>OGZJ01000684.1_pt1 | contig 11796 bp, 10 predicted proteins | sample 1576831 | NCBI WGS metagenome assembly OGZJ01 (sample SAMEA3541518, study PRJEB24748) | human gut metagenome | biome: human gut; feature: human-associated habitat; material: faeces | place: China | collected 2012
TTGCAGCCTATACCGTTATCCTCTGTTTCTCCCTGTTCAAATCCGGCGCACTGGCAAAATCTATATTCAACGCCCACTAAGGGCAGAAAGGAGGTTTTTTCTTGGCGTATGTACCTGTACCCAAAGACTTATCCAAAGTCAAAACAAAAGTCGCTTTCAATCTGACAAAGCGGCAAATCCTTTGTTTTTCAGTGGCACTTCTTATGGGACTGCCACTTTTCTTTTTGTTCAAAGACAGCGCAGGGACGAGCCTTGCGGCAATGGCAATGATTGTCGTCATGCTTCCCTGCTTTTTGGTTGCCATGTATGAAAAGCATGGGCAGCCCCTTGAAGTGGTTGTAAAGAACATCATTCAGACAAAATTGACCCGCCCCAAAGTGCGACCGTATCAGACGGAAAACCTGTATGCACTCTTGGAGAAACAGCGGGCATTAGAAAAGGAGGTATCAGCGATTGTCAAAAGGACAGACAAAAAAGACGCGGGAAGCCGCAGGAAACAGGCGTAAGCTGACCCGCGCGGAAAAGAAACAGATAGCGGCGGTTATCCGGCAGGCAAAGGGGGACGGCAAAGCCCACACCGCACAGCAGACCATTCCCTACCTTGCCATGTACCCGGACGGTATCTGCAAAGTGGCACAGCGGAAATATTCAAAGAGCATTGCCTTTGAGGACATCAACTATCAGCTTGCACAGGCAGACGATAAGACCGCCATTTTTGAAAACTGGTGCGATTTTCTCAACTACTTTGACGCAAGCGTGAACGTGCAGCTTTCTTTCATCAATCAAGGCTCACAGCAGGAACAGGCAGCGCTGGCAATCCATATCCCGCTGCAAAATGACGATTTTAACTCTATCCGCACCGAGTATTCCGATATGCTGAAATCGCAGCTTGCCAAAGGGAACAACGGGCTTGTCAAGCACAAGTACATCACATTTTCCATTGAAGCGGACAATCCGGCGGCAGCAAGGGCGCGGCTTTCCCGTATTGAAACAGACGTACTCAATAATTTTAAGGTGCTTGGGGTATCGGCGCACCCCTTATCCGGCTATGAACGCCTAAAGGTGCTGCATGGGGTATTCCACCCGGCAGGCGAGCCGTTCTCATTCTCTTATGACTGGCTGACCCCGACGGGGCTTACCACAAAGGACTTTATCGCCCCGTCCTCTTTCAAGTTCGGGGAGGGACGCTACTTTGCTATGGGGAAAAAGACGGGGGCGGTATCGTTCCTTGAAATCCTTGCCCCGGAGTTAAACGACCGTATCTTAGCGGATATGTTGGACTTGGAAACAGGCGTTATTGTCAATCTCCACATTAAAAGTATCGACCAGTCGGAAGCAATCAAGACCATTAAGCGCAAAATCACTGACCTTGACAAGATGAAGATTGAGGAACAGAAAAAAGCGGTTAGAAGCGGTTACGATATGGATATTCTTCCAACAGACATCGTGACTTATGAAAAGGACACGCTGGAATTTCTCGATGATTTGAATACGAGCAACCAGAAGATGATCAACATGACATTCCTTATTACCTGTTATGGCAGAACCAAGCGGGAACTGGAGAGCTTAATGCAGAGAGTGTCCGGTATTATTCAGCAGGCAAACTGTGACCTCAGATGTTTACAGTATTTGCAGGAGCAGGGCCTTATGGCATCTGCACCGATTGGGTGCAATGAAACCGGAATTGAGCGTACTCTTTCCACAAAAAGCACCGCAATCTTAGTACCATTCTGCACGCAGGAATTATTTATGCCTGCTCCGGCAATCTATTACGGGTTAAATGCACTCAGCAACAACATGATCATGGCAGACCGCAAAAGGCTCCGTACACCAAACGGAGTTATCTTAGGAACACCCGGAAGTGGTAAGAGTTTTAGTGCAAAGCGTGAGATTTTAAGCTGTTTTCTTATCACAAAGGACGACATTATTATCTGCGATCCGGAGGGCGAGTATTTTGCACTTGTAGCTGCACTTCATGGACAGGTGGTAAAACTTGCCACCAATTCCAAAGACTATCTGAACCCTATGGATATTCAATTGAGCCATAAGGGGGATAAGGAAGCATTAAAACTGAAATCTGATTTTATCATAACATTATGTGACCTGATCGCAGGTGGCAAGGACGGTCTGGAGAACGATGAGAAAGGTATCATCGACGAATGTATCCGTCATATTTATGACAAGTATTTTGAAAATCCGGTGCCGGAAAATATGCCGCTGCTGGAAGATTTATATGATGCCCTGTTAGCACACAAAAATCCAAAGGCGGAGCGTATCGCAAACAGCCTTGTGCTGTATGTGCATGGTTCCCAGAATTACTTCAACCACCATACCAACGTAGACAGCGGCAATCGTATCATGTGCTTTGACATCAGAGATTTGGGAAACCAGTTGAAAGAGCTGGGTATGTTAATCGTGCAGGATGCGGTTTGGAACAGGGTATCGCAGAACAGGGAGCGAAAGATTGCTACCCGTTATTACTGTGATGAGTTCCACCTTCTTCTGAAGGAGAAGCAGACAGCTATTTATTCCGTGGAAATCTGGAAGCGTTTCAGAAAATGGGGCGGTATTCCGACAGGTTTGACGCAGAACGTGGGCGATTTTCTTCGTTCTGAGGAGATTGAAGGTATTTTGGGTAACAGCGATTTTGTGTATCTGTTAAATCAGAATGCCAAAGATCAGGCAATTCTCGCTGATAAGCTGGGACTTTCTGATAAGCAGCTTTCCTATGTCACCAACTCCGAGCCGGGAAGTGGTCTGATACTGTTTGACAATGTGGTAATTCCATTTGTAGACAAATATCCGACAGACACCAAGACTTACAGAATTATGAATACCAAGCCGGAGGAATCGGTGCAGAAGGAGGACGCAGTGTAAATGGCAGAAAAAAGACAGAAGAAGCAGGCGGCAAAGGCATTTGAAAAAGAGACATTTTCCAAAGATAAGGAAGTGACTGGAGTAAAACATATAGAACACAGGCAGGACAACACCTTTTCTGTGGAAAACCAGTTTAGTGCCAGCGAGAAGCCTGTGAGCAATCTGCCAAGGGATGCGAACCATGGCAGTCGTACAGGAAAAGCAACTTCTGGTCACAGCGTCCAGAAGTCAGAGTTTAATACTGGGACAGAATACAGGAAAAATAATAAGAAAAAATATTACCGACAGCAACAACAGGACACTTCTGGTCACAGCGTCCAGAAGTCGGAAGCCGAAGCGGAAAAGACATTCTTAAAGGAAAACAGCTTTATCAATGAGGAAAACGGTAATGCTACAAATTTCCATACAGAGGACGCAGACAGTTTTCAGGACAATTACCACGTTAGAAATACCTACCAACGGTCTGAGGAAAAAGGAAAATATCACAAAAGGCGTGTGCAGAGAGAACATGCACACAGAGAGCGTGCAAAGTCAGAAAATGCAAAGCAGTCCGATTATGGAGATCTTCAGACAAAGGACGCCACATTTTCGCAGGGGCAGGCGGACGAATTTACAGACCAAAAAGTACAGAAGGCTTTTGATAAGTCGGAAAAGAACCGCCGAAAGTTGCAGAAAGCAAAGGACAAGATGCCGACAAAGCGGCAGTATGAGATGAAGCGTGTCTTTGATGAACAGACCGGAAAAGCAAAGTATGTTGTGGTTCCGGTGGATGTGGAGAAGCCATTTAAACCGGATGGACTGGGAAAAACTGCGGTTCACAAGCTCCAGACCGAAAATATGTATTTTGTGCATCGCAAGATTGCAGAGACAGAAAAGGATAATTCTGCTGTGGAGGGCGCACACAAGACGGAACAGCGAGCCGAGGATATTTACCACTATATGAAGTATCACCGCAAGAGCAAGGCACAGAGAAAGCGTGACCGCTTAGAGCGATTGCACAAAAAACAGGTTACAGCGGATATGAAGCTGGAGTATGAGAAATTCATCAGTGAAAATCCACATCTAAAGGGCAACAGTCCAAAGAAGCAGTTGCAAAGGCAGCTACAGAAACAGCGCATCAAGCGTGAGTATGCCAAGGCAAGGCGGGTAGGAGCAGAAGCCAAGACTGCAAAGGAAACATTTACAAAGACAGCCAATGCTGCAACCGGGATTGCAAAGAAGTTACAGGAAATTGCCACGAAAAATAAAACACTGATTATCACAGTGGGTATTTTTGCACTTCTGCTCATTATGATCATGTCGGCACTATCAAGCTGCGGTTCCATGTTTACCGGAACTGTGACAACAACGATGGCAAGCACATATCTTAGCCTTCCGGCAGAGATTGATGCAGCAGATTTATCTTTTACAGAAAAGGAAATGGAGCTGCAAAATAAGATTGACCGGATTGAAACTGATTATCCGGGATATGATGAATACGATTATAACCTTGGTGCAATCGGGCATGATCCGTACACACTGATCAGTTATCTTTCCGCAGTCCATACGGAATTTACTGCCGCAGGAATAGAGAGTGAGATTCAGGAATTATTTGATGCCATGTATTCACTCACTACCGAGGAAGTAGAGGAAACACGGACAAGGACAGTCACAAAGACCGGAACCAGAATAGTAACAAATCCGGACGGGACTACCCGTACCGAGGAATACGAGTATGAGGAGGAAGAAGAATATACCGTAACAATTCTTCGTGTCACACTTACGGTCACACCGCTTGAGAGCATTGTAGCCGGACGCATGGACAGCGAACAGACGGAAATTTTTGGAGCCTATACGGAGACAAAAGGCGGCTTCGCCGAATGCTTGATTACAGGTCTTTGCTTCTCCGGTTGATTATTACTGGTATTACTATATCAGCAGTTATTATGGCTACCGGAAAAATCCAAACACCGGAGCCGAGGAGCTTCACAGGGGTGTGGATATAGCGGTGCCGACAGGAACGTTTGTATATGCGGCACATGATGGAACGGTAACAGAAGCAACTTACGATTCCTATTATGGAAATTATGTGGTGATTACGGACAGTAAGGGATATACCACAAAATATGCCCACATGGACAGCTTAAATGTGTCCGCAGGGCAGAGTGTAAAAAAAGGTGACAATATAGGCAAAAGCGGAAATACAGGAAGCAGTACCGGAAGCCACCTTCATATCGAATGTCTGTATAACGGGGAATATTATAACCCGTTATTTTATTTTGAAGCAGGAGAACAGACCATTTATGGAGAAACAACGGGCGGCACCGGAGGAGGAACCAGCAATGTGATACCGCCGGAATCCTATGATGATGTAACCGTACAGACGCTTATGCGTGAAGCAAACAGGTATCTGGGAATGCCATATACTTTTGGCGGCACAGCTCCGGCTAGTTTTGACTGTTCCGGTTTTGTATGCTGGGTATTTTCAAACAGTGGCGTACATAACCTGCCAAGAACCACAGCACAGGGCATTTATGACCAGTGTACTCCGGTATCAGCGGCAGATGCAAAGCCAGGGGACATTATATTTTTTACAGGAACCTATAATGCAGGACGTCCGGTTACACACGTTGGTATCTACTGTGGAAACGGTACGATGGTGCATTGCGGTGATCCAATTCAGTACACATCAATCAATACTTCTTACTGGCAGAGCCATTTCTATGGTTTTGGAAGATTGAATTAGCGAAGGGAGGAATTATTTTTGTCAGTAGAACGAATCAATTCACAGCTTAAAAAGGTCAGAGAGCAGATAGCACAGCTACAGGCAAAGGAAAAAGACCTTGCAGAACAGAAACAGATGGCGGAGGATGCCGAAGCCATGAAGATCATACGAAAATATAAAATCTCATCGGAGCGTTTGCAGATGTTAAACAAGCTCAGTGAGGATGAAGTCAGAAATTTATTACAGAAACGGGAACAGGAAAAGGAGGTTTCAATCAATGAAAAACAGGAAATTATCGGCTAGGGCGGTAGTGTCCCTTATGCTGTCGGCAATACTTTTTTGTATGCCGATTGGGGCATTTTTTGCCAACAGGACAAATACGATAGAGGTTCATGCGGAGGATACTGCCGAGCAGAAAACGGAAAGTGCAAGTGACGCAGAAAATACAGTTACACCCGGCAATGGCAGGGAAGAAAATTCAGGAACAGATACCGGAGAGGGAAAGACGGAAAATTCCACAGAAGGCACAACAGAAGATTCGTCTGAAGAAACACAGCCTGCCGCAAAATGCACCTGCAAAGAAAAGTGCAGCCAGTATGCGGTGGATGAAGATTGTGAGGTGTGTGCAAAGAACTATAAGGAATGTACCTATATCAATCCGAGCGTAAAAATCACAATCAATACACCTTCTGGGTGGCATAACGATACCACTAAGGTGATAGTCAAAGTAGAAGATACGATAGTTTCCGGTAATTTTACCGTTCAGACAGTAAAGGCGAAAGTCGGGCAGAATGGAAGCTGGACAGATATTACCGAGGATATGTACATAGAGATTTCCGAAAACAGCACTATTTATGTGCAGGTCACAGACCAGAAGGGCAAGACCTATGAGAAAAATCGCTATATCAAGTGCTTTGATTTTACGAAGCCTACCTTAAATGCGGCAGTCAGCGATGGTCTATTGAGTATTCAGGCACATGATACGGATTCCGGTATCAAGGCAATCTATGTCAATGGCTATGAGTTTACCGACCATACGAATGGTGCTTTGAATATCCGTCTGCAACAGTTTGATGCAGGATATCAGTATTTCACGATTTCAGCCATGGATAATGCAGGAAATACCTCAGAAATCTATAAAACAGCCAATCCGTATTACACCGATCCGGAAAACAAGGACAGCAATGAAAAAGATCCGGCACAGCAGCTCCCGGTGGATGCGTCAGCAACCAAGCCTAGCTCTGCAACCGCACAGGTTACAGACCATACCAAGACAGACAGCAATGGAAATACTGTTTCCCAAACAGGCAGTGGAACAACTTCAAGCAGTACAGGAACATCAGCCAAGCAGTCCCCGAGTACGGGAGATACTTCTAAGGATACCGACCAGAGCAGTGACAGCCAGACTTCTGAAAAAGGCAAGGAATTTTATACAATCCAGACTGCATCAGAAAAGGTATTTTATCTGGTGATTGATCGTGACGGGGAAGATGAAAAGGTATATTTCCTTACCGAAGTCAGTGAAAATGACCTGTTAAATACCACAACGGATAACAGCGAGACACTTCCGAAAAATTCAGCAGCATTGGAATCTGCAATTCCTACCAAAGACAGTGCATTGTCAAATAATAATGCAGATACCACAGGAGAGAAAAAACAGGGAACGGAAAGTGTTGAGGGCAGTACCGAAGAAAGCACGGAGGATACAAGTAAGCCGAAAGAGGATACCGCAAAAGCAGATGGTTCCGGCTTTACATATATTTTAATAGGCATTGCTGCGGTAGCTGTGATCGGAGTGGTATATGTTGTGAAGTCTAAGAAGAAAAAGGAAAACTTCATTGATGAGGATGAAGATGAGGACGAGCTTGACGAGGACTATGATTATGAGGACGAGGACGAAGCCGAGCAGGATTCAGACGAAGCATTCTTAAATGGTGGCGATGATACGGAATCAGAGGACACAGGCGAGAATGACAGTGAAGATAACAGTGACAACGATAATGATGAAGAAAACGGGGAGGAATAGAGATGGAGCTTGTAATTGCAGAGAAGCCGAGCGTGGCACAGAGCATTGCGGCAGTTCTTGGTGCCACACAGCGTAAGGACGGTTATTTGGAAGGCAATGACTATCTGGTATCATGGTGCGTGGGACATCTGGTAGAACTGGTACAGCCGGAAAGCTATGAGGAAGCATGGAAGAAATGGAGCTATGAGAGCCTTCCAATCATTCCGCAGGAATGGCAGCATGAAGTGAAAAGTGATACAAAAGCACAGTATCAGATTTTGAAAAAGCTCATGCATGATGACAGGGTTGATGCCGTTGTATGTGCTACTGATGCCGGAAGGGAGGGTGAGCTGATCTTTCGCCTGACCTACAACATGGCAGGGTGCAGAAAACCGATGAAGCGGTTATGGATTTCTTCCATGGAGGAAAGTGCTATCCGTGACGGTTTCCATAATCTTCGCCCAGACAGCGACTATGATAACTTGTATCATTCGGCATTATGCAGGCAGGAAGCCGACTGGCTTGTGGGTATCAATGGCACTAGGCTTTTTACGGTATTGTATGGTGGCAAGGCATTAAAGGTCGGCAGAGTGCAGACACCGACACTTGCCATGCTGGTAGACCGTGAAAGTAAAATCATGAATTTCAAGAAAGAAGCCTATTATATGGCTCATATCATGGAAAATGGTCTGGATGCTGTATCGGAGCATATCAGTGATAAAACGGAAGCAGAGAGGATTGCAGGAGCCTGTGAAAACGGACAGGCTCTTGTCACTTCCGTGGTAAAGGAAGAAAAGTGGGTGGCACCGCCGAAGCTCTATGACCTTACCACACTCCAGAGGGATGCAAACCGTCTGTTTGGCTTTACTGCCAAGCAGACATTGGAATATACGCAGAGCCTTTATGAGAAAAAGTTAGTAACATATCCGAGAACAGACAGCCAGTACCTTTCCGATGACATGGAAGGTACTGCAAAAAATGTGATCGAAGCGATTTTCAATTCTCTGTTATTTGAGCAGAATATCATGTTCAATCCAGATATTAAAAGAATTTTGAACAGCAAGAAAGTTACGGACCACCATGCAATCATTCCGACCATGGAGATCATCAAACAGGACTTAAAGGTGATTCCTGAGAGTGAAATGAAGATCCTTTCATTATGTGCGAACCGTCTGCTGTGTGCAACCGGGGAGAAGCACATTTATAATTCCACAAAGGCAGAGCTTACCTGCAACGAGATTGTGTTTAAGGTATCCGGTAAGGAAGTATGGAAAAATGGATGGAAGGAATTTGATGATTTCTTCAAAAATTCCTATAAGACCACAGAGGATAAATCGGATGCCGAGGAAGAAAAGAAGCTGCCGGAGCTTCGTGAGGGCATGATGATTGCAGTGGAGCAGACAAAGGTTTCCGAGCATTTCACACAGCCACCGAAGCATTATACTGAAGATTCCCTTTTGTCGGCAATGGAGCGAGCCGGAGCAGAGGATATGGGTGATGAGGTGGAGAGAAAAGGACTTGGCACACCTGCCACCAGAGCCGATATCATAGAAAAGTTGGTAAAAGACGGATTTGTGAAACGTGAGAAAAAGCAGATGATCCCGACAGAGGACGGAATGAAGCTGATCACGATACTTCCGGATGTAGTAAAATCTCCGAAACTGACCGCTGACTGGGAGAATAAGCTTACTCTTGTATCCAAAGGAGAAGTTGCTGCAGAACAGTTTATGTCAGGTATTGAAGCAATGGTAACTGATCTTGTAAAGACCTATCACAGCGTTAGTGATGAACATAAAGCCATGTTTGGCACAGGCAAGGGTGGACAAGAAGTGCTAGGCAAATGCCCGAAGTGTGGTGCTGATGTAGTCAAGGGAAAATTCGGAGCGTATTGTACCGGGAAATGTGGCATGAATGTCGGCAAGGCACTTGGGGTAACACTTTCCGATACACAGGTCAAGAGCCTGCTTCAAGGGAAAAAGATACTTGTAAAAGGTCTGAAGGGCAAGAAAGGCAGCTACGATGCTTATTTGATTCCAGAGAGGATAGAGGAGTTTTCTTACACGAAGGACGGTAAAGAAATCAAGGGATTACAGTATAAATTTAAGATGGAATTTCCACCGAAAAAGGACAAATAGAAGAAAACAATTCCAAAATAATTTGTAAGATTTTGTCGAAAACTGTCATGTATATAGTGAAGGGAGGACTTTGGCATGAATAAGGAAAAAGAAATAGATATGCTGAAAGAAAAACTTGACTATTATACGTTGGTAGCAACCGATGAGGAATTTGATGCCGAGGAAGTTATAAAAATTGTAAAAAGGCTGGAAGAACTTGAACCGACAGAAGCACCGGAAAAATCTGTCGATGAATTTTTGGACGATTTCTGGAAATATTGCGAGGAACGAGAAAGGGAGGAAAAAATACTAGAAGAATTTCGGAAGCAGAAATAGCTGTATCTATGATGAAAAAAGTGTGGTATTATGAGAGAAAGAAATTTACAAATCGGAAGTTGACAAGGAGTTTTGATAGCGTGAAAAAAATATTTCTTAAAATTGTGATAGGGGTTGTTCTTGTTTGTATTTTATTTGTTTGTTTTCTTTATACGAACAATGAGATCGGCGTGACTTCATCTAAGCTGGAGGCAGATATTCGTTCGTCGCAGAAGATTAAGGATGATTGGACGGTCGATGGAAGCGTTTCCAGCACGATGGCTGCATATATTTCTTACCCTCAGGATTTGAGTGACCATTCTTTTTCCGTCTATGTCAACCGCCCTGGTCTTTCCTTTGGATACTTTTTCCGTGGGGGTGGAAACCTTTCGGGGGTTCAAAGAGGAATTGCCGAGTACACCGTAGAAGGATATAATGAGCGAGCATTTATTTCTATGAATCAGCAACAGGTAACACAGCTTGAAATAGATGACGGCAACACAATTCAAGTGCTTGACATTGACAGCAATAAACCTTTTGCGATTGTTTTGCCTATAAATGCGGGAACCATTACATTCTATGATGTGAATGGCAATACTGTGGAATACTGGAACAATTCTCTTTGACAACTTCAAGTTTGTCGGTGCAACACTAATACCACACATAACTAAAATAACAACACAGCGTCAGAGCGTATGGGAAAACCTGTACGCTCTAATTTTTTATCAAAAAATGGAGGAAAACACATGGAAGAAACAAATGTAACAATGACAGCAGAGGAAATGCAGGGTGAGCCTGCGGCAAAGGAAAATGAGACAAAGGCGGAGAAGTTTATCCGTATTGGCGAGTACCGCATGAATAAGGCGGTGGATGCCATTGGCAGACTGGAAAATCTTGCGAATCGCAGTTTCTATGAATACACACAGGAACAGGTAGACGCTATGTTTCAGGCATTAGAGGTGAGGGGTGTGGAAGTTAAGATAAGGTTTATGCCTAAGAAAGCGGCTGAGAGTAACACTTTCAGCTTTGGCATAACGGAATAGGAATGTAACGTGAAGTAAAGGAAAGGTAGTCATGTAGTGTATGTGGCTGCCTTTTTGTCGTATCTATGACAGGAAGGAGAACTGTGTGAGAAAATATGATTTTATATCGGCTCTGGCAAAAGAGACAGCAGCCGAGGTTGTCAAAAATCGTGAGGAATGGATGAAATACCTGACTACAGCGGCAAGGCTGTATAAGTATCCGTTCCGGGAACAGCTTTTGATCTATGCACAAAGACCGGACGCAACAGCGTGTGCTTCCATAGAACTGTGGAATGAGCGGATGCACTGCTGGGTAAACAAAGGGGCAAAGGGTATTGCACTTCTGGACGAGGACGAAGCACATGGCAAGCGTCTGAAATATGTTTTTGATGTTTCAGATGTCCATGCGGCAAGGAGAATCGGACGGTATCCGGAACTCTGGGAATTACATGAGGAACATAAGGAAGATGTAATTAAGCGTCTAGAGCAGACTTATGGTGCTACCGATGATAAGAAGCTGTTTGAAGAAAGACTTATTGAGATAGCTGAGAGGATTGCGGCAGATTATTATGAGGAATTGTTGCCGGATTTGCAGTACATGATCGAGGGCAGCTTCCTAGAAGGACTGGACGAGCAGAATGTCGGTATCCGTTTAAGAGATACTTTATCTGAGAGTATTTCTTTTACACTTTTATCTGCCTGCGGTGCAGATATGCAGGAGTATGGTTCGGAGTTTGCTTTCGATTTTATCCATGAATT
>OGZJ01000699.1_pt1 | contig 11581 bp, 8 predicted proteins | sample 1576831 | NCBI WGS metagenome assembly OGZJ01 (sample SAMEA3541518, study PRJEB24748) | human gut metagenome | biome: human gut; feature: human-associated habitat; material: faeces | place: China | collected 2012
TTATGCGCAATTGCGACCTGTCAATAGCGATGTGCAGTCGGGTAAAGTGAATGCCAGCGCGACATTTGTACTTCATTATGACTAATACGTGGAACAGATTGGCGCTCTTGATTTTCGCCGTTTTATCGCTGCTGGTGGCGGGTGAATTGCAGGCAGGAGTGGTGGTCGGCGGAACGCGATTTATCTTTCCGGCAGACAGAGAATCGATATCTATTTTACTGACTAATACCAGTCAGGAATCCTGGCTTATTAACAGTAAAATCAACCGCCCAACGCGTTGGGCCGGGGGGGAAGCGTCGACAGTGCCAGCACCATTACTGGCCGCTCCGCCACTTATTCTCCTGAAGCCCGGTACGACAGGCACGTTGCGCTTGCTGAGAACGGAAAGCGACATCTTGCCTGTGGATCGCGAAACGCTATTTGAGTTAAGCATTGCCAGCGTGCCATCCGGCAAAGTTGAAAATCAGAGCGTAAAAGTGGCGATGCGCTCGGTATTTAAACTGTTCTGGCGACCCGAAGGTTTGCCGGGCGACCCGCTGGAAGCTTATCAACAATTACGCTGGACACGGAATTCGCAGGGTGTACAACTCACTAACCCAACGCCTTATTACATTAACCTGATTCAGGTGAGTGTAAATGGTAAAGCGTTAAGTAATGTGGGAGTTGTGCCGCCTAAAAGCCAGCGTCAGACAAGCTGGTGTCAGGCAATCGCACCGTGTCATGTCGCCTGGCGGGCGATAAATGATTACGGCGGGTTGAGTGCAAAGAAGGAGCAAAATCTGCCCTGAAACAGGTTCGGAAAACGTTTGCGTTTTTTTTGCCGCAGGTCAATTCCCTTTTGGTCCGAACTCGCACATAATACGCCCCCGGTTTGCACACCGGGAATCCAGGAGAGTTCATGTACTACCCCTTCGTTCGTAAAGCCCTTTTCCAGCTCGATCCAGAGCGCGCTCATGAGTTTACTTTTCAGCAATTACGCCGTATTACAGGAACGCCGTTTGAAGCACTGGTGCGGCAGAAAGTGCCTGCGAAACCTGTTAACTGCATGGGCCTGACGTTTAAAAATCCGCTTGGTCTGGCAGCCGGTCTTGATAAAGACGGGGAGTGCATTGACGCGTTAGGCGCGATGGGATTTGGATCGATCGAGATCGGTACCGTCACGCCACGTCCACAGCCAGGTAATGACAAGCCGCGTCTCTTTCGTCTGGTAGATGCCGAAGGTTTGATCAACCGTATGGGCTTTAATAATCTTGGCGTTGATAACCTCGTAGAGAACGTAAAAAAGGCCCATTATGACGGCGTCCTGGGTATTAACATCGGCAAAAATAAAGATACGCCAGTGGAGCAGGGCAAAGATGACTATCTGATTTGTATGGAAAAAATCTATGCCTATGCGGGATATATCGCCATCAATATTTCATCGCCGAATACCCCAGGATTACGCACGCTGCAATATGGTGAAGCGCTGGATGATCTCTTAACCGCGATTAAAAATAAGCAAAATGATTTGCAAGCGATGCACCATAAATATGTGCCGATCGCAGTGAAGATCGCGCCGGATCTTTCTGAAGAAGAATTGATCCAGGTTGCCGATAGTTTAGTTCGCCATAATATTGATGGCGTTATTGCAACCAATACCACACTCGATCGTTCTCTTGTTCAGGGAATGAAAAATTGCGATCAAACCGGTGGCTTAAGTGGTCGTCCGCTTCAGTTAAAAAGCACCGAAATTATTCGCCGCTTGTCACTGGAATTAAACGGTCGCTTACCGATCATCGGTGTTGGCGGCATCGACTCGGTTATCGCTGCGCGTGAAAAGATTGCTGCGGGTGCCTCACTGGTGCAAATTTATTCTGGTTTTATTTTTAAAGGTCCGCCGTTGATTAAAGAAATCGTTACCCATATCTAATTATTTCTTCGAATTCCTCTTTATAAGATAATCAGGGCTTTATTTTCAGCCCTGGTTGTTTTATATTCATCTCTGTTGCTTATTTAGACATTTTGTACTTTTATTGTTGAGGTTATTAAGCGAAGCGACAATGGATTGTGTTGCTGCGGTTTTATAGGGTAGGGGAGAGGCAGATGCGAATTAAACCAGACGATAACTGGCGTTGGTATTACGATGAAGAGCACGATCGAATGATGCTCGATTTAGCCAATGGTATGCTATTTCGCTCACGTTTTGCGCGCAAGATGTTGACTCCAGATGCCTTTTCTCCCGCAGGCTTTTGCGTTGACGACGCCGCGCTCTATTTCTCTTTTGAAGAAAAGTGCCGCGATTTTAATTTATCTAAAGAACAAAAAGCCGAACTGGTGCTGAATGCACTGGTAGCAATTCGCTATCTCAAACCGCAAATGCCGAAAAGCTGGCATTTTGTTTCCCATGGTGAAATGTGGGTGCCCATGCCGGGCGATGCGGCCTGCGTTTGGTTGAGCGATACTCACGAGCAGGTCAATTTGCTGGTCGTTGAATCTGGCGAAAATGCCGCACTATGCCTGCTGGCACAACCCTGCGTTGTTATTGCGGGTCGCGCGATGCAGTTGGGCGACGCCATTAAAATCATGAACGACAGGCTGAAACCGCAGGTTAATGTTGACAGCTTCAGCCTCGAACAGGCAGTCTAACGCGCCAACTTAAGTGCAGTCTTCGGTACACAGCTACAGCAAAGAATGGTGCCATCATCGCCCATTGCTGATTTTTTCAGCGGCGTGACTTCGCCTTCTAAAAGCTGAACACGGCAACTTCCACAAATGCCCGCGCGGCAAGAATAAGGGATACGAATTCCCTGATTTTCTAATTGCTCCAGCAACACCTGTTGGTTATTTCCACGAAATGCCTGTCCCTGCCAGTCAATATCTACATTTGCGTCCGGTTGTTGCGTGATGTTGGCGGTATCATCAGCGGCAGCTGCGCCGTAAATTTTTGCCGGAGCCGTTGCCAGAATTTCCACCTCATCGCCAACGCGAATCACGCCGCTATTACGGGCAATTAAATTCTGACCAAAATCGACATCGCCGTTATCCTGGGCAGTGCGGAAAGATTGCAATGTTTTTAATGGTTCGCCTGCCGGATGTTTTTGCCCTTTTTCTGGGCTGACGGTGGTGAAAATACAGCGGCTACAAGGTTTAACCACATCAAACACCACATCACCAATGCGAATCACTTTCCAGCGATCTTCTTCCCAGGCTGACGCGCCGGAAACCACCAGATTGGGGCGGAATTGCTCCATTTTTACACTGGCCGGACAACGTTGTTGGAGATCACGTAACGAGGCTTCGTTAGCAAGAAGGTAAGGATAGCCATCAGCAAATGACAGAGGTACAGTGTTGTGGCGTTTCACGCGCCGGGTCATTTGTGGCCCCACCCAGCGTAATTGCACTTCGCGGGAGAAAAATCCACTTAGCCATTTGTTGATCGCGTCTGGCGCAATTCGCGCGGTAAAATGTGTGCCCCAAACTTCGGTTGGTGCGTCTTGTGTGGCGAAATCAGCAAAACGAACATATGCGCTACTGCCATCTGGTGCGGTGAGATGCAAGCCATCATGCACAGGTGAAGGAGTAAACCGTACCATCTGGGGAAACTGGCGAGCGGTAATAAACGTACCGTCAGGTTCCGTGATCATAAAGATGCGATCGAAGGCCAGACCACTGACATCTGCCAGAGCATGTGTAAGACCAATGCCGCGCATCGATTTAACAGGATGAATAAAAAGCCGGATTAATGTCGCCACGGTGCGGTCCTCAAATGAAAATAAGCCCTCAACTTTATGACATGACGCGCTTATTAGCTATAATGCGCAACAATTTTCTTAGCGCCTGTCCCATTAGGCTATTTTATTTGTCAGTTTGGCCCTGGGTTATGCTCGAAATCCTCACGTACTTGTGTACGCTCCGGTTTCTCCGCGCTGTCCATGTCCAGACTGACTGCAACAATTACGCCTACTGCGGTAGGCTCTTAGAGTAAAAGTGACGATATGAATTCTCTGTTTGCCAGTACGGCCCGTGGGCTGGAAGAGCTGTTAAAAACTGAACTGGAAAACCTGGGGGCCGTTGAATGCCAGGTGGTTCAGGGTGGGGTCCATTTCAAGGGCGACACACGGCTTGTTTACCAGAGCCTGATGTGGAGCCGCCTGGCCTCGCGTATTATGTTGCCGCTGGGCGAGTGTAAGGTTTACAGCGATTTAGACCTCTATCTCGGTGTTCAGGCGATCAACTGGACAGAGATGTTTAATCCTGGCGCGACCTTCGCTGTCCACTTCAGTGGTTTGAATGACACCATCCGCAACAGTCAGTACGGCGCGATGAAAGTGAAAGACGCGATCGTCGATGCTTTCACGCGGAAAAATCTGCCGCGTCCAAATGTTGATCGCGATGCGCCGGATATCCGCGTTAACGTCTGGCTGCATAAAGAAACCGCCAGTATCGCTCTTGATCTGAGTGGTGATGGTTTACATCTGCGTGGCTATCGCGATCGTGCTGGTATTGCGCCGATCAAAGAAACCCTGGCAGCCGCTATTGTGATGCGATCCGGCTGGCAGCCAGGAACACCGCTGCTCGATCCGATGTGTGGTTCCGGTACGTTGCTGATTGAAGCAGCGATGCTGGCGACCGATCGCGCACCAGGCTTGCACCGTGGGCGTTGGGGCTTTAGCGGCTGGGCGCAGCATGATGAAGCTATCTGGCAGGAAGTGAAAGCGGAAGCGCAAACTCGCGCCCGTAAAGGCCTGGCTGAGTATAGCTCTCCTTTTTACGGTTCGGACAGCGACGCACGGGTGATTCAACGTGCACGCACTAACGCCCGTCTTGCGGGGATTGGTGAACTGATCACCTTTGAGGTGAAAGATGTCGCGCAACTGACCAATCCGCTGCCGAAAGGGCCGTACGGCACAGTGTTGAGCAACCCGCCATACGGGGAACGTCTGGACAGCGAACCGGCGCTGATTGCGCTGCATAGCCTGCTGGGTCGGATCATGAAAAACCAGTTTGGTGGCTGGAATCTCTCTTTGTTTAGTGCCTCTCCGGATCTGCTAAGCTGCTTGCAGCTGCGTGCAGACAAACAGTACAAGGCGAAAAACGGCCCGCTGGACTGCGTACAGAAAAATTACCACGTTGCCGAAAGCACTCCAGACAGCAAACCGGCGATGGTAGCGGAAGACTACACCAACCGCCTGCGTAAGAACCTCAAAAAATTCGAGAAGTGGGCTCGCCAGGAAGGGATTGAATGTTACCGCCTGTATGACGCCGATCTGCCAGAATATAACGTTGCCGTTGACCGTTATGCCGACTGGGTGGTGGTGCAGGAGTATGCGCCGCCAAAAACTATTGATGCTCACAAAGCGCGTCAGCGTCTGTTCGATATTATCGCTGCAACCATTTCGGTACTGGGGATTGCGCCAAACAAACTGGTGCTGAAAACCCGTGAACGCCAGAAGGGCAAAAACCAATACCAGAAACTGGGCGAGAAGGGCGAGTTTCTTGAAGTTACCGAATATAACGCTCACTTGTGGGTGAACCTGACGGATTATCTCGATACTGGTCTGTTCCTCGATCACCGCATCGCCCGTCGTATGCTCGGTCAGATGAGCAAAGGCAAAGATTTCCTCAACCTGTTCTCTTATACCGGCAGCGCCACCGTGCATGCGGGATTAGGCGGTGCACGCAGCACCACCACCGTGGATATGTCGCGTACTTATCTGGAATGGGCAGAACGCAACCTGCGTCTGAATGGCCTGACCGGGCGTGCGCATCGCCTGATTCAGGCCGATTGCCTGGCGTGGCTGCGTGAGGCAAATGAACAGTTCGATCTGATCTTTATCGATCCGCCAACCTTCTCTAACTCAAAACGAATGGAAGATGCGTTTGATGTTCAGCGCGATCATCTGGCGCTGATGAAAGATTTGAAACGTCTGCTGCGTGCAGGTGGGACGATCATGTTCTCGAACAACAAACGTGGCTTCCGTATGGATCTCGACGGCCTGGCAAAACTGGGACTGAAAGCACAAGAAATTACGCAAAAAACGCTCTCCCAGGATTTCGCCCGTAACCGCCAGATCCACAACTGCTGGCTGATTACCGCAGCCTGAAAGGAATAGTAATGTCATTAATCAGTATGCATGGCGCATGGCTGTCGTTCAGCGACGCGCCGCTTCTCGATAACGCAGAACTGCATATCGAAGATAACGAACGTGTTTGTCTGGTGGGCCGCAACGGCGCAGGCAAATCGACGTTAATGAAAATCCTCAACCGTGAACAAGGGCTGGATGACGGTCGCATTATTTACGAGCAAGATTTGATTGTAGCGCGTCTGCAACAGGATCCGCCGCGTAACGTTGAGGGTAGCGTTTATGATTTCGTTGCCGAAGGCATTGAAGAACAAGCGGAATATCTGAAACGCTATCACGATATTTCGCGCCTGGTGATGAACGACCCGAGCGAGAAAAATCTCAACGAACTGGCGAAGGTTCAGGAACAGCTGGATCACCACAACCTGTGGCAGCTGGAAAACCGCATCAACGAAGTGCTGGCGCAACTGGGGTTAGATCCTAACGTTGCGCTGTCGTCGCTTTCCGGCGGCTGGTTGCGTAAAGCGGCATTAGGACGCGCGCTGGTGAGTAATCCGCGCGTGCTGTTGCTTGATGAACCGACAAACCACCTGGATATTGAAACCATCGACTGGCTGGAAGGGTTTTTGAAAACTTTCAACGGGACGATTATTTTCATCTCCCACGACCGTTCGTTTATCCGCAATATGGCGACGCGCATTGTTGATCTCGATCGCGGCAAGCTGGTGACCTATCCAGGGAATTACGACCAGTACCTGCTGGAAAAAGAAGAAGCCCTGCGCGTGGAAGAATTACAAAATGCCGAGTTCGATCGCAAACTGGCGCAGGAAGAGGTGTGGATCCGCCAGGGGATCAAAGCACGCCGTACCCGTAATGAAGGCCGCGTACGCGCCCTGAAAGCGATGCGTCGCGAACGTGGTGAACGTCGCGAAGTGATGGGTACCGCAAAGATGCAGGTGGAAGAGGCCAGCCGCTCCGGTAAAATCGTTTTCGAAATGGAAGACGTTTGCTACCAGGTTAACGGTAAGCAACTGGTGAAAGATTTTTCTGCCCAGGTTCTACGTGGCGACAAAATTGCCCTGATTGGTCCGAATGGGTGCGGCAAAACCACGCTGCTAAAACTGATGCTCGGTCAGCTTCAAGCGGACAGCGGGCGTATTCACGTTGGCACCAAACTGGAAGTGGCTTATTTCGATCAGCACCGCGCGGAACTGGATCCCGATAAAACGGTGATGGATAACCTTGCCGAAGGTAAGCAAGAGGTGATGGTTAACGGCAAGCCACGCCACGTATTGGGCTATTTGCAGGACTTTCTGTTCCATCCGAAACGGGCGATGACGCCGGTACGTGCGCTTTCTGGCGGTGAGCGGAACCGCTTGCTGCTGGCGCGTTTGTTCCTCAAACCAAGCAACTTATTGATTCTTGACGAACCGACCAACGATCTTGATGTCGAAACGCTGGAACTGCTGGAAGAACTGATCGACAGCTATCAGGGCACGGTATTGCTGGTTAGCCACGATCGTCAGTTTGTCGATAACACCGTTACAGAATGTTGGATCTTCGAAGGCGGCGGTAAAATTGGTCGTTATGTCGGCGGTTATCATGATGCCCGTGGTCAGCAAGAGCAGTATGTGGCGCTCAAACAGCCTGCGGTGAAAAAAACCGAAGAAGCCGCCGCGGCAAAAGCAGAAACTGTAAAACGCAGCAGTAGCAAACTAAGCTATAAATTGCAGCGCGAACTGGAGCAGCTACCGCAATTGCTCGAAGATCTGGAGGCGAAGCTGGAAGCCCTACAGACGCAAGTGGCGGATGCTTCCTTCTTCAGTCAGCCGCATGAGCAGACGCAAAAAGTGCTTGCTGATATGGCTGCTGCAGAGCAGGAGCTGGAGCAAGCCTTTGAACGCTGGGAGTATCTTGAAGCGTTAAAAAATGGTGGCTGATCGCAAAATAGTCGATTTAAACAGAGACAGCTGACAACGGTAAAATTGCCTGATGAACTGGGTTTATCAGGCATGAAAACCAACACTTTGTTAGTCATCTGTAAAATAGCGCATCATTAAGGAGTACCAATGTGCGAACATCATCATGCCGCGAAGCACATCCTGTGCTCGCAGTGTGACATGCTGGTGGCGTTACCGCGCCTTGAGCATGGTCAGAAAGCGGCATGTCCCCGGTGTGGCACAACGTTAACCGTGGCGTGGGATGCCCCTCGGCAGCGTCCCACCGCCTATGCGTTGGCTGCACTGTTCATGTTGTTGCTGTCCAACTTGTTTCCTTTTGTGAATATGAACGTTGCAGGAGTTACCAGTGAAATTACATTACTGGAAATTCCCGGCGTGCTTTTTTCTGAGGACTACGCCAGCCTCGGCACCTTTTTCCTGTTGTTTGTGCAACTGGTTCCCGCGTTTTGTCTGATAACCATTCTGTTACTGGTGAATCGCGCGGAATTACCGGTCCGTTTAAAAGAGCAACTGGCACGGGTGCTTTTTCAACTCAAAACCTGGGGAATGGCGGAGATTTTCCTCGCTGGTGTGCTGGTCAGTTTCGTTAAACTGATGGCTTACGGCAGCATTGGGGTAGGCAGCAGCTTTCTCCCCTGGTGTTTATTTTGTGTCCTGCAACTGCGCGCTTTTCAGTGCGTTGATCGTCGCTGGTTATGGGACGACATCGCCCCGATGCCAGAACTGCGCCAGCCGCTAAAACCAGGCGTCACGGGGATACGTCAGGGGCTGCGTTCGTGCTCCTGTTGTACGGCAATCCTTCCTGCTGATGAACCCGTGTGCCCGCGTTGTAGTACCAAAGGGTACGTTCGGCGTAGAAACAGCCTGCAGTGGACACTCGCGCTGCTTGTAACGTCCATCATGCTGTATCTTCCGGCTAATATTTTGCCCATCATGGTGACGGATTTATTAGGCTCGAAGATGCCGTCGACGATTCTCGCTGGGGTCATTCTGTTATGGAGCGAAGGCTCTTATCCCGTCGCTGCGGTGATCTTTCTGGCCAGTATTATGGTGCCAACGTTAAAGATGATCGCCATCGCGTGGCTGTGTTGGGATGCCAAAGGGCATGGCAAGCGCGACAGTGAAAGAATGCATTTGATTTATGAAGTTGTTGAGTTTGTAGGCCGCTGGTCGATGATTGACGTTTTCGTTATCGCGGTGCTCTCGGCGCTGGTGCGTATGGGAGGTTTAATGAGTATTTATCCGGCAATGGGTGCATTAATGTTTGCTTTAGTCGTCATAATGACAATGTTTTCTGCTATGACGTTTGACCCGCGTTTGTCGTGGGATCGTCAACCTGAATCAGAGCATGAGGAGTCCTGACAGTATGGAATCTAATAATGGGGAAGCCAAAATCCAGAAAGTGAAGAACTGGTCTCCCGTGTGGATATTTCCTATCGTCACGGCGCTCATTGGGGCCTGGGTTCTTTTTTATCATTACAGCCATCAGGGACCGGAAGTGACCCTGATCACCGCGAATGCGGAAGGAATTGAAGGTGGCAAAACCACCATTAAAAGCCGTAGCGTTGACGTCGGCGTGGTTGAAAGCGCCACACTGGCTGATGATTTGACGCACGTTGAAATCAAAGCGCGGCTGAATTCCGGTATGGAAAAATTGCTGCATAAAGACACCGTCTTTTGGGTGGTGAAACCGCAGATTGGTCGCGAAGGGATTAGCGGCCTGGGAACGCTGCTGTCTGGAGTTTATATCGAACTGCAGCCAGGCGCGAAAGGCAGCAAAATGGATAAATACGATTTGCTGGACTCGCCACCGTTGGCCCCGCCTGATGCGAAAGGTATCCGTGTGATTCTCGATAGCAAAAAAGCCGGGCAGCTCTCGCCAGGAGATCCGGTGCTGTTCCGTGGCTATCGGGTAGGTTCGGTTGAAACCAGCACCTTCGATACACAAAAACGCAATATCAGCTATCAACTGTTCATCAATGCACCTTATGACCGACTGGTGACCAACAATGTTCGCTTCTGGAAAGATAGTGGCATTGCGGTTGATCTGACGTCAGCAGGGATGCGTGTGGAGATGGGCTCATTGACAACGCTGCTGAGTGGCGGTGTCAGCTTTGATGTGCCGGAAGGTCTGGATTTAGGGCAGCCAGTGGCACCGAAAACAGCTTTCGTTTTGTATGATGATCAGAAGAGCATTCAGGATTCGTTGTACACCGATCACATTGATTATCTGATGTTCTTTAAAGATTCGGTACGCGGTCTGCAACCGGGAGCTCCGGTAGAGTTCCGGGGTATTCGCCTGGGTACCGTAAGCAAAGTGCCATTCTTTGCGCCGAATATGCGTCAGACATTTAACGATGATTACCGTATTCCGGTACTGATTCGTATCGAGCCAGAGCGGCTGAAAATGCAGCTTGGCGAAAATGCGGATGTTGTTGAGCACCTTGGCGAATTGTTGAAACGTGGTTTACGCGGATCGCTGAAAACCGGAAACCTGGTCACTGGTGCACTGTATGTTGATCTCGATTTCTATCCAAATACGCCTGCAATAACCGGTATTCGTGAATTTAATGGTTATCAGATTATCCCGACCGTTAGCGGCGGCCTGGCGCAAATCCAGCAACGACTGATGGAAGCGTTGGATAAGATCAACAAACTGCCATTGAATCCGATGATTGAACAGGCAACCAGTACGCTTTCTGAAAGTCAGCGCACAATGAAAAACCTGCAAACGACGCTGGATAGCATGAACAAGATCCTCGCTAGCCAGTCGATGCAGCAGTTGCCGACGGATATGCAGTCAACGTTGCGTGAATTGAATCGCAGCATGCAGGGCTTCCAGCCTGGCTCCGCAGCCTACAACAAGATGGTGGCGGATATGCAGCGCCTTGATCAGGTGTTGCGAGAACTGCAACCGGTGCTGAAAACGCTCAATGAGAAGAGTAACGCGCTGGTATTTGAAGCGAAGGACAAAAAAGATCCAGAGCCGAAGAGGGCGAAACAATGAAAAAGTGGCTAGTGACGATTGCAGCACTGTGGCTGGCCGGATGCAGCTCCGGCGAAATTAATAAAAACTATTACCAGTTACCTGTGGTGCAGAGCGGTACACAAAGTACCGCCAGCCAGGGCAATCGTCTGTTATGGGTAGAGCAGGTCACTGTTCCTGACTATCTGGCGGGGAATGGTGTGGTTTATCAAACCAGTGATGTGAAGTATGTGATTGCCAACAACAACTTGTGGGCCAGCCCGTTGGATCAACAGTTGCGCAACACCCTGGTTGCCAACCTGAGTACGCAACTGCCCGGCTGGGTGGTTGCCTCCCAGCCTCTGGGAAGCGCCCAGGACACGCTCAATGTTACCGTAACGGAGTTTAACGGTCGCTATGATGGCAAGGTCATTGTCAGTGGTGAGTGGCTGTTGAACCACCAGGGACAACTGATCAAACGTCCGTTCCGTCTGGAAGGAGTGCAAACTCAGGATGGTTACGATGAGATGGTTAAAGTGCTGGCCGGTGTCTGGAGTCAGGAAGCCGCTTCTATTGCACAAGAGATAAAGCGT
>OGZJ01000703.1_pt1 | contig 11522 bp, 9 predicted proteins | sample 1576831 | NCBI WGS metagenome assembly OGZJ01 (sample SAMEA3541518, study PRJEB24748) | human gut metagenome | biome: human gut; feature: human-associated habitat; material: faeces | place: China | collected 2012
TGACCTCCACCTTCAGGTAGCGCAGGCAATAGCGACGTGGCAGAGCGACCCGGGCGGGCAGGACGTCAAGCCACAGATCCTGCTGCTGCAACCAGCTGCTGCTCAGCCATCCCTGGTATTCGCTGAACGGCTCACAGACTTCGCTCAGCGTCTCGCCGAAGGTGAAGTGCAGATGGGCCGGGGCATCGGGCGGGCTGCCGACGCTGCGGCAGCTGAACTGCAGGTAGCCAACAAAATGGCTGCCAAAATCAATAATGATGCTGTCGCCGACGTTGAGCGGTTGCTGATAAAACTGCTCCGGCGTGCAGACGGTATTCCCCCGCCAGCCGTTCAGCGCTCCTGGTTCAGCGACGGCCTCGACGATGGCCTGCGGCGTCTGGCGCAGGCGTTGCAGCGCGGGCGTCAGGTCGGCCGCACGCTGTAAAAAGCGCGGATGACGGATCATCGCCACGCTGGAATTGTATTGAATTGCTTGTGACATACTGCGTCCTCTCCGTTAGGTTAGGCGCAGCATAGGCCGTCGTCCGGCGCGGCTACCACTCTGGCAATGCCAAACCGTCAGTGAAAATGGCAGGAATAATGAGGTGGGGGCGCTGGCGATCACAAATCCGCACATCGGGCGCGTGCCGAGGGCCGGAATAGATTATCGTGCCCCTGCGCCATAGGTTGTTCAGGATTTGCTGTAATGATGACACTGACCGTTGAGGATTATTTCACCCATCCCCAGGATAAGCTCGGCATGTACGCCAGTGACCCTGAGGATAATAGCCAGGAGCATGGCCATGAATTTGCCGAACTGGTGATCGTCGAGGAGGGGCATGGGTTACACGTTATTAATGGTCGCCCGCTGTATATCCAACAGGGAGACGTATTTTACGTCCAGCCTGGCGATGTGCATTATTATGATGAGCTGGGGACGCTGAAGCTGATTAATGTCTTAATTAATCCGGCGGTGGCCTTTGGCTATTTACAGCAGATGGAGGGATTGCTGCAGCAATTATCCGCGCAGCGCGCCGCCTGCTATGGCTGGCTGGCGCCGGAGACTCGCAGCTATTGCCGGGAACTGGTGGAAAAGATATTTTCCCCGGCGCTGAGGGCGGCGGATAATACCCCGCTACGGGAGTCTCTCTTTTTCCAGCTGGTGACCACCATTCTCACAGCCGAGTCGGAAGCCGAATATAGCAGCACTCGCTATAAACTGCATAAATTACTCACCTGGCTTCAGGAGCACTGTTTCGAAGAACATAACTGGCAGCAGCTGGCGGAGCAATTTCATCTCACCACCCGCACCGCGTTTCGCCATATTAAAGAGGCCACCGGATTAACCCCGGATAATTATCTGAAACGTCTGCGGCTGGTCTCCGCGCGGGTCAAATTACGCGAAACGGAGATGACCATTACCGAAGTGGCTTATCTGTGCGGCTTCGCCAACAGCAACCACTTTACCACCCTGTATAAAAAAGTGTTTGGCCTGACCCCCAGCGCCGATCGCCGCCGCCCACCGGGTTAAAAGGGGGCCGCAGGCCGGGCAGGGGAAAAACCGGCCGCCCGCGGCAAGTCACGCTTATTCGTCGAGGGAGTTTGCCCGTACATGACGGCCGCTGGCGACAAAATTGCCGGTGCCAAGATGATGCAGGGTATTGAGCTTATCGTCGTCGAATTGCCAGCGTCCGGTGACGAACGCGCGCTCATCGGCGGCGGCAGAGACCACCTCTCCGAACAGGGTGTCGTACTGGGTCTGGGCCGCCGTCGCCGGCAGCAACCGGCACTCCATCCATGCCAGACATTTCTCCTCGATCAGCGGCAGCCCCAGCTCCGGACCGGTTACTACTGGGATCCCCCAGGCATTGAATTTGTCCTCATCGCGGCCGCTGACGCTGCCGACGGCGTAGGTCCAGCTGGCGGCTGCGACGCCGGGCACCACAATGCCGAAGGTGCCATTGCGCTCGATGATCTCCCGCGTCCAGGTGCTTTTATCCACCACGATAGCCACCCGCGGCGGGGCGAATTCCACCGGCATTGACCAGGCGGCGGCCATAACGTTGCGCCGGTCGGACGAGGCATCGTAGCTGGTGATCAAAATGGTTGGGCCGTGGTTGAGCAGGCGGCTGGCGTACTGCAGTTCAACGTGGCGAAAGCGGCTCATAGGCGTTCCTTGAATAATGGGTCGGTTGGCAGGTAACACGTTAAGCCGCAATGAAAATGTAATCAATACGTCATCTCGTCTGACTATAGTCGCCAGCACTAAGTCCCAAAGAGGATCACAATATGTTGGCTCCCCTGATGCTATCCCAGGTGAGCGTGCCCCGTCGGATGTCGACCGCCGGGCTGGTCTCGCTGTCCCGAAAGGGAGGGCGATGATGCGCACGCTGACCCCTATCACCCTGCAGGAGGTCTCTTTCGCCTTCGCAGAGACCCCTATTCTTGACCGCTTCACGTTGCATATCGAACCCGGCCGCATCGTGGCGCTACTGGGCCCTTCCGGCTGCGGCAAAAGCACGTTGCTGCGTCTGCTGGCCGGGCTGAGCGTGCCGGCCAGCGGCGAAATCCGCTTTGGCGACAGGCTGGTCGCCCGCGCAGGATGGGGATTGCCCCCGGAGCAGCGCGATATCGGCATGGTTTTTCAGGATTATGCCCTCTGGCCGCATATGAGCGTGGCGCAGAACGTCGCCTTTCCGCTGCGCATGCGCGGCGTCTCCCGCAGCGAACGCGAGCGCCGGGTCAGCGAGGCGCTGGCGCGGGTAGGCCTCAATGGCTTTGCCGAACGTAAGCCTTCAGGCCTCTCCGGCGGTCAGCAGCAGCGGGTGGCGCTGGCGCGGGCGATCGTCGCCGCGCCGCGGGTGCTGCTGTTTGATGAACCGCTCTCCAACCTGGACAGCGAACTACGCGAATCGCTGTGTGGCGAAATGAGCCGCCTGCTGCGACAGCTCGGCATCACCGCCCTGTATGTCACCCATGACCGACGTGAAGCCGAGCTGTTAGCCGACCAGATTGTCTATTTATCCGCGGGCCGCGTGGCCGCTGTCCGCGCCGTTACGCCAACCTCAGGGGAAGTTGCATGAACACCGTTATGACCGTTAAGAAAGGAGTGGTACTCGCGATGGCTCTCTCCGCCATGATGCTCTCCAGCGCCCATGCGCTGACCGTTTACACCGCCGGACCCGGCTCGCTGGCGAAAAGCCTGGCCAGCGGTTTTGAACAACAGACCGGGGTGAAGGTGACCGTTTTTCAGGCCACCACCGGCAAAGTGATGGCCCGACTGGAGGCCGAGCAGGCCAACCCGCAGGCGGATGTGCTGATCTCCGCCTCGTGGGATACCGCCGAAGATCTGCACCAGCGGGGCTGGTTGTTGCCTTTTGCGAGCGCCAACGCCGACCAGGTACCGGCGAACCTGAAATCGGCGGACTATATCGCCCAGGGCGTCTCCGCCCTGGGTATTGTCTGGAACAGTAAAAGCGGCACCCCGGAACCGAAAGAGTGGCGGGATCTCACCCAGCCGGCGTTTAAAGACAAGGTGACAACCCCCGACCCGGCGCTCTCCGGCGCGTCGCTGGATTTGCTGATCGGGCTGCAAAACAGCATGGGCGACCAGGCCTGGCAACTGTTTGACGATCTGAAAAAGAACGGCATGGTAGTCAGCGGACCCAACGCCCAGGCGGTGACGCCGGTGATGCAGGGGGCGAAAGCGGCGGTGTTTGGCGCGGTGGATTATGTCTCCTACGGCAACATTCAGCAGGGCGAGTCGCTGAAGGTGATCTTCCCGGCCAGCGGAACAGTGATTGCCCCGCGCCCGATGATGATCCTCAAAACCAGCCAGCATCCCGGCGATGCCAAAGCCTTTATCGATTACGTGCTGTCGCCGGAAGGTCAGGCGAAGGTCGCCGACGCCTGGCTGATGCCCGCCCGCCGCGACGTGGCGGCTAAACGTCCGCTACTGGACGCGCTGAAGGTGCTGCCCACCACCAGCGAGGGCAGCAGCGAGCGGGGCGCCGTGCTCGCCCGCTTCAGTCAGCTGTACGCGCAGTAATTGATCCCGTTTCTCCGGCGCTCGCCGCCGGAGGACCCTCAGCTTCAGGAACCGGTTGTGAAACAAACATTCCTTTCCGGCGCGACCCTTGCCGCCCTGGTGATGCTGGTCGCGTTACCGTTAGTGTTTATTCTGCTGCAGGCGATTTTTCCCCATTTTAGCGCCGGTTCGCTCGGGGACGCCTTTGGCGGTATCCCGGCGCTGCTGGCCGATCCTCAGCTGCCGGCGATGCTCGGCGGTACGCTGTGGATCGCCGCCGGCGTGGCGCTGGTCAGCGTAATGATTGGCCTGCCGCTCGGCATCCTGCGCGGTATGTTTTCGCTGCCGCTGCCCCGGCTGTGGGATCTCCTGTTTTTGATCCCCTTTCTTACGCCGCCCTATATCTCGGCGCTCTCCTGGATGCTGGCCCTGCAAAGCCAGGGCTATCTGCAGCAGCTGACCGGCTGGCAGCTGAACGATCTGCTGTTCAGCCGCAGCGGGATCGTGCTGGTGATGACCTTTAACATATTTCCGGTGGTCTACTTTGCCGTCTCCCGCAGCCTGCTGGCGAGCGGGACCCGGCTGGCGGTGGTCGCCCGCGTCCATGGCGCCAGCGCCTGGCGCGCCTTCTGGCACGTGACGCTACCGATGCTCTCTCCGGCGCTGGCGGCGGGGATGCTGCTGGCGTTTACCCTCGCCATCGAGGAGTTTGGCGTACCGGCGGCGCTGGGCAGCCGGGCGGGAGTGGTGATGCTGACGGTCGGTATTGAGAAAAAGCTGGCCGACTGGCCGGTGGATCTCCCTGGCGCCGCGCTATTGTCGCTGCTGCTGATGGCGGTGGCGTTGTTCGCCTGGTGGCTGCAAAGGCGGCTGGTGGGGGAGAAAGAGGTCACCAGCGTCACCGGTAAGCCGGGGGAGAACCACGGGGCATTGCTGGGCTGGATGACGCTGCCCGCCGTGCTGGCGATGGCGGCCGTCGGCGGCCTGGCGGTCGGCGTCCCCGCCGTCTCGATGATGCTCACCAGCGTGATGGGCACGCTCTCCGGTGGCGTGAGTGTTGAGAATGTCACACTGCGTCATTTCGCGGCGCTGTTTGACCAGCAGGGAGATGCCCTGTCGGCCCTCGGCACCAGCCTGTCGCTGGCCCTGGGTTCGGCGCTAATCGTCGGCGCGCTGGGCCTGCTGGCCGCCTGGCTGGTGATGGTGCGGAAGATTAAAGGGCGCGGGATGGTGGACGCGCTGTCGCTGATGCCGGCGGCGCTGCCGGGCGTGGTGGTGGGGGTCGGTTTGATCCTGCTGTGGAATCAGCCCTTCTGGCCGCGCTCGCCCTATAACACGCTGTGGATGCTGCTGCTCTCCTATTGCTGCCTGCTGTTGCCCTGGCCGGTGCGCTATGTCGGCAGCGCGCTGCGCCAGCTGGGCCCGAACCTTGAGCCCGCCGCCAGGGTGCACGGGGCGTCGCCACTGCAGGCGCTGCGGTTGATTGTCCTGCCGCTGGTCTTTCCGGCGCTGCTGGCGGCGATGCTGATGGTGTTCGCGGTGGCTTCCCGGGAGCTGGTGACCTCGCTGCTGCTCTCTCCGGCCGGTACGCAAACCGTGGCGGTGTTTATCTGGCGCCAGTTCGAACAGGGTTCCGTCGGTCAGGGCATGGCGATGGCCAGCCTGACGTTGTTGACCGGTCTGGTCCTGATGCTGACGGCGCTGGCGCTGATGCAGCGCCGCACGCGCGGTTAACGCTAAGCGCACAAAAAAGACGGTCGGCGCGGAAAAATAGGCTATAAATGTCGGACACCTACAGCTGGAGGCCCTGATGAGTCCCTTTTTACGCGCCTATTTTTCCCGTCTGAGCTGGACGGGTGAGCCTGATGTTTCCATTGATACCCTGCGGGAACTGCATCTGCAGCATAACAGTGCCATCCCCTTTGAAAACCTCGACGTCCTGCTGCCGCGTGAAATCCACCTTGACGATGGGGCGCTGGAAGAGAAGCTGATCGCCGCCCGCCGCGGGGGGTATTGTTTTGAACAGAATGGCCTGCTGGAGCGCGCGCTGCGCGAGATAGGCTTTAACGTCCGCAGCCTGCTGGGCCGCGTGGTGCTGGCCAACCCGCCGCAGATGCCGCCGCGTACTCACCGTCTGTTGCTGGTGGAGGTGGCGGGGGAGCGCTGGATCGCCGACGTCGGCTTCGGCGGCCAGACGCTGACCGCGCCGATCAAACTGCTGGCCGATATCCCACAGCAAACGCCGCACGGCAGCTATCGTCTGGTGCATGAAGGGGATGAGTGGACGCTGCAGTTCAACCATCACGAACACTGGCAGTCGATGTACCATTTCGATTTAGGCCGCCAGTATGCGTCTGATTATGTGATGGGCAACTTCTGGTCGGCGCACTGGCCGCAGTCCCACTTCCGGCACCATCTGCTGATGTGTCGTCATCTGCCGGAAGGCGGCAAAATGACCCTCACCAACTTCCACTTTACCCACTGGGAGAATAACCATGTGGTGGAGAAGGTCGATTTTGCCGATGTCTCCGCGCTGTATGAAGCGCTGCAGACCCGTTTCGGCCTGGGTGTGGACGATCCTAAACATGGCTTCAGCGAAGCGGCGCTGGCGGCGGTGATGGCGGCGTTCGATACCCATCCGGAAGCCGGGAAGTAAATCTCCCCATGCCCGGCGGCGCTGCGCTTGCGCGGGCCTGCGAGGTTTGAGCCTGTAAGAGGACTCTGTAGGCCGGGTAAGGCGACAGCCGCCACCCGGCGAAATTACAGGTACCGTGCCTGATATCTTACCCGGCGGCGCTGCGCCTGCGCGGGCCTGCGAGGTTTGAGCCTGTGGGAGGCCCCTGTAGGCCGGGCAAGGCGTAGCCGCCACCCGGCGAAATTACAGGTACCGTGCCTGATATCTTGCCCGACGGCGCTGCGCCTGCGCGGGCCTGCGAGGTTTGAGCCTGTGAGAGGCCCCTGTAGGCCGGATAAGGCGTAGCCGCCATCCGGCATAAAACCTGGAGCCAGGTACGATAAATACCCGAACTTGGCGCGAAGGCCTCGTCCGGGCTACCGGTAAGGATGAATGGTAAACGCCGCCAGCGCTCAGCGCCGGGAGCGTACCACCTGGTAACGCCGGGTGAAATACTCCACCGGCGCGCTCCAGACGTGAACCAGGCGGGTGAAGGGGAAGATCAGAAAGATGGTCATTCCGAGCACCAGGTGGACGCGGTAAATCCATGCGACACCGTCCAGATGCGCCGAGGCGCCGCCGTGGAAGGTGACCACCGCCTGCGCCCAGTCCACCAGCTTGAGCATTTCGCTGCCGTCCGGATGCTGGGCGGAGAAGGGGATGGTTGTCAGCCCCAGCGCGCACTGAATCAGCAGAATGCACAGGATCAAAATATCCGCGGTCGTGGAGGTGGCGCGAATTCGCGGGTTGGTCAGGCGGCGCATCAGCAGGCCGATACCGCCTACCAGGGTCAGCACGCCGCATACGCCGCCAAGGATCATGGCCATCAGCTGCTTCTGGGACATCGGCAGGAACCACGAGTAGACCCAGTGTGGGGTCAGCATGCCAAAGAGATGGCCAAAGAAGATGCCGAGAATGCCGATATGAAATAAGTTCGACCATAGCACCATCCCGCGCTTATCCAACATCTGGCTGGATGAGGCGCGCCAGGTATACTGCCCGTAATCGTAGCGCAGCCAGCTGCCCACCAGAAAGACGGTGCCGCACAGGTAAGGGTAGATATCGTAAAAGAAGACGTTCAGATACTGGATCATTTCGGGCCTCCGGCGCGGATGTCAACGTACTGCGGCGCCACATCCTGACTAAAGCGTCGTTGATAAGCTTGCATCGACGAGCTATCGCAAGCGGTCGCGTTATCTTCGATAAACTTCACCTGCTCTTCTTCCCACACGGCGTCCAGCGCCTGACGGGTATCGTCGCGCTTTTCTCCCGCCACCTGTTTTGTGACGCTGTCACTGGTGAGCGGGCTTTTAGCCAGCGCCAGCAGGGCGTCAAACAGCTGATAATACGGGCAGGCTCGCTGCTTAAGACGGCCGCCGAACAGCGCCAGAATCGGCGCGATATTCTGCAGCCCCTCCCGAGCCTCCGCGGGAGGTAGAATACTGAGATACTCCAGATACAGCGGCAGATGGTCGGGCAGCTCGCGACAATCGATCTGCAGACCCGCCTGCTGATACTGATTCATCAGGTCGACCATCGCCTGGCCGCGGTCGCGGGATTCGGCATGCACATGTTCAAACAGAAGCAGCGAGGTGGCGCGCCCGCGCTCGAACACCTCGCACCATTCGGCCTGGCGATCCAACAGCGGAGCCGTCAACAGCTCACCGACAAACGGCGTCAGGGAAGGGACATCGGCCCTGATCAGCGCCAGGGCGTCGTCGCGGTTCTCCCACAGTAACTCGTCGGGGTACTCCAGCAGCAGACCGATCACTTTCAGGATCCGCATCACTCGCCCTCCCCATGCTTACGCACGCCGCTGACGTCGATGGCGTCGATCCGCCGGCTGTTAAACAGGTTGAATTTCGTATCTGACCCGTGGCAGCCATCGCCGAAGGTAAAGCCGCAGCCGTTACGTTCCGGAAAGGCATCCTCCGCCAGTTCGCGATGGCTGGTGGGGATCACGAAGCGGTCTTCGTAGTTGGCGATCGCCAGATAGCGATACATCTCTTCGACCTGCTCAACGCTGAGGCCCACCTCTTCAATGGCGCGGGTATCGGTGACGCCCTCGACGGTTTGCGAGCGCTTGTAGTGGCGCATCGCCATCATCCGTTTCAGCGCGCGCAAGACCGGTCCGGTATCGCCGGCGCTCAGCAGATTCGCCAGGTATTGCACCGGGATGCGCAGACTCTCAACCGCCGGCAGGATGTTGCCGTTGCTCGGTAAGCCGCCGGCGTCGGCAACAGACTGGATCGGCGACAGGGGCGGCACGTACCAGACCATCGGCAGGGTGCGATACTCCGGATGCAGCGGCAGGGCCAGCTTCCAGTCCATCGCCAGCTTATATACCGGAGACTTCTGCGCCGCCTCAATGACGTTGTGCGGGATCCCTTGCTTTAGCGCTTCCTCGATGACCGCCGGATCGTTTGGATTAAGGAACACCTCGCACTGGCGCTCATAGAGGTCGGTTTCATGTTCGGTACTGGCCGCCTCTTCAATGCGGTCGGCGTCATACAGCAGTACGCCAAGATAGCGGATGCGCCCGACGCAGGTTTCTGAGCAGACCGTTGGCTGCCCGGACTCAATGCGCGGATAGCAGAAGATGCATTTTTCCGACTTACCGCTCTTCCAGTTAAAGTAGATTTTTTTGTACGGGCAGCCGCTGATGCACATCCGCCAGCCGCGGCATTTGTCCTGATCGATCAGTACGATGCCATCTTCCTCACGCTTGTAGATGGCGCCGCTCGGGCAGGTGGCCACGCAGCTCGGGTTGAGGCAGTGCTCGCACAGGCGCGGGAGATACATCATGAAGGTATTTTCGAACTGGCCGTACATCTCTTTTTGCATGGCTTCGAAGTTACGGTCGCGGGCGCGTTTCTCGAATTCGCCGCCGAGCAGCTCCTCCCAGTTCGGGCCCCAGTTAATCTTATCCATACGCTCGCCACTGATCAGCGAGCGCGGGCGGGCGGTCGGCAGATATTTGCCCTCCGGCGCGTTGTGCAGGTGCTGGTAGTCATAGGTAAAGGGTTCGTAGTAATCGTCGATCGCCGGCAGCACCGGGTTGGCGAAAATCTTCGATAACACGCTGACCCGATTGCCGAGGCGGGGCGTCAGCTTACCGCTAATGCCGCGGATCCAGCCGCCTTGCCACTGATCCTGGTCCTCCCAGTTTTTGGGGTAGCCAATGCCCGGTTTGGTCTCCACGTTATTGAACCACGCGTACTCCATGCCTTCGCGGCTGCTCCAGACGTTTTTACAGGTGACCGAGCAGGTGTGACAGCCGATGCATTTGTCCAGATTCAGCACCATTCCAACCTGAGAACGGATTTTCATTTTTTCGCCTCCTGTACCTGATCGCGACCTTCGTCATCCAGCCAGGCAATCTTCTTCATTTTGCGGATCATGATGAACTCGTCGCGGTTCGATCCGACGGTGCCGTAATAGTTAAAGCCATAGGCCAGCTGGGCGTAGCCGCCAATCATGTGCGTTGGCTTCGGACAGACGCGGGTTACCGAGTTATGAATGCCGCCGCGACGACCGGTCACTTCCGAACCCGGGATATTCATAATCCGTTCCTGAGCGTGGTACATCATGGTCATCCCCGGCGGCACCCGCTGGCTCACCACCGCCCGCGCGGTGAGAGCCCCGTTGGCGTTGAACGCTTCAATCCAGTCGTTATCTTCAATGCCCAGCTCTTTCGCGTCGGTTTCGCTAAGCCAGACGATCGGCCCGCCGCGCGACAGCGTCAGCATCAGCAGGTTTTCGCTATAGGTTGAGTGGATCCCCCACTTCTGGTGCGGCGTCAGGAAATTCAGCGCTTTTTCCGGAAAGCCGTTTGGCGGCACGGCCTTCATCTGGCTGACGCTGCGGGTATCAATGGGCGGGCGATAGGCTACCAGGCTTTCGCCGAAGGCGCGCATCCACGGATGGTCCTGATACAACTGCTGGCGGCCGGAGAGGGTGCGCCATGGGATCAGCTCATGCACGTTGGTATAACCGGCATTGTAGGAGACGTGCTCGCTTTCCAGTCCCGACCACGTCGGGCTGGAGATAATTTTGCGCGGCTGCGCCTGAATATCGCGAAAGCGGATCTTCTCATCCTCTTTATTGAGCGCCAGATGGGTATGATCGCGGCCGGTAAACTCTCCCAGCGCCTGCCAGGCTTTCACCGCCACCTGGCCGTTGGTTTCCGGCGCGAGGCTGAGAATAACTTCAGAGGCGTCAATGGCGCTGTCGATCCGCGGCCGGCCTTTGGCCGGACCATCGGGCTTGACGTAGTTAAGCTTGCCGAGGAAATCGACTTCGCTTTGCGTATTCCACGAAATGCCTTTTCCGCCGTTGCCAAGCTTATCGAGCAGCGGGCCGAGAGAGGTGAAGCGTTCCCAGGTGGCAGGATAGTCGCGTTCCACCAGGGCAATCGACGGTGCGGTTTTCCCGGGGATCAGATCGCATTCGCCCTTGCGCCAGTCAAGCACCTCGAACGGCTGCGACAGTTCGCCGGGGGAATCATGCTGCAGCGGGACCAGCACCACATCGGTCTCTTTGCCAAGATGGCCGACGCAGACCTGCGAGAAGGATTTAGCGATATCCTTGTAGATCTCCCAGTCGCTTTTCGCCTCCCAGGCCGGGTCGACGGCGGCGGAGAGCGGGTGGATAAACGGGTGCATGTCCGAGGTGTTCATATCGTCTTTTTCATACCAGGTGGCGGTCGGCAGGACAATATCGGAGAAGAGACAGGTACTGGACATGCGGAAATCCAGCGTCACCAGCAGGTCGAGTTTGCCCTCAATCGCCGCGGTCTGCCACTCGACTTCCTCAGGTTTTACCTCATCGCTGGCGCCCAGT
>OGZJ01000710.1_pt1 | contig 11474 bp, 9 predicted proteins | sample 1576831 | NCBI WGS metagenome assembly OGZJ01 (sample SAMEA3541518, study PRJEB24748) | human gut metagenome | biome: human gut; feature: human-associated habitat; material: faeces | place: China | collected 2012
ATCGCATCATTCTGATAGAAAAAATTATAGCCACAGGAAGCGGACATGCCGGCTGCTGCTCCTACCAGAATGGCTTCAGCAGAATTAAGTTTATCTAATAAGGTCCGGGCATTTTTTTGATATGCATTTTCAAAAACAATATTTTTCATTGGCTGCATGGTTGACTTTCCTTTCTTTTATTGTTATTATTAAAATTACATCAAAATTGTACCATGTTAAAATATAAATTACAAGAAGAAAAAGAGCATCTGACCAGTGCCCAGATTGCAAAAAGTGTAAAAACAAATCCTGCCTATATCCGGCAGCTGATGGCCGTGCTGAAAAATGCAAGCCTTATCTCCAATACCCAAGGCCAGGCAAACGCCTGTCTTACCAAACCTGCAGATGAAATTACTATGCTGGATATATACCGGGCAGTGGAGGGAGAAAAGCCTTTGCTTCATCTTGATATTGATACCAACCCAGAGTGTGGAGTATACTGATAATAATAAAGAGACTGTAACATTCATGGAAAACTATGAGTTGTTTCAGTCTCTTGAGGCACCTCTTTTACATCTCAACTTATTCAATCATTTTTTGCGCCGCCCTGTATTTTCCGATCCCCGTACTTCTTCATGATAGAAATAGTCCACGATTACAGGATGACCTGGCTCTGCGCGGCCATAAGGCAGTTCGTTGTCTACAAAAGGACAGTCGTATTTTTGGGACATCTGTGCTGCCTGGTTTTCCAATGCCCGAAAATAGCTTCGATCTCCCTTGCGATAGATTTCATCATACAGGGTAACAAGGTGGGAATAACATTTCTGAATATAATCCAGGATCTCCTGTTTGAAACCACCGCGGAGATTTAGATTTTCTAACCATACCAGGTCACACTGATCTTTCACACGTTCAAAAATCTTTTCAAAATCTGTGATGCCCGGAAATACTGGGGAAATGAAACAAACCGTGCGTATTCCGGCTTCGTATACCTGCTTCATTGCCTCAAGTCTGCGGCTGATGCTGACAGCTTGATCCATGTCTGCCTGAAATTTTTCATCTAATGTGTTGATCGACCATGAGACAGTGACTTTTCCCATTTCTTTTAGCAAGTCAATATCCCGGAGTACAAGATCCGATTTCGTACAGATAAGGATTTCTGCACCGCTATTTTTTAACTGTTCTAAAATCCTGCGGGTATTTCTTATCTCCTTTTCCTGGGGCAGATACCCATCTGTCACGGAACCAATCACTACCCGTTGGCCTTTATATTTTCTCGGGTTTTTAATTGCCGGCCAGTGTTTTATATCCAGAAATGTTCCCCACGATTCGGTATGCCCGGTGAACCGTTTCATAAAAGAGGCATAGCAGTATTTGCAGCCGTGGGTACATCCTACATAAGGATTGACAGAATATCCCCCTACCGGAAGACTGGATTTAGTCATGATATTTTTTGTTTCTATATCCCGGATCAGAATATTCTTTTCCATTATTTTTTCCATGCGTTCTGTTCCTCCAAAACCCGGATAAATGCCGAGGGCAGATCCTGGATCATTTGATTATCTCCCATAACGGGAAGTAGATCCTCTTTCATAAACACCGGTTTTGAATCATCTACAATCAGAATTTTTTGTCTTTTATTCATATTTTTTTACCTTTATCCTTGTTGATTTTATGATGTTCCAAATCATATCCGATTGACTACCAGTTTCTAACATCTTGCTATTTTCTTCTATTCAGCCTTCCCCTCTGGGAAAATAATTTTAAACACAAAGAAAAAAATCACCATGGAAACTCCACCTGTAATAATTGTCACAAGCATGTTATAGACTGCCGGTGCCACATATGCAGATGCAACTGGCATCCACAGATTATTAAATCCATTACAAATCAGTGAAATTACCACCCATGCAACAAAATACCAGATTGCCTGATATACAGGATTTCCACGGCTTTTAAAAGTAATATTTCTCTGAAGTGGAAAATTGATACACTGTGCAAGAAATGACCCCAATTCATAACTGATAAAATAGCCAAGTCCACCACCGATCAATATATTCCCCGTTGCATCACGCAATACATTATACCCCAGCAAACTCCATGTAAATTTTACTCCAAACAGATTCATGGAAACCTTTGGCCACATAAATTCTGTACCAGCCAGACCAATTCCCAAAATCCCTGGTAAAAATGTAAATACAAGATACTGGAATACTGTCACGCCCATACTGAATATAACAAAATAGAATATCTGATAAAGCCATTTTGCAATAGCAGAATGTTTCTCTTCAAAACATTTCCATATATTTTTTATACGATTCATCTGCACTTCCCTCCGGCTTCTTTTAATAATTTTTCATATTTCTTATTATTTCTTCTGTTTCTGAAATATCCGCCAACTACTTTTTTTACTCCAAGCATAAAGTGTCCATTCACAGCATCGACAATTCCATATACCATTTCCATACTGACTGCCCCGCCGGTCATCTTGGCAATCCCCCGGAACGGCATATTGTAAATAAAAAGAATATTAAGATCTGGCTTTCCCTGTGCCTCACTCTTCTTTTTCATTTTTGTGAGACATCTATATATCAGTCTTGCAAGTCGGCTTTTTGCATAATACATCTGACAGATTGCATCATTGATTTCCAGGTTTCCACTCCATCTCCCGTTCGGTATCTCATGGCCAAGAAGTCCACGAAATTCCTCATCTGATATTTTCTGCACAATTCCTGTATAATAATAAGGCATTTTTGCCGGATTATACGGATACCCTTTACTATTTCCTGTTCTCTCAGTCGTACCTGTTAAACGAATATCTGCAACACTGGCTCCTACCATAATCTGATAAGTTCCTGTTTCTATTTCCCACTGTCCCGTTTTTATATTCCAATAACGGAATGTCTTATCATCAAACGGAATCCTGAGCTGTCTGCTTTCTCCTGCCTTTAGATAAACTTTTGCAAAACCTTTCAGTTCTTTTTCCGGTCGGAATACGATTGCATTAGGAAGTCCTACATACATCTGAACAACCTCAGCTCCGTCTCTGTCACCTGTATTGGTAACCGAAACTTTGATTCCATCCTCTTCTATGATAAGATCAGAATATGTAAATTCCGTATAGGAAAGCCCAAAGCCAAATGGATATTGCACCCGGACTTTTGAAGTATCATAATAGCGATATCCCACATAAACACTCTCGCGGTATTCCGATGTTTTCTCATTGCTTGGATAATATCGGAATGCCGGTGTCTGTTCATAAGAGATGGGATATGTTTCTGCCAGTCTTCCTGATGGATTCACTTTTCCGGTCAGAATATCCAATGTTGCAGAAGCGCCTGCCTGTCCATTCAGATAGCCATGCAAAATCGCTTTACAACAGGTGTACCATGGCATTTCTATCGCAGATCCTGCACTCAGTATTCCAATAATATTTTCATTCACTTTACTGATATCCTGCAGAAGATCGATCTGGTCCTGCGGAATACGCATATGGGTTCTGTCCAGTCCTTCTGATTCACTGATTTCATCAAGACCAAAGCAGAAAATCACAATATCCGCGTTCATAGACAAATTTAGTGCAAACTTTCTATCATTCTCATCTACATCTCCATTTCTCTGATAGCCTCTTGTCATCCCCAAAATATTCAGATCATATTGTTGCAAAATCGATGACATATCTTCTACTTTTGTTGGATTGACCATAGAAGATCCTGCCCCCTGATATCTGGGTGAAAAAGCAAAATCTCCAATAACAGCGATGGATTTTTTTGTATCCAGCGGAAGAATCTGTTTTTCATTTTTCAGAAGAATCATGCTTTCTGCTGCTGCTTTCCTTGCCAGTTGATGATGTGCATTTCTGTCAAAGTTTTTATCTGAAAGCTTCTTCCCTGATGTCAGTTCCATCACTGCATCCACCAGTTCTCCAACTCTTTCATCCAAATCCGCTTCCTTCAGCTTTCCATTTCGGACAGCAGCAATCACTTCTCTTGCAGAATCGTACCCACAGGACGGCATCTCCAGATTTGAGCCGGCAGCAACACCTTTCACATGGTCATTGCTTCCGCCCCAGTCTGTTACTACAATTCCATCAAATCCCCATTCTTTGCGCAAGATATCTGTCAAAAGATGTTTGTCCTCATTAGCATAAATCCCATTAATCTGGTTGTAACTGCTCATGATTGCTTTTGCGTGTCCTTCTTTAACAGCTATCTCAAAACCGGTCAGATAAATTTCTCTTAATGTCCGTTCGTCAACAACTGCGTCCATTGCCATTCTCCGAAGTTCCTGACTGTTAACCGCCAGATGCTTCGGGCAGGCATAAACGCCTTTACTCTGTATTCCACGAATATATGACGCTGCCATCTTCCCGGAAAGATATGGATCTTCTGAAAAATATTCAAAATTTCTTCCACATAATGGGCTTCTTTTAATATTTAATCCCGGACCAAGCAGAATATTTACATCCATACTTGCTGCTTCCTCTCCAAGAGCCTGTCCAATCTCTTCCCCCAGATCCTGATTCCAGCTGTTTGCAATCGTCGCTGCTGTGGGAAAACAAGTTGCATTCAAGGATGCATTCAGTCCCAGATGGTCTCCTGCTCCTGCCTGTTTTCTGATTCCATGCGGTCCATCTGAAAGAAAGATGGACGGGATGGAAAGCCTGTCAATTTCTCTGGTCTGCCAGACAGTTTTTCCACTGAGGATTGCTGCCTTTTCTTCTATTGTCATCTTTTCAACCAATTTTTGCTGTTTCATAACTGTTTTCCATCCCACTTTCATCCTTATTCAACATTCTTTCTTTTCTTATATCCTTTGATTACCAGTACTTCCATTCCTGCCATGAAAAGTGCTATTACAATGTCGATTCCAATTCCTGCTTTTTTCCAGTTTTCCATACCTGTTTCTTCGTGTTCTCCATCATAAGCCCAGCTGCTTACAACTGTATACATGACATTTTTGCAGGCATTCCTCATCTGAAGTACGGCTGTTGGATGCTCCGGATTGGCTACATTGTTCTCTTCTCCGTTAAATGTGGACAACATTGCATCTACTCCATTCGCCAAAGCTGCATCTGCATTCATAAATCCATGACCATTGTTTCGGAAGAAGTCTGTAAGCGCCATTCCCCTGAATCCCCATTCATCTCTGAGAACTGTATTCATAAGGTTACTGCTTTCTCCAGTCCATTTATCTCCAAGGAAACTCCAGGAAACCATAACCGCATTTGCGCCACCCTGTTTTACAGAAATTTCAAATGGTTTCAGATAGATTTCCCGGATTGCCTGCTCATTTGACCAGACACTTACCATCTTTGCATTTCCCTCATATAGAGCAAAATGTTTGATATAAGAATAAACTCCATATTTTCTTGCTCCTTCTACTGCTTTTGCTCCCATATTTCCTGCAAGAACTCCATCTTCTGAAAAGTATTCATAGTTTCTTGCTCCAAATGCGGTTCTATGAGTATTCATACCTGGTGCATACCAGCCCTCTGCACCCATTTCCTGACTGATCTTGCCCATGCATTCACCCCAGGCCTGTGCAAGTTCCTTATTCCATGTGGAAGCAACCACAACTTCAATTGGAAATCCAATAGAACCAACTCCTGTAAAGTTGTTATTAATTGCTGCTGGTCCATCGAAATCAAGTGTAGCCACTTTTCCCACAGAATCCATGGCTGCTGTCTGATAACCAGCCATTGCAATCATATTTGCCATTTCATCAACAGTAAGCTGATCCAGAAGTTTTTCCCAACGAGGATCGTCATAATCAGCATCACGCATATCAGCTAATGTAAGTCCATTATCTGCTCCCGTTGTCGGCATTACATCCTCATCATTGAGATATGTAGTCTTATCAAAGTTGCTGTTCAGATGATATTCAGAAACATATGGCTCACCCAGCTCTGCAGATGCCGGTGCTACTGTAGCCTCTTCATAATTTGCAAAATGATCTGCTCGTGATAAATATGTCACATCGCCTTTTGCATCTTCAAATACATTTGTTGCTGCAGTATCATCTGATGCTCTTTTATTTTCTCCCTTATATACTACATCTTTATCTGCAGTATAAGTTTTCTGATCCAGCACAGTGTGTGAATCACTGTTAATAGAGATTACATAGTCACCTTTTTCAAGAACATACGCTTTTGCATTATTCTCATCATAGGAGGCCATATCTTCTATACTAAATGTAACTGTAACAGTCTGAGATTCTCCCGGCTGAAGCAGATTTGTTTTTTCAAACTCAATTAGATTTGCAGAAGATTTCTCAATTCCCCCATTTGTATATGGCGGTTTATAATACACTTCTACTACATCTTTTCCGGCAACATCTCCTGTGTTGGTTACTTCTACATCTACAGAAATCTGTCCGTCTTTTTCCTCCAGTTCACCCATTTTCTGTTCAAATTCCGTGTAACTCAGACCATATCCAAATGGATACTGTACAGTTTTATCGTAATCAATCGCACCTTCCTGTGCAGCTGTTTCATAGTACTTGTATCCTACATAAATACCTTCCACATAATTGGTAAATGCCGGAGCATACACCTGCGCAGTTCCTGCGTTCATTCCTTCAACAGCCATATCTGCCAGATTTGTATACTCTATTTTTTCTGCATTATTCCACCACGGAGCAGTCGTCATATCATAAATAAATGTATCCGGTGTTTTTCCGGAAGGATTGACTTCACCTGAAAATACTTTACCAAGTGCATTAAATCCCACATTTCCTGTTCCGGGGCACCATACAACAGATTTAATCTGAGGATATTCATCTGCGAAACCAAGTTCAAACTGATTTGCCCCATTATAAATCACAATCACATTATCAAAGTTTGAGCAAACCATATCCACCATATCTCTCTCAGTTTGTGAAAGCTGTAAATAATGCTCTCCCTCAGGAAAATCATCATATTCATCTGAATTATTATCATATGCTGCTTTTTTTACATCCATAGGAATATCATTATGACCTTCACCTGCTTTTCTGGAAAGAACCACAACTGCCACATCAGAATACTCTTTCGCACTTTTAATAAGTTCATCACTGTAAGTATCTACAGGTGGCTCCGGTAATGTCCAGCTCTGTTTCTGAATAGACATTTCCGGATTATCTGCACCATAATTGTTATAAAAATCAACCAGTTCCTGGTTAATAGAAAATCCGGCATTTTCAAGTCCCTGATTCAGACTGACAATATCATACAGATCATTAATTCCACCGGAACCAGCTCCTCCGTAAGCCGGATTAATAGATTCCCAGCCAAAAATATTCAGTTTTTTTGTTTCATTTAAAGGAAGCAGGCTTTCATTCTTCAGAAGAACAATTCCGTCTTCCATAATTTCTTCTGCTACTTCCGCAGCTTCTTCATTTGTTTCATCGCTTAAAGTTCCATTTCCCGTTGCCAGTCCAATCAACGTAGCCATTGGTCCAAAACAGATCATATTCACGCAGACAACAACTGCAAGAACCATTGCGATCGCAGCTTCTCCTCTTATCAGAAATCTTTTGCCCCTGGACATCCTGCGGCATGCGATCATAATTACGATTCCAATTACAAGTGCAGCAATAATACCGATAATATACGGTTTGCATAATTGTAATACCGCCAGAACATCTTCCATTTCAACACTGATCATTCTCTTTTTCCTCCTTTGACTCTCTTGTCTTTTTCAGGTATCATTTCCTGTTGGCATTACTATAACATGATTATTATTTCGTGCTGTTTTTGGCACAAGATGCAGCAAATATGGCACAAAATACTAAAAAAGGTCCACCGGACCTTTTTGTCGTATGCTTGGCAAAAAAAATACCCAGAGCATTACAATACTCTGGGTAAAAGAATCTTTAATTCAAACCAGTTCTGCTGTACTCCAAATACTACAGAACCATCATATTTTTCTACAGCTTTACGAATACTCTTCAATCCAAAACCATGGTTTTTACTATCCTTTTTTGTTGTTGTAATCAGATTCTCTTCATTTTTGGAAATTTCTGCTTCACAATAATTCTCTATCTTGATGAACACAAATCCTTTTTGAAGGGATACTGTCAGATGGATCAGTCTTTTTTCCTGATCTGGAATCAAAATTACATGTTCAATCGCATTATCCAAAGCATTTCCAAATATAGAACATATATCTGTTACATGCATATGATCCAATAATTTTCCATCTGCCACACAGGTAATCTGTATATGATTTTTTCGACAATGGAAAATCTTAGCTGCCAGAATCGTATCAAGTACCTGATTCCCCGTTCTGCTTATATTTTCAAAAGCAGCGATTTCCTTTTCCATAGAATCAATCCATTTTTTTCGTTTCTCTTCATCTGATTCCGCACGAAGTCCCGTTATCTGGTGTTTCAGATCATGGTATTTCATTTGTATAAGATCCAGGCTGTCCTGATAATTTCGGTATTGATCATACTGGCTTTTCAGCATCACGTTCATTACTGAAAGTTCTTTCTCGGCAACATACTCACTGATCCTGCTCTGATAAGCATGCAGGATTGCAATTCCTCCAAAATCGATCAGTGTTCTGATAGAAAAAATATCTGCACGTTCTCTGCTCGCAAATGGTGCATTTTCATTTAAAAAGCTCAGATTACTAAAAGCAAAGATTGCAACAGCCATGATTGCCGCCGCTGTTACTTCCTTTACTGTCATCTGTTCAAGATAATTCTGCTTCAGAAGATCTTTTTCTAAATAAATATCAATCGTAAAGCAGCCTCCAAAAACAACCATCGTGATCAGAATTTCAACCCAGATGCTTTGATTCCCCCATGCCTGTACAATAGATACAATCTGCCACTGCAGCGAAGCTACAAACTCAGCAAGAACAAATGCACGGGCACAGCAATAAGCCGCTCCCAGAGGCTTCATATTTCCTCCGACCATAAGAAATCCATACATCATACCTGCAGCGATCATCATACAGGGAACCCACAAAATTTCAGTTACGCTACCTGTCAAAGTCAGAAAGATACTCTGCATTGCCAACATGAAAAGACTGCCTATAAGAAAATGTACAGATTTCATGTTTTCTTTTTTTAGGATATAAAGATAAACCAGACATGATCCCCACTCTGCTATTGCCGTATAAATTCTTGGAATATCCTGATATAACATAGTATCCTCCATTTCGCATGAAATCATTCCATATTGAGGTTTTGCAGAAGCAGATTCATGAATTCTTTTTTTCTGGTTCTGCTGACAGGTATATGTACATTATGGATCACACAATCAGAACCAACAAATCCCTCTACATGATTCATATTTACCAGATATCCCTTTGCACATCGAAAAAAATTATGTACCGCAAGTTTTTCTTCGAGTTCTTTCATCGTAATTCTTGAACAGTAATCTCCTCTCGAAGTATGATAAATTACATTATGTCTCTGCCCCTCAATAAAATAGATATCTGCTATATCTATCTTTACAACTCCTTCCCCAATCGGAATCGTAAGAAATTCTTTAACCTCAGAGCGCATACGTCCAACTGCTTTATCCAGTTTCTGTGAAAAAGAAAAGTACTCAACTGGTTTTACTACATAATCCATTGCATCAACTTCATATCCACGTACTGCATATTGAATCATATTTGTAATAAACATAATAATTACTTTCTGATCCATCTGACGGATTTTTTCTGCTGCTGTCATACCGTCCATGAACCGCATCTGAATATCCATCAGAATAATGTCAAAACCGCCACTGTAATTCTCAGTGATATCTTCTCCATCACCAAATACCGTAACCTTTATTAATCTTCCCCTTTCCGTTTGATATTTCCGGATATACTCTGTTAATTGTTTTACGTAAATTTCTTCATCTTCCACAATTGCAATCTGTATCATCCTATCCCTCCACAAGAATTGCATTTTTTGTAACTGTTCAATCACACAATATAGTCCCAGGTTTTTATTGTTATTTTATAAATAACTTTTGTTCCAGTATATCACTGCATCTCTCTTGCGTCAAGTGGATGTAATATTACAAATTATATCTGTATAATCTGGTTTTCTTTTATCATATATCCACAGTAAATCTCCTCATTCTTTAAATAGAAAGTAGAAATTCTGTTAAGTTTTCAATAGCATCTGGTTTTTCTGATAGTTCTTTCCCCATCAGTCCCTCTCTCATAATACTAGTATCCGCACTAAGAGATACAGCGACTCGACTTGAATTCCATACAGCTTCATACATCATTTCCTGATTCTCTTTTGTTACTTTATTGAGAACGTAATAAAATGGTTTTCTAATACTTTCCGATAATTCCCCGATTTTTTTGGAAAGCTGTAGGGATTCATAGGATGGATCTATAATTATCAATATCAAATCTACACCGTTATCAATTCCACGTCCAAAGTGTTCAATACCAGCCTCCATATCCATTAGCGCAAATTGGTCTTCTGTAAGCCTGAGATTTTGGATAAATTGAGTCATAACAGTTCCCATAGCACAAGAACACCCTTCATTTGCTTGATGAATTTTTCCACTGCTCATCAGTTTTACACCATCCTTCAGACTATAATAATCTTCCGGTATATCATCTATAGTCCAGGTTTCCTCAAAAAACTGATGAGTAAATTTTGATAACATCATATCATTTAAAACATTTTGTTTACCACCGAAATAGTCTGTAAAATCTCTGGGAAGCTTCATACCTAGCTGTCGGTGTAGACCATAATTAGATTCATCGGAATCAATTACCAAAATTTCTTTTCCTCGTCTGGCTAAAGCCTTAGCCAAAAGACTGGTTACTGTACTTTTTCCACATCCACCTTTTCCACAAACTGCTATTTTCATCTCTATATTTACTCCTTTTTTTAATAATAAGCATTACATATGGCCATGCTTCAAACTGTTTTCGAAAAATAATTAATATAATGTCTATTTTGCCATTACATCAAATATCCCCTTAATTTCTCGAATTTCATCCGTAGCTGTCTTGCTGCATCCATAAGGGGATCTTCCTTCTCTGTCTGCTTCTATAACTTCTGCATTATAATGAACACATCCTAAAAAATCTTGCTTCGGGATTCTAGACCTTACAAACTTTTCATCTTCATCATTTCTGATTTTATTTGCTATGACCTTTACTTCCTTTACACCCAATTCTTCTGCCAAACGTTTTACATTTTTATAAGTCTGAACACTTCTGGCCCCCGGCTCTATCACGACGATAAATTGATCCATTCCTTCCGTTGTTCCCCGTCCTAAATGCTCAAGTCCTGCTTCCATGTCCAGGATTACTATATCATCTCTATGTAAAACCAAATTATTAATAATTCGTTTCAACATTACATTTTCAGGGCATACACATCCGCCTCCCGCAGTTTCCACAGTTCCCAAAACCAGAAGTCGAACACCATTATTTTCTTTTCCGTAAGTTTCAGGAATATCATCCACTTTTGGATTGACTTTATAAAAAGTATTACTTTTATCTGCACCTGTTCTCTCCTCAATCAACCTTCTCATTTTACTG
>OGZJ01000718.1_pt1 | contig 11436 bp, 7 predicted proteins | sample 1576831 | NCBI WGS metagenome assembly OGZJ01 (sample SAMEA3541518, study PRJEB24748) | human gut metagenome | biome: human gut; feature: human-associated habitat; material: faeces | place: China | collected 2012
CGGAATGTCAGAATATTAAAAAAGTATAAATAAAGTGTAAAGCAGAACTAAAAGAAAGTTAAATGGTTTTTGGACACAATGTATAAGAATTAACTTTCTAAGAAAGAAAAATAAGACAAATACAACATGATATAGACGAAGTGTTGAGTAAAATAAAAAGAGCCAAAGCTCACGCAATCATTGCGTTTACTTTGGCTCTGATTTTATGAAAATTAGAAATTAAACTTCCGGACCAGCAGAAACTAAAGCTTTTCCAGCTTCATTTCCTTCGTATTTAGCAAAGTTCTTAACAAATCTCTGTGCAAGATCTTTTGCTTTTGTCTCCCACTCAGCAGCATCTGCATAAGTGTCACGTGGGTCAAGAATGTTTGTATCTACACCTGGAAGCTCTGTTGGTACTTCGAAGTTGAAGAATGGGATCTTCTTAGTAGGAGCGTTAAGGATATCTCCGTTAAGGATTGCATCGATGATACCACGAGTATCTTTGATGGAGATACGTTTTCCTGTTCCGTTCCATCCTGTGTTAACCAGGTAAGCTTTTGCTCCGCTCTTTTCCATTTTCTTAACAAGTTCTTCTGCGTATTTTGTCGGATGCAGTTCAAGGAATGCCTGTCCGAAGCAAGCAGAGAATGTAGGTGTAGGCTCTGTGATTCCACGCTCTGTACCAGCAAGTTTAGCTGTAAATCCAGACAGGAAATAGTACTGAGTCTGAGCTTCTGTCAGGATAGATACCGGAGGAAGTACGCCGAAAGCATCTGCGGACAGGAAGATTACGTTCTTAGCTGCCGGTGCAGAAGAAATCGGGCGAACGATGTTTTCAATGTGATTGATCGGATAAGATACACGAGTATTCTCTGTTACGCTCTTATCTGCGAAATCAATCTTGCCTTCAGCATCAAGTGTTACGTTCTCAAGAAGAGCGTTACGTTTGATCGCATTGTAGATGTCAGGCTCAGATTCTTTGTCAAGGTTGATAACTTTAGCGTAGCATCCACCTTCGAAGTTGAATACGCCGTTGTCATCCCAGCCATGCTCGTCATCACCGATCAGGAGACGTTTCGGGTCTGTGGAAAGAGTTGTTTTACCTGTTCCGGAAAGACCGAAGAAGATAGCTGTGTTTTCGCCGTTCATATCTGTGTTTGCAGAGCAGTGCATGGAAGCCATGCCTTTCAGTGGAAGGAAGTAGTTCATCATAGAGAACATACCTTTCTTCATTTCTCCGCCGTACCATGTATTGATGATAACCTGCTCTTTGCTTGTGATGTTGAAAGCTACACATGTCTCAGAGTTTAATCCTAACTCTTTGTAGTTTGCAACTTTAGCCTTAGAAGCATTGTATACTACGAAATCAGGCTCGAAATTTTCAAGTTCTTCAGCGGAAGGCTTGATGAACATGTTTGTTACGAAATGTGCCTGCCAAGCTACCTCTACGATAAAACGGATAGCCATACGGGTGTCTTTGTTTGCACCACAGAATGCATCTACAACGAAAAGCTTCTTATCGCAGAGCTCTTTCTTTGCGATATCCTTAACAACTGCCCATGTGTCCTCTGTCATTGGGTGGTTGTCGTTCTTGTACTCATCAGATGTCCACCATACAGTGTCCTTTGAGTTATTGTCCATAACGATATATTTGTCTTTTGGAGAACGTCCGGTGTAGATACCAGTCATTACGTTAACTGCACCAAGCTCTGTCTCCTGACCAACTTCATATCCTTCAAGGCCAGCTTTTGTCTCTTCTTCGAATAATTTCTCATAAGAAGGGTTGTGAACGATTTCTGTGGTACCGGTGATACCATACTTGCTTAAATTGATTTCTGCCATCTTGATTTAAACCTCTTTCTTTATAGTATAGTAAGAAAAAATTCCTTTTTCCCTAATTTAGTATTATACATAATTACCCAATAAAATCAATAAAATTTGTATGAAATTTTCCCGTTTTTGAAATTTTGGGGGAATTTGGTCACATGTTTTTTTCCTGTGCTTTTTTCACGGTTTCAATGAAGTGTGTTACATCGGCATCCGGTTCTTTGGCATAGAGAATTCCGTAAGAGATCGGGTGATCCCAGTCAACAGGGAGTGTTACAAGAGCCGGATGGACATCTTTCCAGCATTCAATTGTGACCATGAGGTTCTGGGACTGTTCACACTGGTTAAATATCTCAATATCGTAAAACTGCGGAGCATCTGCAATGTGAATCTGTGGATGCTTCAAAATCTCGGCGCGGTTGTTGTGTCAAAAGTTGCAGCAGAGCACAAGACATATGAGCAGGCAATGGCGGGAATCAATGAAACCTTAAAGAAGATGGAACTGTATTATCAGGATTTTAGCCGTGTTTTTGCATTTTAAACTTTCAGTTAAAAATACATATTTGAACATAAAATACACACAATTTGAATACAGATAAATAATAAAAAGAAAAAATAAAAAATTTAAGCAAAATAGTTGACAATATAAAACGCATATGGTAATATACAGTCAACAAAACAAACAAGACCTAATTACACAAGACTTCCAATCGAACCAAGCGGTTGGAAAGCCAATTGGAAATAAAGAGAAGCTTGGAGTAAGCAGGAATTGAATGAGAAGAGGAGGTACAGTCCAATGGGACGATAAGTAAAATCCAAAACTTCATGGTAAGTGTGGTAGTGTCTGATAGTTTTCAGCAGGAAAAGCCTTTTCAAATGGATGAGAATAATTCTTAAAGTTATTAGTAGAGGATAACAGAGACGATGGAAGGCAATGGATATGTACAGACATTTTACAGATGAAGATACTGCGGAAAGATACCACGGAAGGTAATTTGAGGGTAGGATGTGCGGAAGAAGTTCATTCTATAAAAAGCGAGAGAGCATACTTCAGATTATTATTCAATATAGAGCATACATATCACTAATTTTCTAAACAGGTGGAAACATTTGTGAGCTGGAAGAATTAAATTACAAAAGAAAGGAATAAAAAATTGAATAACGAAACCGAGTAGAACGGTCACTGTATTTTTAAAGTTGAAAGTATGGTGACCGTTTCTTTTTAATTTTAAAGTAAAATAAATTGCACATTCTACGAATTAAGAGTAAAATTTTATAAATAGTGAAAAACGGGATGAAACAGGGAGAAAAAATGTTAAAAAAATTAACGCAACAGGCTACAGATCTGATATTACATTCCATCGCCTCCGGCGAAGTCATGGGTGCTAATTTTCTCATAACAAAAGGAAATGAAGAACTGGTCTATGCACAGGCTGGAATGGCGGACCGGGAAGCGGAAAAACCAATCGAACGGAATACGATTTTCCGGTTATATTCCATGACAAAACCGGTTACAGCAGTGGCGGCAATGATTCTGATGGAAAGAGGAATGCTTGATCTGTACGAGCCGGTAGCGGATATCCTTCCGGCATTTGCACACCAGAAAGTGGAGCGAGACGGAAAATTGTATACACCGGAGAGGCCGATACTGATGCATGATCTTTTGGCGATGACTTCAGGGTTGGTATATCCGGAGGAACAGACCATGGGTGGACGTGCAGTCACAAAAGTGTTTGAGGAAGCGTGTGCGCGTCTGGAAAGTGATCACCCGGTGAGCACACAGGAAATGGCAGAAAAAATTGCGGCATGTCCACTGGTATTTGCACCTGGGACAAGCTGGCAGTATGTCGGCAAACCAGCAGCAGGCAATGCAGCAGTGGATCGGACTGGAAGGGTATACCTATGCAAATTTTATGCGGAGATGTGTGGCACCTGAATTGCAGCAGGGAATCTGTGTAAAGGGAGAATATGGCTGGGATGGCTGGCTGGGCGCATATTTTGCAAATCTGCCGGAACAGGATATCACGATCCTTATGGGAGCACAGAAAAAAGATGCAGGCACGTTTTCCCTGACACGCCGGTTGCGAAACCTGTGTCTTTCAAACATTCTGTAAATTACAGGAGGGTAATACATTTGGAACAGAAAAACATGCTTCCGGGACTGACGCGGGAGGCCGAAGAACAAAAACTGCAGGAGATTATCGGGATTGCACAGCAAAATCTTGAACGCGCCAGAGCAGATATCCGGAAAGTGAACGAGGATCTGGAAGACCTGCTGGACGTGTATGAGGCACAGGATAAGGAAGGCCTGGCGTTGTGGAATAATGCAACCGCGCGTCTGAAGGAAAATGAGTATGATCTGGTGCGTTATGAGAAAGCGCGCAGGAAACCGTATTTTGGACGAATTGATTTCAAAGATCCGAATGTAAAAGGGGACGAGTCTTACTATATCGGAAGAGTGGGAATTGCAAAAAATAACTCGGAACCGGTCGTATTGGACTGGAGAGCACCGATTGCATCGGTATATTATGAGAGTGGTCTGGGGCCATGTCAGTATACCGTCAGTTCGGAGGGAACCTTTACGATTGACCTGAAACGGAAACGCACGTATGAGATTGAAAATGATCATCTGAAAGATTTTTTTGATTCCGATGTGGTGGCAAATGATGAACTTCTGACAAAGTATCTGGCGAAAAACAAGAAGGCGGTGCTCGGTGAGATCATTGCAACGATTCAGAAAGAACAGAATCTGATTATCCGGCGTTCGCCAAAGACCAATATCATTGTACAGGGTGTAGCCGGTTCGGGAAAGACAACCGTCGCCATGCACCGTATTTCCTATATTTTATACAATTACAGCGATGATTTCCGGCCGGAAGATTTCTATATTATAGGGAGCAACCGGATACTCTTGAATTACATTACGGGGGTATTGCCGGAACTGGATGTGTATGGCATCCGACAGATGACGATGGAACAGCTGTTCATCCGCCTGTTGTATGAGGATTGGGATGAACGGAAATATCGTTTTCACCTCCTGGAAAAAGATGATGAAAAGAATGCGCAGAAAGGAAACCGTGAGTGGTTTCATGATCTGGAATTATATTGTGCAGCTTATGAACAGAGGGAAATTTCACACGAGGAAGTTTATCTGGAAAACACAAAGACACTTCTGGTCGGGCATGTGCTGATCAATACTTATCTGCGGGAACATCCGGATCTTTCCATGCAGAGCAAAATTCTTATGCTCAACGAGGTTTTATATTCCAAATACGAAAACGAAGTTCTGGGAAAACAAATATCCTATCCGGCAAAAGTAAAAAAGGCACTGGATAAGAAATATGCTTCTTTTTTTGGAGATGGAAAATGGAAGACATCTATTTACGATTTTTACCGGGAATTCTTACAGGTGCAGGCAGTTGCCGGGAAAGAAGTAGATATACCAGCAACTTCTTTTGATGTATACGACCTTGCAGCGCTTGCCTATATTTACAAGCGGATCAAGGAAACTGATCCGGTGCGGGAGGCCAGTCATGTGGTCATCGATGAGGCACAGGATTTTGGAATGATGGCATATTGCTGTCTGCACTATTGTCTGCGGGGATGCACATACACGATCATGGGGGATACCTCCCAGAACATACATTTCCGGTATGGGCTAAATGACTGGGAGGAATTGCGGAAACTGGTGCTGACCGGCACGTATGATGCGTTTGGGCTGTTGCGGAAAAGTTACCGGAATACGGTGGAAATTTCCGAATTTGCAAATGATATTTTGCGGCATGGAGATTTTGCTGTGTATCCGGTGGAACCGATTATCCGGCATGGAGCAGCCGTGCGGGTGGAGAAACAGCCGGATGCAACAGTGGTTTTAGAAGAGACGGTACACACGATCCGGAAGTGGCAGCAAGATGGATATGAAACGATTGCGGTGATCTGTCGTGAGGAAAAAGAGGCAGCAGAGCTGGCGGAACAGTTGAAATCTTATATGGAGATTGTGGACTGTAACCCGGGGACTACGGAATTTGGAGACGGTGTTATGGTGCTTTCGGTTGCCTACACGAAAGGACTGGAGTTTGATGCGGTTCTTTTGTATGATCCGACGCAGAAAAAATATCCGGCAGATAACGGACATGTGAAACTTTTGTATGTTGCGGCAACCCGCGCGCTGCATGAGCTTGTGGTGTTGTATCACGGAAATCTGAGCAGAATTCTGACAGATCCGGTTTCAAAAGAGAAAAAGCAGAAAGTGTTTGCAGCAGAAACACTGACCAAGGCAAAGGAATATGAAAAGAAAACCTTTACGCAAAAAGAAATAGAGCAGCAGCGACGGACGGAGGCAGATAAGGAACGCAATGCGCGAAGTTATATCGGTCCGGAACGGATCGAGGTGTCTGCACCGAAGGAAGAGGAACCTGACATCCATCCGGTTTCAGAGAAGTCAGTACCCAAGAAAGAGAAACCTGTCATCCATCCGGGTTCAGAGAAGTCTGTACCCGAGAAAGAGAAATCTGACATCCATCCGGTTTCAAAGGTGTCGAAGGCCCCGGAGATTGCGCAGATCAATCCGTCTCCTTATGCATTTGGGGATCTGCCGGATAACCGGTTGCTACCGGTACGTGGACATTCCCGCATGAATTATACGGTGAAATGGGCCAAAAAAACGAAAAAGCATATAGACATTGCAAGTATGGCAGGAATTCTTCGGCTGACACCGATGACACCCGAGGTGATAAGGGTAAGTTTCGTCAAAGGTGTGACGACAGAAATCAAGGATACCTACTGGAAACCGGAGGCAACGGATGTTTTTTCGTGGAGTGTCAGAGAGTCAAAGACGGCATTAAAAGTTTCCACGGAAAAAGTCAGTGCTGTGATTGATAAAAAAACAGGTGCCATACAATTTGAAACAGCAGATGGGACGGTACTGTTAAAGGAACGCTCCGTGGAACCGCGCCTGATTATGGATCAGCAGACCTGGGAATTTTTTGAATGGGATTCTTCGGAAAAGATTAATGCAAAGGGAATTCTTTCTACGGATCTGCTCGTGCTGCGTGCAAAGGCAAAGTATATTTCTTTTGGAGGAAAGCCTATGCGGATGCCTCTTGTTTTATCCAGGAAGGGGTATGGGCTTGGGATAGCGGCTAAAGAAACCGTTTTGCTCTGTAATATCAAAACCTATGGGCCTTACATCAGTACACTGGGCGAGGATCAGATCGACTATTATTTTATTTACGGGGAGACGAATGAAGAAACAATTTCCATGTACAAAAAACTAACTTTATAGACTTGTTCTTTTCCATATTTTCTTATTGAAAAACTTTCTCTTTTAGTAATTTACGTGTATAATTAAGAAAAATTATCAATAACACAAAAGAAAGAATGCAAAGGATAAGACAATATGACATTAAAAGAATTGGAAATCGGGAAAAGTGCAGTCATTAAAACCGTAGGCGGCGAGGGTGCGCTTCGGCAGCATTTTCTGGATATGGGAGTGATTCCGGGAGCGGAAGTGACGGTGATTAAGTTTGCTCCAATGGGCGACCCGATGGAACTGCAGATCCATGGGTATGAGCTGACTCTTCGGCTGGCAGATGCAGATCAGATTACAATTGAGCAGATTTCTTCCCGTACCAGAAAGCATGAAGGAGCCAGAAACATTAATCAGTCGGTTCATCCGGGACTGGGCGAAGAAGGAAAGTATCATGTAAAAGGGGATGGAAACCCTTTGCCGGAAAAGACGAGGCTTACATATGCGCTGGTGGGAAATCAGAATTGTGGAAAGACGACGCTGTTTAACCAGCTGACCGGTTCAAACCAGCATATCGGAAACTTTCCGGGGGTTACGGTTGACCGCAAGGATGGACCGATCAAAGGACACCCAGACACTTTGGTGACAGATCTGCCGGGAATCTATTCGATGTCCCCTTACAGCAGTGAGGAGATTGTTTCAAGAAATTTTGTGCTGGAGGATAAACCAAAGGCGATCATCAATATTATTGATGCAACCAATATCGAGCGGAATCTGTATCTGACGATGCAGCTGCTGGAAATGGATATCCCGATGGTTGTGGCACTCAATATGATGGATGAGATGACCGGAAATTCAGGATCGGTGGATGTAAACGGGATGGAAGCGATGCTGGGTGTGCCGGTGGTCCCGATTTCTGCTGCAAAAAATGAGGGAGTGGATGAACTGGTAAGGCATGCACTGCATATCGCAAAATATCAGGAGCGGCCGGGACGACAGGATTTCTGTAGTGAAAATGAGTTTGGTGGAGCCGTGCACCGCTGTATTCATGCAGTCAGCCATCTGATCGAGGATCACGCAGAGCATGCGGGAATTCCTCTGCGTTTTGCAGCTTCTAAGATCATTGAAGGGGATCATCTGATTCTGCAGAAACTGGAACTGGACGAGAATGAGCAGGAAGCAATTGAACATCTGATTGTACAGATGGAAAAAGAGCGTGGGCTCGATCGCAGTGCGGCGATTGCGGATATGCGTTTTAATTTCATCGAAAAGGTGTGCGAGAAAACGGTAGTAAAGCCGAAGGCAAGCCGGGAGCGCATCCGCAGTGAGAAAATCGATCGGATTCTGACCGGAAAATATACAGCAATTCCATGTTTTATCGGTATTATGCTGTTGGTGTTCTTCCTTACGTTCCATGTGATCGGCGCTTTTTTACAGAACCTGCTTGCCATGGGGATTGACGCACTGTCTAATGTGACAGACCGTGCGCTGACGGCAGCGGGAGTCAATGAAGTGCTTCACGGACTGATCATTGACGGTATTTTTGCCGGAGTCGGAAGTGTACTGAGTTTCCTGCCAATTATCGTAACATTATTTTTCTTTCTGTCATTGATGGAAGACAGTGGTTACATTGCGCGAGTTGCATTTTTTATGGATAAACTTCTGCGAAAAATCGGACTTTCCGGACGAAGCATTGTACCGATGCTCATCGGATTTGGATGTACAGTTCCGGCGGTGATGTCGACCCGCACGCTGCCGAGTGAGAGAGACCGGAAGATGACGATTTTGCTGACTCCGTTTATGAGCTGTTCGGCAAAACTTCCGATTTATGCATTTTTTACCAGCGCATTTTTCCCGGAGTATGGAGCACTCGTGATGTGTGCTTTGTATCTGACCGGAATTGTGATTGGAATCCTGGTTGCGTTGTTGTATCGGAAAACACTGTTCCGTGGAGATGCGGTTCCGTTTGTCATGGAGCTGCCAAATTATCGTCTGCCGGGGCTGAAAAATGTTATGCAGCTTTTGTGGGAGAAAGCAAAAGATTTCCTGCAGAAAGCATTTACCGTTATTTTTGTAGCAACGATCTGTATCTGGTTCTTACAGAAATTTGATTTGCATTTTAATCTGGTGGCAGATTCTAAAGACAGTATTCTTGCGATGATTTCAAACTGCCTGGTTCCAATTTTTGCACCGCTTGGACTGGGAGACTGGAGGATCTGTACTTCATTGATCAGCGGCGTTATGGCAAAGGAGAGCGTGATCTCAACTCTGGAAATTTTATTTGGAGGAGCAGTAAAGGATGCATTGACACCGGTAGCGGCAGCTTCACTTCTGGTATTTAGTCTGTTGTACACGCCGTGTATTGCAGCAATTGCTTCCATTCGCCGGGAACTTGGACGAAAATGGGCAGTTGGCATGGTGATCTGGCAGTGTATGATCGCCTGGGTGGCAGCATTTGCGGTAAGGTGGCTGATGGTTTTATTTATGAGATAATGAAAATAGAGCAGAAAGTACTTGAAGGAATCGGAAAGATAGAATAAAATAATAACAAAAAAGGATTATTTATTTATGCTCAGACAAATGTGGAAAAAGAGGGTTTGTTTTGTTCTGGCTGTGATTCTGGCAGTAATTGCTGTGACACCAATGGAAATGGAGCACACAGATGCAGCAATGGTACATTCGGTAACAGCATTGATGACGGGAAATCTGGTAAACAAGTCCAATGCGGACAAGCTGACTTACAGACAGCTGGAGACAAGCGCCTATGAGAGAAAACTGATTTCAAAAAGGGTGTATAATTACACGATGCAGCAGGTCCCGGCATTGTATGAGGGCAGGAACGTCATTAATGTGTCCGGTATGACCGGAAAAGCAAATACCAGTTATGTGGATGATGATGGTGTTGGTGAAAATGTCTCGTTTGTAAAATTTCAATGTAGAAAGAGCGGTAAATACCAGTTTACGGAAAGTGATTTTAAGGGAAAATCCAAGAATGAAGTGATCTATAATGATAACAATTATCTCATGTTTCTGCCAAAAGAGTTAAAAAGCGGGTATGAGATTTATGACCCATGGAACAGTACCTACTATCAGTTTCTTTCCAGAACTTTTGCAAGTGGTTATGGCAAAGTATGGTATGATGTCAACGCATCGAAAAAACTTACGAGAAGTGCGAAGCGTGCAATAAAAAATTCGGCAGGGTATACAAGCGCTATCCAGAGGGAACTGCAGAAGAAAAAAGACAGTATTTCCAGATACAGTATGGAATCTGAAAAAAATACGTATCGCTTAAAGAAAGGAAATACATATCTGCTTGTAATTTTTACGCCGGATTCCTTCCGCTTCCGGAAAAAAATAACAAACGGAAACAATTATTATAAGGAACAGTATCTTTCCGATATTCCATGGTCGTTCGATCTGAAAATTACTTATATGGATGAAAAAGCAGATTAGCAAAATTACCCTATTGTATTAGAAATCAGAACGTGGTACAATGCATAAGAATAGAAAAAAGCATTGACGGAACAAGTAGTGAAATTGAAACATACAGAGAGAACGGTAGATGGTGTGAGCCGTTTATGGAAAGATTTCATGAAGACCACTCCTGAGCTGTGCGCGAAAGAAGCGTCACCGTGTAGCTGCGTTATAAGCCAAAGAGTAAAAGAATTAAGGTGGAACCGTGTATAAAGCACCCTTAGATATGTCATGCATATCCGGGGTGCTTTTTTATTTCCATACCAAAAGAAGGAGAGTTAACGTAAAATGGTAAACTTTAAGGAAAATGAAGAATTAAAAACACTGAATCATTCCTGTGCACATCTGATGGCACAGGCAATCAAGCATCTGTACCCACAGGCAAAATTCTGGGTTGGACCGGTTGTTGCAGAGGGATTTTACTATGATGTAGATCTTGGGGAAGATGTAATCCGTGATGAGGATATCGAAAAGATCGAAAAAGAGATGAAAAAGATTGCAAAATCCGGAAAGAAAATCATGCGACGTGAAGTTTCTAAGGCAGAGGCTATGGAAATGTTCAAGAATGATGAGTATAAACTGGATCTGATCTCCGATCTGGAAGATGGAAATATTACCGTATATGATCAGGGCGATTTTACGGATCTGTGCCGTGGACCGCACGTAGACAATGTAAAACTTTGCAGAAACTTCAAGCTGATCCGTCACTCTGGTGCATACTGGAAAGGTGACAGCAAAAACAAAGTGCTGCAGAGAATTTATGGTCAGGAAATGGTCAATCGGTGTTTTTCAGTTAAGATTCAATCAGATGGTGTGGGCTGATCCGAGGACTGCTTCAATCTTATGCATAACCATCTGTTTGACTGCTTCTCTGGCAGGTTTCAGATAGTTTCTGGGATCGAAGT
>OGZJ01000725.1_pt1 | contig 11378 bp, 9 predicted proteins | sample 1576831 | NCBI WGS metagenome assembly OGZJ01 (sample SAMEA3541518, study PRJEB24748) | human gut metagenome | biome: human gut; feature: human-associated habitat; material: faeces | place: China | collected 2012
TTGTTTTCTCCTCGTTACAAATTCGTCGCGGCGTACGCGTCCTGCTGGACAACGCCACCGCTACCATCAATCCTGGCCAAAAGGTCGGTCTGGTGGGGAAAAACGGCTGCGGGAAATCGACGCTGCTATCGCTTTTGAAAAACGAGATAAGCGCTGACGGCGGCAGTATGACCTTTCCCGGCAACTGGCAGCTGGCCTGGGTGAATCAGGAAACCCCGGCGCTACCGCAGCCGGCAATCGATTATGTCATTGACGGCGATCGAGAATATCGCCAGCTGGAGGCCGCGCTCCAGCAGGCTAACGAACGCAACGACGGTCATGCTATCGCCACCGTCCACGGTAAGCTGGACGCCATCGACGCCTGGACGATCCGTTCGCGCGCCGCCAGCCTGCTGCACGGTCTGGGGTTCAGCAATGAACAGCTTGAGCGGCCGGTCAGCGATTTTTCCGGCGGCTGGCGTATGCGCCTTAACCTCGCCCAGGCGCTGATCTGCCGCTCCGATCTGCTGCTGCTCGATGAACCGACTAACCACCTCGATCTCGATGCGGTGATTTGGCTGGAGAAGTGGCTGAAGGGCTATACGGGAACGCTGATCCTCATCTCCCACGATCGCGATTTTCTCGATCCTATCGTCGACAAAATTATCCATATCGAACAGCAGACAATGTTTGAGTACACCGGCAACTACAGTTCGTTTGAAGTGCAGCGCGCCACCCGCCTCGCTCAGCAGCAGGCGATGTACGAAAGCCAGCAGCAGCGCGTCGCGCACCTGCAAAGCTATATCGATCGCTTCCGTGCCAAAGCCACCAAGGCCAAGCAGGCGCAAAGCCGGATCAAAATGCTGGAGCGGATGGAGCTTATCGCTCCGGCGCACGTGGATAACCCGTTCCACTTCAGCTTCCGCCAGCCGGAGAGCTTGCCTAACCCGCTGCTGAAGATGGAGAAAGTCAGCGCCGGCTACGGCGAGCGTATTATTCTCGACTCCATCAAGCTTAACCTGGTGCCGGGCTCGCGTATCGGCCTGCTGGGCCGCAACGGCGCCGGGAAGTCGACGCTGATTAAGCTCCTGGCAGGCGAGCTCCAGCCCGTAAGCGGCGAGATCGGCCTCGCGAAAGGCATCAAGCTCGGCTACTTCGCCCAGCATCAGCTGGAATTCCTGCGCGCCGATGAGTCGCCGCTGCAGCACCTGGCGCGTCTGGCGCCGCAGGAGCTGGAGCAGAAGCTGCGTGATTATCTCGGCGGCTTTGGTTTCCAGGGCGATAAGGTGAGCGAAGAAACCCGCCGCTTCTCCGGTGGAGAAAAGGCGCGCCTGGTACTGGCCCTGATCGTCTGGCAGCGCCCTAACCTGCTGCTGCTCGATGAACCGACCAACCACCTTGACCTCGATATGCGTCAGGCCTTAACCGAAGCGCTGATCGACTTTGAAGGGGCGCTGGTGGTCGTATCGCACGATCGGCACCTGATCCGTTCCACCACTGACGATCTGTACCTCGTCCACGATGGTAAAGTCGAGCCGTTCGACGGCGATCTGGAAGATTATCAGCAGTGGCTCAGCGACTCGCAAAAACAGGAGTCCCAGAGCGTCGAGGCGCCAAAAGAGAGCGGCAATAGCGCCCAGGCGCGCAAAGACCAGAAGCGTCGGGAAGCGGAGCTGCGCAGCCAGACCCAACCGCTGCGCAAAGAGATCGCCCGTCTGGAAAAAGAGATGGACAAGCTCAACGCGCAGTTGGCCGGTGCGGAAGAAAAACTTGGCGACAGTGAGCTTTATGACGCCTCACGTAAAGCCGAGCTGACCGAATGCCTGCAGCAGCAGGCCAGCGCGAAGTCCGGGCTGGAGGAGTGCGAGATGGCCTGGCTGGAGGCCCAGGAGCAGCTGGAGCGCATGCTTCAGGAAGGCTAAACTCTTCCTCTTCATCCTGCCTGCGCGTACGCTGCCGCTGGCAGGGTGGGTTTCTGCCCTCTTCATGGCCTGGCCATCAGCGACATCAATGATTTGTTTTTGCTGTAAGCTGGCGTCACTGGCCGCAAGACCACATATTGGCTAACCCCCTGCATGCCCTGCGCGGTATAGTCATCATCACGTTTATTAATTGTTCTGGTGCTATGGTTGAAATCATCCCCACAGACATGACGCCCCCCGAAAACGATTCGCGTGAGTTCCATCCGATGCGCGGCGTGGGCAATCGTCATCTGCAAACCATGCTGCCGCGGCTGATTCGCCGTAAATTGCGCTTTACCCCGCACTGGCAGCGCCTTGAGCTGCCGGACGGCGATTTTGTCGATCTGGCCTGGAGCGAAGACCCGCACCAGGCGCGCCATAAGCCGCGCCTCGTCGTTTTTCACGGCCTGGAAGGCAGTCTGCACAGCCCGTACGCCCATGGTCTGATCCACGCGGCGATGCAGCGCGGCTGGCTGGGCGTGGTGATGCATTTCCGCGGCTGCAGCGGCGAACCTAACCGCAATCACCGCATCTATCACTCCGGCGAAACGGAAGATGGCACCTGGTTTTTGCACTGGCTGAAGCGCGAGTTTGGTCCCGCGCCGACCGCGGCCGTCGGCTATTCGCTGGGCGGCAATATGCTGGGCTGCCTGCTGGCAGAGGAAGGCGACCGCTGCCCGCTGGATGCGGCGGTGATCGTCTCCGCGCCTTTCATGCTCGAAGCCTGCAGCTATCATATGGATAAGGGCTTCTCGCGAGTTTATCAGCGCTATCTGCTCAATCTGTTAAAAGCCAACGCTTCACGCAAGCTGAAAGCGTACCCGGGCTCGCTGCCCGTCGATTTACGCCAGCTCAAAGGGATGCGCCGCATCCGGGAATTTGACGATATGATCACCGCCAAAATCCATGGCTTTGCCGATGCGCTGGATTATTACCGGCAATGCAGCGCCATGCCGCGGCTCAGCGATATCACTAAGCCGACGCTCATCATTCACGCGAAAGACGATCCGTTTATGGATCACCACTCGATTCCGCCGCAGGAGCAACTGCCCGCGAACGTAGAGTATCAATTGACCGAGCAAGGCGGCCACGTTGGCTTTGTCAGCGGCACTCTGCGTAAACCGGAGATGTGGCTGGAAAGACGCATTCCCGACTGGTTAAACCGCTGGCTGGAGGTTCCCGTATGATTATTCCCTGGCAGGATCTGGATCCCGAAACGCTGGATAACCTGATTGAAAGCTTTGTGTTACGTGAAGGCACCGATTATGGTGAATATGAACGTTCACTTGCCGATAAAGTCGCCGATGTAAAACAGCAGCTGAAACGCGGAGAGGCGGTCCTTGTGTGGTCGGAACTGCATGAGACGGTCAATATTATGCCGCGCGCGCTGTTTAACGGCTAAGGCGACGCCACTACATCGTTTAACCAGGGAGTTGTTATGTCTGCCAAACATCCGGTGATCGCCGTCACGGGCTCCAGCGGCGCGGGCACTACCACCACCAGCCTTGCCTTTCGCAAAATCTTCGCGCAGCTAAACCTGCACGCCGCGGAGGTGGAAGGCGATAGCTTTCATCGCTACACCCGCCCGGAAATGGACATGGCGATCCGTAAGGCGCGGGATCAGGGTAAACATATCAGCTACTTTGGCCCGGAGGCGAACGACTTCGGCCTGCTGGAGCAGACCTTTGTCGACTATGGTCGCCACGGCAAAGGTCAGTCGCGGAAATACCTCCACACCTATGACGAAGCCGTGCCGTGGAATCAGGTGCCGGGGACCTTTACCCCCTGGCAGCCGCTGCCGGAGCCGACAGACGTGCTGTTCTATGAGGGGCTGCACGGCGGGGTTGTCACGCCGCAGCATGATGTCGCCAGCCATGTCGACCTGCTGGTCGGGGTGGTGCCTATCGTTAACCTCGAATGGATCCAAAAGCTTATTCGCGACACCAGCGAACGCGGCCACTCCCGGGAGGCGGTGATGGACTCGGTCGTCCGCTCGATGGAAGATTACATCAACTTCATTACCCCGCAATTTTCCCGCACCCATATCAACTTTCAGCGCGTGCCGACGGTGGACACCTCCAACCCGTTTGCCGCCAAAGCGATCCCCTCGCTGGACGAGAGCTTTGTGGTGATCCATTTCCGCAATCTGCAGAATATCGATTTCCCCTGGCTGTTGGCGATGCTGCAGGGCTCGTTTATCTCGCACATGAACACCCTGGTGGTGCCGGGCGGTAAAATGGGGCTGGCGATGGAGCTTATCATGACGCCGCTGGTCGAGCGCCTGATGGAAGGCCGTAAGATAGGCTAACCAAAAAACCCCGGCCTGGCCGGGGTTGAGATTCGATACAACGGCAGGCGAAGACTACGCCTCGATCACTTCATAGGAGTGAGTGATGTTCACCGCTTTTTCCAGCATCAGCGCCACCGAGCAGTATTTCTCTGCCGACAGGTCCACCGCCCGGGAGACCGCGGCATCTTTCAGCGCCTTGCCGGTGACGATAAAATGCAGATTAATATGCGTGAACAGACGCGGAGCCTCTTCGCGACGCTCGGAGGTCAGCTTCACTTCGCAATTGGTCACGTCGTGACGACCTTTTTGCAGAATGGAGACCACATCGATCGCACTGCAACCGCCCGCCGCCATCAGCACCATCTCCATCGGGCTGGGAGCCTTATCCCCGGAGTTGCCATCCATCAGAATCTGGTGTCCCGATGCGGACTCCCCGATAAAGGTTAACCCTTCTACCCATTTCACACGCGCTTGCATAAAATTTAACTCCAGTATCGCAATATTCCTGTCAGATTACGCGCACATAACAATTCTCGCAACGGAAGGCGACCTGCGTCATGCTGAAGCGAGACACCAGGAGACATGCGGCGAAAGCTATGCTAAAACAGTCTGGATGCTACAGTAATACATTGATGTACTGCATGTATGCAGAGGAGTTCACATTACGGGCTGTCGAAAAATCATCAGCCAGCTTCCCAGGTATAGGGAAACAATACGATTGCATGCCCGGACGCCGTGTAGTGTCGGCGCCCGGAGATAGCTTATAACAGAGGATAACCGCGCATGGTGCTTGGCAAACCGCAAACAGACCCTACCCTTGAATGGTTCTTGTCTCATTGCCACATTCATAAGTACCCATCAAAGAGCACGCTGATCCACCAGGGTGAAAAAGCAGAAACGCTGTACTACATCGTTAAAGGCTCCGTGGCTGTACTCATCAAGGATGAAGAAGGTAAAGAGATGATCCTCTCCTACCTCAACCAGGGCGATTTCATCGGTGAATTAGGCCTGTTTGAAGAGGGTCAGGAGCGTAGCGCCTGGGTACGGGCGAAAACCGCATGTGAAGTGGCCGAAATCTCTTATAAGAAATTCCGTCAGCTGATCCAGGTGAACCCGGACATTCTGATGCGTCTCTCTTCGCAAATGGCTCGCCGTCTGCAGGTCACGTCTGAGAAAGTGGGCAACCTCGCCTTCCTCGACGTGACGGGCCGTATCGCCCAGACGCTGCTGAACCTGGCGAAGCAACCGGATGCCATGACCCACCCGGACGGTATGCAAATTAAAATTACCCGCCAGGAAATTGGTCAGATCGTCGGCTGCTCTCGTGAAACCGTTGGTCGTATTTTGAAAATGCTGGAAGATCAGAACCTGATTTCCGCGCACGGTAAAACCATCGTCGTCTACGGCACCCGTTAAGTTGCTAAGCGGCGTATTGCTCCCACAGTACGCCGTTTTTGTTTTTCCCTCATGTGGCGCAGGCTGATTTACCACCCGGAAGTCAACTATGCACTGCGGCAAACGCTGGTGCTGTGTCTGCCCGTGGCCATCGGTCTTCTGCTCGGCCATCTCCAGCAGGGGCTGTTATTTTCCTTAGTCCCCGCCTGCTGCAACATTGCCGGTCTTGATACCCCGCATAAGCGCTTTTTCAAACGCCTGATTATCGGCGGCTGCCTGTTTGCCGGATGCAGTCTGGTGGTGCAGTTGCTGCTTGCCCAGGCGATACCCCTGCCGTTTATTCTCAGCGGCCTGGCGCTCTTGCTCGGCGTTACCGCGGAGATCAGTTCGCTGCACGCGCGGCTGCTGCCCGCGTCGCTGATCGCCGCCATCTTTACCCTGAGCCTGGCGGGCAATATGCCCATCTGGGAGCCGCTGCTGATCTACGCCTTCGGCACGCTGTGGTACGGCGTGTTTAACTGGTTCTGGTTCTGGCTGTGGCGCGAACAGCCGCTACGGGAGTCGCTTAGCCTGCTTTACCGGGAGCTGGCGGACTACTGTGAAGCCAAATACAGCCTGCTGACCCAGCATACCGATCCCTCGACCGCCCTGCCGCCGCTGCTCACCCGCCAGCAGAAAGTGGTCGATCTGATTACCCAGTGCTATCAGCAGATGCATATGCTGGCCGCTAACCAACGCAACGATCATAAGCGCCTGCTGCGGGCGTTTCAGATGGGGCTGGATCTGCAGGAGCATATTTCGGTCAGCCTGCATCAGCCGGAAGAGGTGCAAAAGCTGGTGGAACGCAGCCATGCCGAAGCGGTGATCCGCTGGAACGCGCAGACCGTCGCCGCCCGCCTGCGCGTGCTGGCGGATGACATGCTCTATCATCGCTTTCCAAAGCGCTTTCAGATGGATAAACAGATCGAGGCTCTGGAAAAGATCGCCAGACAACATCCGGATAACCCGGTCGGCCACTTCTGCGCCTGGCACTTCAGCCGCATCGCCCGGGTGCTGCATACCCAGCGCCCGCTGTATGCCCGGGACCTGATGGCCGACAAAGAGCGTCGTTTACCGCTATTTCCCGCGCTAAAGAACTACCTGTCGCTAAAATCGCCCGCGCTGCGCAATGCCGCCCGCATCAGCGTGATGCTGAGCGTCGCCAGCCTGATGGGCAACGCCCTGCACTTGCCTAAGCCCTACTGGATCCTGATGACGGTGCTTTTCGTCACCCAGAACGGCTATGGCGCCACCCGGGTGCGTATTGTTCACCGGGCGGCGGGGACGCTCGCCGGCCTGACGATCGCCGGGCTGACCTTGCATTTTCACGTTCCGGAGAGCTACACCCTGAGCGGGATGCTGCTGATTACCCTGCTCAGCTATCTGATCATTCGCAAACACTATGGCTGGGCGATGGTTGGGTTTACGGTGACGGCGGTATATACCCTGCAGCTGCTGACGCTTAACGGCGAACAGTTTATTATCGCCCGGCTGATCGACACCCTTATCGGCTGCCTGATTGCCTTCGGCGGGATGGTCTGGCTGTGGCCGCAGTGGCAGAGCGGCCTGCTGAAAAAAAACGCCCACGATGCGCTGGAGGCCGACCAGCAGGCAATTCGCCTGATCCTCAGCGCCGATCCAAAAGCCCCCGCGCTGGCCTATCAACGCATGCGCGTCAACCAGGCGCACAACGCGCTCTACAACTCCCTGAATCAGGCGATGCAGGAACCCGGGTTTAATACCCACTATCTGGAAGATATGAAGCTGTGGGTGACGCACAGCCAGTTTATCGTCGAACACATCAACGCTATGACCACCCTGGCCCGGGAGCATACGATGCTGACCCCGGATCTTGCCCAGCGCTATCTCGAATCCTGTGAGATTGCGCTGCAGCGCTGCCAGCAGCGGCTGGACAGCGATGGTCCCGGCAGCGCAGGGGATGCCAATATTATGGAGTCGCCGGAAAGCGAGGCGCCGATCGGTCCGTTAAGCACCCTGGAGCAGCATCTGCAACGCATTCTGGGCCATCTGAACACCATGCACACCATTTCATCAGTGGCATGGCGTCAGCGGCCGCACCATGGCATCTGGCTGCGGAAGATCAGCCGTTAATCACCTTTGCCACGGCCTGAGCAAAGCGCGCCATCCCCTCGGCAATATCCTGCTCGTCGATGATCAGCGAGGGAACAAAACGCATCACGTCCGGCCCGGCGTTGAGCACCATGACGCCGGCGTCGGCCGCGGCATAGAGGAAATCACGCGCGCGGCCTTTGTGCTGCGGCTTGAGTTCCGCGCCGATCAGCAGGCCCATCCCGCGTATATCACTGAACAGATCAAACTCGGCATCCAGCCGCTGCAGGTGTTTGACGAACAGTTCGCGCTTCGCGCTCACGCCATCCAGCACCGCCGGGGTATTGATCAGATCGAAGGCGGCGTTGGCGACCGCGCAGGCCAGCGGGTTGCCGCCGTAGGTTGAGCCATGGGAGCCCGTATGGAAGGCGCTGGCGATCTCGTGGGTGGTCAGCATGGCGCTGACCGGGAAGCCGCCGCCCAGCGCTTTGGCGCTGGTCAGAATATCCGGGGTCACGCCGTAGTGCATATAGGCGAACAGCGATCCGGTACGCCCCATACCACACTGTACTTCATCAAAGACGAGCAGCGCCTGGTGCTGATCGCACAGCTCGCGCAGTCCCTGCAGGAAAGCCGGCGTGGCCGCCGTCACGCCGCCTTCGCCCTGAATCGGCTCCACCACCACCGCGCAGGTGTGGTCATCCATCACCGCTTTTACCGCCTGCAGATCGTTGAAGGGAACATGGACAATATCCGCCGGTTTTGGGCCGAAACCATCGGAATACTTCGGCTGACCGCCGACGGAAACGGTAAACAGGGAGCGGCCATGAAAGGCATTATGGAAGGCGATGATTTTGGTTTTATACGGGCTATGGCGGGTCACCGCATAGTGACGCGCCAGCTTAAAGGCCGTTTCATTGGCTTCGGTGCCGGAGTTCATAAACACCACGCGCTCGGCGAAGGTAGCCTCGACAAGTTTACGTCCCAGACGCAGCGCCGGCTCATTGGTAAAGACATTGCTGGTGTGCCACAGCGTTTCGCCCTGCTGATGCAGCGCCGCCACCAGCGCCGGATGGCAATGGCCAAGCGCCGTCACCGCGATACCGCCGGCGAAATCGATATACTCTTTCCCCTGCTGATCCCAGACGCGGCTGCCTTTCCCCTTCACCGGGATGAATTCTGCCGGTGCATAAATTGGCAAAATAACTTCATCGAATGTGGCGCGGGTGATTGCCGGTTGTTCAGTTGCCATGTCTTGCCCATCCCTCTTCGTTACGCAGATGCGATTATGATAATCTAATCACAAAATATGCATAAAAAATCAGTCAATAGCAACTGAAAATCACCGTTTCAAAAAGTTGGCCAGCAATTGATGGCCCTGCTCGCTGAGGATGCTTTCCGGATGAAACTGCACGCCCTCGAGATCCCATTCGCGGTGACGGATCCCCATAATCTCACCGCTGGCGCTGCGGGCAGTGACGTTAAACTCGGACGGGAGCGTCGGCGGGTCAATCACCAGCGAGTGATAGCGGGTCACCGTCAGGGAATTATTCAGCCCCTGAAACACCCCTTCGCCGTTATGCTCGATAAGCGAGGTTTTGCCATGCATGACCTGGGCCGCCCGCACGATAGTCGCGCCAAACGCCTGGGCGATCGCCTGATGCCCGAGACAGACGCCCAGCAGCGGCGTTTTTCCGGCATAGTGGCGGATAACCGCGAGGGAAATCCCCGCCTCATCCGGCGTGCAGGGGCCTGGCGAGATCACGATTTTCTCCGGCGCCAGCGCCGCTATCTCCTCCAGCGTCAACGCATCGTTGCGCCTGACCAGTACTTCCGCCCCCAGTTCGCAGAAGTACTGATACAGATTCCAGGTGAAAGAGTCATAGTTATCGATAAGCAGGATCATAGCGGCTCCGGAACAATCAAAACCGGGCTATTCTACTCAGATTCCCGCGCTTCGCTTACCACTTTGCGAAAGATCGCCACCAGCGGGGCCAGATCGCCCATCGCGCTCTGCTGGCAGGCCGCACTCCAGCCGGCGGGGTCAACGTCACGCCAGTTAAGAAGGTAGCCGGCATGTATCGCCAGCTGTTCAAAGAAAATGCGCTGGGTCAGGCCATTGCCAAGACGAAAAGGGTGCAGCACATTAATTTCACCATAGAACCAGCTCAGGCGTTCGATGAAGGTATCGCGCGGCAGGCCACTGAGATAATCCTCCTGCTCAAGGGCCTGCATCAGGGCATTCCCCTCCTCCTCGATCCGGGCAAAGTGGCAGAACGGCGTATCGCCCAGGTAGAGGTTCACTTCACGCAAGCGGCCCGCCCAGTCAAACAGATCCTGATACAACTGATGATGAATAGCGCACAGATAGGGTAAGCCGCGCACCCGCGGGCCCAGCGGCAGAGTGGCCGCCCGCAGCGCTGTCATCTCAAAGGCGGCCTGCTGCAGATTTTTAGCCTGGCGGATGCCGAGACGGTTGCGCAGCACGTTCAGCGCCGGATAGAGATAAGGATCGCGTTCATCGCCGAATTTATCGCTCATACTCCCTCCGCAACGTCGCCAGACGCGCCAGCGCCTCTTCGGCAGTCAGCGTAACCAGCGGCACCGTCACGCCTTCAAGGCGACGGCTGGCCTGAAAATTGGTATTGCGTGTCTGTTCCCAGAGTCGGGATTTTTGCTTATCGGTGAGTGGACGCATCGTCGCCCCCCTTATCGTCCCCTGTGTGCCACAAGTATAAGCAGCAATTTCAGGTTATGCCGGGAGGTGACCGGGCGCGGCGATAGACCACCGCGCCGCGGGAGGATTAGGGCAGCACTTTCGCAGAGAGGATAACGACCGGTTTGGTCGGCACATTCTGGTACGGACCAACGTTATGGGTCTGGACCTGGGAGATCTTATCCGCAACATCCATCCCCTTCACCACTTTGCCGAATACCGCATAGCCAAAGTCGCGCTGGCCATGGTCGAGGAAGGCGTTATCCGCCACGTTGATGAAGAACTGACTGGTGGCGCTATCCTGATCGGCGGTACGCGCCATCGCGATGGTGCCGCGGGTGTTGCGCAGGCCGTTGTCTGCTTCATTCTTGATCGGCGGGTTAGGCTGCTTCTGCTGCATCTGTTCGTTAAAGCCGCCGCCCTGCACCATGAATCCCGGGATCACGCGGTGAAAGGTGGTGTTGTTGTAGAAGCCGCTGTTGACGTACTTCAGGAAGTTATCCACGGAAATCGGGGCTTTCTGGCTGTTTAACTCAAGCTCAATGTTACCTGCCGAAGTGGTCAGCAGCACATGCGGATCGCCCTTTGCCGCCATGGCCGGGGAGAACGCTGAAATAGCGAAAACGGCAGCCATCGCCGCCAGTGTTGATTTGAGCATGGAAATTCCTTAACGGAGCAGAATAAAAGCGAGTGCCTTGATTCTAAAGAGCCTTTGCATCCTGGGCCAGCCTTTTACCAAATTTTACTTAGCTGTAATAATTGTAACCGCGCAAACGATCTCCTTTGCAGCGAACAAGCGTGATGCAGATCACATTAAAACATGCAAAAGATAACCTATTTCACAATAAACATTTAATTACATCACCTGAACGAATAAAATCTGTCCGCCCGGCGCAGCGTCAACGCGCTTTACCTTTCTATTCACAGG
>OGZJ01000726.1_pt1 | contig 11367 bp, 9 predicted proteins | sample 1576831 | NCBI WGS metagenome assembly OGZJ01 (sample SAMEA3541518, study PRJEB24748) | human gut metagenome | biome: human gut; feature: human-associated habitat; material: faeces | place: China | collected 2012
CCGAAAACCCTGCCGACATATGACGGTTCCCTTTTGCCGCCCCACCTCCCTCTTGCCTTATTTTCCTGTTTGTTCGCCTTAACTTTCTTCTTTACATTCCCTGGGAAATACGCTACAATATAAGCACCAACTTTATAGAATAACAAGGAGAAGGAGAGATCGCTTTGTTTACTATCATCAAACGGCGGGAGCTCAACCCCACCGTGACCGAGCTCTGGATCCATGCGCCGCTCATCGCCAAAAAGGCGAAGGCCGGCCAGTTCATCATTGTCCGTGCGAAGGAGGATTCCGAGCGCATCCCCCTGACCATCGCCGGGTTTGACCGCGAGGCGGGCACTGTCTCCATCATTTTTCAGGTCGTGGGCGCAGGTACCATGCAGCTCAACTCCCTCAAAGAGGGCGAGGCCGTGCATGACTTCGTTGGCCCTCTGGGCAAGGCCACCGAGATCGAGGGCCTGAAAAATGTCTGCGTGGTCGGCGGCGGCGTGGGCTGCGCCATTGCGCTGCCCGTGGCACAGGCACTGCACGAGCAGGGCACCAAGGTCACCGGCATTGTCGGCTTCCGCAACAAGGATCTTGTCATTCTCGAGGACGAGTTCCGCGCCTGCTGCGATGAGTTTATCATTATGACCGACGACGGCTCCTACGGCGAGAAGGGCGTTGTCACCGCCCCGCTGGAAAAGAAGATCGTCGAGGGCGCCAACTTTGACGAGGTCATCACGATCGGACCGCTGATCATGATGAAATTCGTCGTCAAGACGACCAAGCCCCACAACGTCAAGACCGTTGTGTCGATGAACCCCATCATGGTCGATGGCACCGGCATGTGCGGCGGCTGCCGCCTGACCGTGGGCGGCCAGACGAAGTTCGCCTGCGTGGACGGCCCCGACTTTGACGGCTTTGAGGTCGATTTTGACGAGGCCATGCACCGCGGCACGATGTACAAGCCCTTTGAGGCACACGCCCGCGAGGCCGAGTGCAACTTGCTGAAGCAGGAGGTGCAGTGATCATGCCGAATATGGACCCGAAAAAGTGCCCCATGCCCAGTCAGGAGCCGAATGTCCGCAACAAAAACTTCAAGGAGGTCGCCCTCGGCTACACCGAGGAGATGGCCGTGAACGAGGCCAAGCGCTGCCTGCAGTGCAAGAACCACCCCTGCCGCAGCGGCTGCCCCGTTGAAATTGATATTCCCGGCTTCATCAAGCATGTGGCCGAGGGTGATTTTGAGGCTGCTTACCATGTGATCGCGCAGTCCAGCGCGCTGCCCGCCGTCTGCGGCCGTGTCTGCCCGCAGGAGCATCAGTGCGAGGGCAAGTGCGTCCGCGGCATCAAGGGCGAGGCTGTCGGCATCGGCCGTCTCGAGCGCTTTGTTGCCGACTGGTACCGCAACAATGTCCACACCAAGCCCGCTGCCCCCGCGCCCAACGGCCATAAGGTGGCTGTTATCGGCGCAGGCCCGTCCGGCCTGACCGTGGCCGGTGATCTGGCCAAGCTGGGCTACAAGGTCACCGTCTACGAGGCCCTGCATGTTGCGGGCGGCGTTCTGATGTACGGCATCCCCGAGTTCCGTCTGCCCAAGGACATCGTCCAGCACGAGGTCGAGGGCCTGAAGGAGCTGGGCGTTGACATTGAAACCAACATGGTCATCGGCAAGGTGCTGACCATTGACGAGCTGATGAACGACTACGGCTTTGAGGCTGTCTATGTAGCGTCCGGTGCCGGTCTGCCCCGCTTTATGGGTATCCCCGGCGAGAGCCTGAACGGCGTTTACTCCGCCAACGAGTACCTGACCCGCGTGAACCTGATGAAGGCTTATAAAGAGGATTCCCGCACGCCCATCATGAAGAGTAAGTCCGTGGCCGTTGTCGGCGGCGGCAACGTGGCCATGGACGCCGCCCGCTGCGCCAAGCGTCTGGGTGCCGAGAATGTCTACATCGTCTACCGCCGCGGCATGGCCGAGCTGCCTGCCCGTAAGGAGGAGGTCGAGCACGCCGAGGAGGAGGGCATCGTCTTTAAGACGCTGACGAACCCCACCGAGGTGCTGGGCGACGAGAACGGCTGGGTCAAGGGTATGACCTGCGTCGAGATGGAACTGGGTGAGCCGGACGCCTCCGGCCGCCGCCGCCCCATCGTCAAGGAGGGCAGCGAGTTTTTCCTCGATGTCGATACGATGATCATGGCGCTGGGCACCAGCCCGAACCCGCTGATTCGCTCGACCACGCCGGGTCTGGACGCCGACAAGCACGGCTGCCTGATCACCAACGGCCCTGACGGCCTGACCACCCGCCCGATGGTCTACGCCGGCGGTGACGCCGTGACCGGCGCCGCTACCGTCATTCTGGCGATGGGCGCCGGCAAAGAGGCCGCCCGCGCGATTGACGCCGCGATTAAGGCAAAGGAACAGTAAAAATTAAATTTCAGCCCCCGTACCGCGAGGTGCGGGGGAATTTTTGTTAGATAATAGATAAAAGATAATAGATAATAAAAAAGGAGTGCCGCCCACGGCGGCACATGAAAACCTGTTTTCGACCGCAGAGAGAAAACTCCACCATATTTTTTATCTTTTATCTCTTATCTATTATCTTAAAAAGGCTGACACCATGTATCATCCATTCTTCCAATTTGTTCTTCCCCGTCTGGGGCAGGCGGCGCTGGATATTTTGCTGTATCTCAACTTTTTACAGCTGCCGCCGCTGCAGCTTGCGGCACAGTGGCCGGTTTTGTACTACGGCCTGCCGCTGGTGCTGATGGCGCTGCTGGCCTATATCAGCCGGGACCCGCTGGGCCTTGGCATCGTCTTTGTCGGGCATCTGGTGACCTTTTACTGCATCGGCACCGGCATCGGGCTGGTGCTGCGGCGTGTCGGCGGCACACCGCTGGCAGTTTGGCGTATTTTTTGGCTGGGCGGCATAACACCGTGGCTGCTGACGGCGCTGATTATGTGGTGGGGCAGGCGCAAGGCGCTGCACCTCTGTACGACCCGCTACCGCCTTACGACCCGCAAAGGGCTGCCGGGCGGCCAGCTGCGCATCGTGCAGATCAGCGATATTCACCCCCGAAGCTGCGCCGCGATGGATCACACCCGCATCCCTGAGCTGCGCGAGAAGATCGAGGCCTGCCGCCCCGACCTGCTGGTGCTGACCGGCGATATTTTTGACGAATTTACCGAGCCGGAGGAGCTGAAAGCCTTCTGCGCCCTGTTCGGTGCGCTGCGCGCGCCCCTTGGCAAATACTATGTGCTGGGCAACCATGACCTGTTCCACCACTGGCGGGAGCCGAGCTTTGGCCGCGCCGAGCTGGAGCGCGGCCTTGCTGCCGCCGGGGTGCGCATTCTGGAGGATACCTCCGTCCTGCTGCCCTGCGGGGTGCGCATCGTGGGCCGCAAGGACTACCTGTACACCAACGGCAGCCGTTTTACGGCTGCGCAGCTGATGCCCGGCGGCCCGGATGACCGCTACACGGTCTGGCTTGACCATGAGCCGCGGGATTTCAAGGCCGCCGCAGCGGCAGGGGCCGATCTGATCCTGAGCGGGCACACCCACGGCGGGCAGGTATGGCCTGCGGGCGCCGTGGGCATGGTTGCCAAAAACGAGCGCAACTACGGCAAAAAGATCATTAACGACCATTGCACCGCCATTGTCAGCGGCGGCACCGGCACCTGGGGCTACAAATTCCGCACCCAGGGCCGCACAGAGATCGTCTGTGTTGAAATCACTACCGAAAAGGAAATGTAAAAACTATGCAGGAACGCGAACGCCTTGGCAGCCGCCTTGGCTTTATCATGCTGTCCGCCGGGTGCGCCATCGGCTGCGGCAATGTCTGGAAATTCCCTTGGATGTGCGGCCAGAACGGCGGCGGCAGCTTTATGCTGCTCTACATCCTCTGTCTTTTGGTGCTGGGCCTGCCCGTCATGGTCATGGAGTTTGCCGTGGGCCGCGCAGCGCAGGCCAGCCCCATCTATATGTACCAGCGCCTTGAAAAGCCGGGCCAGCGGTGGGGGCTTTTCGGCGTATTCAGCCTCATCGGCAACATTGCGCTGATGGCCTTTTACACCGTTGTCACAGGCTGGATTTTGTACTATTTTGTCAAATTCCTGACCGGTAGCAACGCCGATTTCGGCTTTGCGCAGATGATCGCCGACCCGAAGGTGAATGTGACCTACCTGTTTGTCACGGTGGCGGCGTCCTTTGTGATCCTGAGCTTCCACCTGCAGGGCGGGCTGGAGCGGCTGACCAAGGCGATGATGACCGCCCTGCTGGTGCTGATGCTGGTGCTGGCACTGCACAGCCTGACCTTTTCTGGCGCGGCGGAGGGGCTGCGGTTCTATCTGGTGCCGGACTTCTCCAAGATCAACGGCACAGTCATCGTGGCGGCCATGAATCAGGCCTTCTTCTCTTTGTCGGTCGGCATGGGCGGCATGGCGATCTTCGGCAGCTATATCGGCAAGGACCGCGCGCTGATGGGCGAATCGGTCCATGTCATCCTGCTGGACACCTTTGTCGCGGTGCTGGCCGGCATCATCATCTTCCCGGCCTGCTTCACCTACGGGCTGGAGGTCACCGCCGGGCCGAGCCTGCTGTTTGACACGATGGCCGGCGTATTCAACCACATGGCGGGCGGCCGCTGGTGGGGCACACTTTTCTTCCTGTTCATGGTGTTTGCCGCGCTCTCCACCGTGCTGGGCGTCTGCGAGAACATCCTTGCCATGATCCGGGAGCTGACCGGCTGGAGCCGCCCCAAGGGCTGCCTTGTCTGCGGTGTCGGCATCTTTCTGCTGGCGCTGACCACGGCGCTGGGCTACAGCGTGCTGCACTTTCAGCCGTTTGCGCCGGGCAGCGCGTGGCTGGACTTCTGGGATTTCATCGTCAGCAACAATGTGCTGCCGCTCGGCTCTCTGGTGCTGGCGCTCTTCTGCTGCAGCCGCCTCGGCTGGGGCTGGGACCGCTTTGCGGCCGAGGCCAACACCGGCAGGGGGCTTAAGATCCGGCCGTGGATGAAGCCCGTCTTTCAATTTTTTGTTCCCTGCGCCATCGCCTTTATCTATGTGTACGGCATGGTGACCTTTACCTGGCGGTAACACCGCCCAAAAAGCCCCGCCGCCCGATTTCCCGGGTGACGGGGCTTTGCGCTTTATTTTGCCAGACGGCGGTATTCCATCGGCATCAGGCGGAACTGGTCGTAAAACGCCTTGGCAAATTTGCCCTGGCTTTCATAGCCGACACCGGCTGCTATGTCCTGCACCCGCAGCGTTGTCGTGCGCAGCAGTTCGGCGGCCTTTTCCAGCCTGCGGCGGCGGAAATAGGCAAGATACCCCTCGCCCAACACATTCTGGCAGTACAGCTTGAAGCCGCTCTCGCTCAGGCCGAAGCCATCGGCCAGCGCCTTGGCCGTATGCCGCACCGAGAGATCGCGCAGCACAAGCGTTTCGGTCTCGCGCACCAGCTCGACCTGCCGCGCCGGGCAGCAGGCGGCCTCGGCGTCATCGGGCAGGCGCAGCAGCTCATACAGCAGCCGCACCGCCGTGTAGCGCAGCTCGCCCGGGGTGGCGTACTCGGCATCGCTCCACTGCTCGTCCAGAATGTCGGTGATGGCCTCGCTGAGCGGGCAGCAGTGGACACCGTCCCGGCAGAAATAGTCCGCAATGCCGCCGATCTCAAGGCCCATCACGGTCAAAAAGCTGTCCGCCTGCACAGCGTCCGGGTCGATGAAAAGCTGCAGCCCCTCATACTGGCCGCCCGGCAGGTAGAACGGCTCGTCCGGCGCAGCAAAGCTGACGGCGGCGTGTGCCTCCGTCACGATGGCGTATTCCTCCGGCCCGTCGGGGATGGCCCGCCGCCCGGCGCGGCAGAAGTCAAAGACCAGCAGCCGCGCAGCCTGCACGGGCAGCGGCGCAAGGTGGTTGTCCAGCCGGGTAAAGCTGAGCCAGATTCCCCCGGCCAGCATATGCAGCCCCTGCGGGGCCGCCTTTTGTTGTGTTTTCATGGTTATATTATAACAAATAATTTAAAATTCTGCAAAATGTGCTTTCCAAAACGCAATGCCAAAAGGAACAATTCGGCTTATATTCAAAGAATTATCCGCTTTGCATATTGCTAAAAGGGCAAAATGTGCGAAATCGGAAAATTGGCATTTTCTGACATTTTACGCCGTAAGCGCTGCTTTTTAGTCCGTAACCGGCACATCGAGGCCGAACTCCAGCGGGCGGAAGCGCGGGCAGACATTCTCCGATATGCAGATGACCGAGGCCGCCAGCCGGCTGCCGATCTCACAGGCCTGCGCCAGCGTCTTGCCGTAGGTCAGGCCGATGACCGTGCCGGCAAAAAAGGCATCGCCCGCGCCGGTCGTGTCGATGACATCGACCTTTTTGGCCGGGACCGTGCCGCACTCGCCGCCGCTGCGGGCGTAGACGGCGCCCTTGTCCCCCATCGTGACCACCATGCAGGGGATGTTGGCGCTGTGTACATTGCCAGCCAGCGTGCGGCACATCTCGTCCGCGTCCAGCTCCTCATAATTGTCTGAGAACATCAGCCCGGCCTCCTGCTGGTTGCAGACAAAGCAGTCGATCTGCTGCAAAAAGTCGCGGCGCTCCATCGCAATGCTCATGTTGGACACCGCCGCATAGACCTTTTTGCGGTACTTTTTGGCAAAGTGCAGCACCTGCTTGACGGTCTCCTTCTCAAGGTCCAGTTCAATGGCGATGCCGTCACAGTCCGCAAAGATCTCATCGCCCTGCTCCTGCAGCAGCCGTGTCAGCGGCGTGGTGTCGGGCCGCTTGGAGATAGCGGCGCAGACATCGCCGTCATTGTCAAACACGGCCAGCCATGTGCCCATGCCGTCCGGCACGCGCCGGATGTACCGGGTGTTTACCTTGTGTCTGGCCAACTTGTCGATGACATCCTGCCCGGAGCCAGTTTCATCCACAAGGCTGACAAAGGTGGGGCGCAGCTCCACATTGGCAATATCCTCGGCCACATTGCGGCAGACGCCGCCGTGTACCTGCTCGACCCGGCCTGCGTTGCGCCCGCCCGGTATGTAGGTGGACAGCGGATACCCCTTAATATCCACAAAAACAGCACCGATCACAACAATACCCATGGTAAAGGTCCTCACTTATAGAATTTTATCTGTATTTTACCATAAGTCCGACAAATACGCAAACACAGGCGGCGGCCGCCCCGCATTTTGTATCCCCAAAAGCCCCCTTGACATCTGTGTGCGCATACGGTTTAATAGGAGCAAACGGAGGTGCTCGCCCATGAAAAATCAAACGAAGAAACGCGCGTTTTATGTATTGACCGGCTGTATTGCCGCGCTGGCGCTCTGCATTGCGGCGGCGCAGGCGCTGCTGTGCCGCACCCCTGCCGCGCAGGATGTCTGCATCCCCGGCGTGCGGGGCACCATCTACGCCACGGTGCAGCTGCCGGGCAAGCTGGCCCGCAGCGGGGATATGCCGCTGGCCGTGCTTTGCCACGGCTTTACGGGCAGCCGCGCGGGTGACGGCCACTTTGCCCCGCTGGCGCAGGATCTGGCCGCGCAGGGCATCGCCACGGTGCGGCTGGATTTCCCCGGCTGCGGCGACAGCACCGAGCCGTTCACCGCCTATACGCTTTCCCACATGGCCGATGATGTTGAAAGTGCGATCCTGTACATGCAAAGCACCTACGGCACCGGCCCGACCGCGCTGGTCGGCCACAGCATGGGCGGGCGGCTGGCCAGCCTGTACCCGCAGCAAAAGGGCGGCATCGCCGCGCTCGTGCTTTGGAGCCCCGCCAACGGTGCCGGGCTGAACGGCCTTGAATTTTTGAACATCGACGATTTCTCCGCAGTGGAGGCCATGGCCGCCGAGGCCGAGGCCAACGGCAGCGTTACTGCCTGGGGGGTCGAGCTGAGCGCAGCCTATATGGACGAGATGCGCACCTCTGACCCGAACGCCGCCCTGCGGGAAAGCGCCCTGCCCACCCTGCTGACCTACAGCGGCAGCGAGGGCATTTTAAGCAGCACCACCCAAGCCGAAACGATTGCCGCCGTGCAGAGCCTGCCGGACGGTCAGGTCGTGCTGGACCCCTTTGCGGCCGGCAACCACAACTATCTCAGCGATGACCCTGCCACGGCCGCCGCCCTTGACAAGGCCCTGCGGCAGACCACCGTCCGGTTTTTAACACAGTACCTCGGGTAAGGCCGCGCCTGCCGAAGCTTTTGTTAAATCGCACAACCTTGGCCTTGACGCAGTTTTACTGCAGTGTTACAATTATATAGTATGTCTTATAACACAGCAGCTTTCAGAACGAGAGGCCGCCCTATGAAACAACCGCGCAAGCATCTTCTCTGTCTGCTTCTGGCTCTCTGGCTTACCGGCGTGCTGCTGGCAGGCTGTGCCGCAGACACCGCCCCCCAAAACGCCGACCTGCCGGTCATCACCGTCGGCTGCGACAACTACCCGCCCTTTAACTATGTGAACGGTAACGGCCAGCCCGCCGGCATTGATGTAGAGCTGGCCGCCGAGGCGTTCCGCCGCATGGGCTACCGCCCCGAATATATCACGATCAACTGGACCGAAAAAAACGCGCTGCTTGAAAGCGGCGCGATCGACTGCATCTGGGGCTGCTTTTCGATGAGCGGCCGCGAGGACGAATACACTTGGGCCGGGCCGTATATGTACAGCCATCAGGTCGTAGCCGTCATGCCGGACAGCGACATTCAGACGCTTGCCGATCTGGCGGGCAAGACGGTGGTCGTGCAGGCCACCACCAAGCCCGAGAGCCTGTTTCTTGATGGCAATGACCCCCGCATCCCCGAGATACGCGCGCTCCACTCGCTGCAGAAGCAGGAGCTGATCTACAGCCACCTTGCCAAGGGCTACGCCGATGCCGTGGCCACGCACGAGATCTCGCTGCTGCAGTATATGGCGGACTACGGCGCCGAGTTCCGCATTCTGGAGGAGCCGCTGGAGGTCGTTGGTTTGGGCGTTGCCTTTTCCCGCAGCGATGACCGCGGCATTGCGCAGGCGCTCTGCGCCACGCTGGAGCAGATGCGCACCGACGGCACCACCCGCAGCATTCTGGCAAGCTACCTTGCGGACCCCGACAAATATCTGGAGGCAGACGGCTATGCAGACTAAACCTCGCCGCACCGTCCCCGGCTTTCGCCCGCTGACCATCGTGATCGGCCTGCTGCTTCTGCTGGTCGTTGGCCTGTATTCGATCCGGACTGACAACTTTGAGGGCGAACAGAATTTTGCCAGCCGCGTGAACTATATAAAGGACCAGTGCTATGACTACGCCAGCCTGTCGCTGGCCGTTGAGTCCAAGAGCCTGCTGCGCATTGCCGAGGCCTGTGAGCAGTGTGTGCGCGATATTCAGACCGGCACCGCTGCGGTCGAGGCGGGGGTGCTGTCCGGCTGTGTGGAAAACCACTACCTGACCGGCGTGGCTGTGCTGGACCGGGACGGCAATGTGGTGCAGTGCTACAGCAAGGAGGGGGCACTGCCGCAGCAGCTGCTGCAGGAGCTGACCACCGCGCCGCTGCTGGATGTGGCCGACCACCCGAAAAAGACCTACTCCGTCCGGCTGGTCTGTGACGATGACTCCTTCCTTGACCTTGCCGCAGCAGCCCGGACCGATGCAGACGGCATCGTGGCGGTGTTCTACCACACCCCGGCCGACTATGTACACAGCTATAACCTCAACTGCCAGCATCTTTTGGCGGGCTTTACGACCCCCGGCGACGGCACCCTTGCTGTGGTCAGCGGCGATTCGATCATCGCCTCCAACGACACAAGCCTGCTCGGGCTTGCCCCCGATGCTGTGCTGCCGCTGCGGCTTCTTCGTGAGCACGGCCGCTTTAACCGGATGGTCTATGTGCGGGATTCCAACACACACTTCCGGGGATATTTCGGCTATACCACGCAGGGGCGCGACTTCTATGTCTACGCCTACCTGCCCGAGGGCACGATCTACACCACGACCGTCAAAAACCTGATGTTTACCTCGGTGGCTTATCTGCTCATCGTGCTGATGATCGAGCTGGTGCGCCACCGCACACTGCAGAACTATCAGGAGGAAAAAGCCCGGCAGGAGCACGCCTATCAGGCCTCGCTCGAGCAGGCCGCCCACCGGGCCGAGGCTGCCAACATCGCCAAGACCGAGTTTCTGCAGCGGATGAGCCATGACATCCGCACCCCCATCAACGGCATACGCGGCATGATCGAGATCGGCAACCACTACAGCACCGACATGGCCAAGCAGGCCGAATGCCGTGAAAAGATCTGGGAGGCCTCCGGCCTGCTGCTTGAGCTGGTCAATGAGGTATTGGACATGGGCAAGCTGGAGTCCGGCGAGATCGTGCTGGAGCATCGCCCCTTCAATATGGTCACGCTGCTGACCGGCCTGTGCGATGTGCTGGAAAAGCAGGCCGCCGAGCGCGGCATCACCATCCGCTGCGAGGACATCGCACTGCCCCACCCCGACCTTATCGGCAGCCCGCTGCATGTAAAGCGGCTTGTGATGAACATCATCTCCAACGCCATCAAGTACAATAAGGACAACGGCAGCATCACCCTGACCCTGCATGAGCTGCGCAGCGAGGGCGACAAAGTATGGGTCCGTTTTACCTGCGCCGATACCGGCATCGGCATGAGTGAGGAATTCCAGAAGCATCTGTTTGAGCCGTTCGCGCAGGAGCTGCTGGACGCCCGCTCCACCTACGGCGGCACAGGGCTGGGCATGCCGATTGCCAAGGGCCTCATTGATGCAATGGGCGGCACCATCGAGTTCACCAGCCGTCAGGGCGAGGGCACGACCTTCTATATCACGCTGCCCTTTGAGGTCGACCGCGCAGCGGCACCGCAGCCGCTGCCCGGCGCACCGGCCGACCTTTCAGCACTGCAGGGCAAGCATATCCTGCTGGCCGAGGACAACGACCTGAACCTTGAGATTGCCGAGTTCCTGCTGCAAAACGCCGGTCTGCGCACGACCGCCGCCCGCAACGGGCAGGAGGCGGTAACGCTTTTTGCCGCGTCCGCCCCCGGCACCTTCGATGCCATTTTGATGGATGTCATGATGCCGCTGCTGGACGGCTACGAGGCGACCCGCGCCATCCGCGCCCTTGACCGGCCCGATGCCGCAGCGATCCCCATTTTTGCGATGACGGCCAACGCCTTTACCGAGGACCGCCGCCGCGCCTATGATTCCGGCATGAATGAGCATCTGACCAAGCCGCTTGAGCCGGACACCCTCCTGCGTGCCCTTGCAAAATACCTGCAGCGGTGACCCGCCTGCAGCACCAAGGCCCTCCCCGGGTGGGGAGGGCCTTTTAGGCTGTCGATAAACCTAACGGGACGATTGCGAACTTTCGGCGGGTTTGTAGGGA
>OGZJ01000732.1_pt1 | contig 11298 bp, 5 predicted proteins | sample 1576831 | NCBI WGS metagenome assembly OGZJ01 (sample SAMEA3541518, study PRJEB24748) | human gut metagenome | biome: human gut; feature: human-associated habitat; material: faeces | place: China | collected 2012
ACAGTCCCGGCTCTTGTTGGCCGAGAGGAATATAAATGTTACCCGGCTGCGGCGAGATGAAATTGCTGGATGCGCCTTCCAGTTTTACCCCTTGCTGCGGCTCGAACGGTTTAGCCTGCCATAGTGGATAACGGAACTGTTCCACCAGGGGATATTTTTTCAGCGGGGAAAACTGGTTGTTCTGTACATAACGGGAAGGTTTAATAATGGCATTGCCGAGCTGTAATTCGGGTAACGCCTGAGTCACATTCTGCCGTGACTGAGAAGAGAAAGTACGCTGCATCACGCGGCGAGATTTGCCGTACCAGTTATCCCACAGCCAGGTTAGCGTATTGTTCAACCCGTCGCCCAGATATTGCGGTTGCACCACAATGCGATGCAGTTTTTTCTGCTGGCGCAAAAATGCCATCGGGTCAGGAATACGATACAGGCGAACGTCCACGCCGCCGTACTCTTCCATCTGATAGCGCCGATAATCACGCCCCGGCGCTTCCAGTCGCACTTTCGCCTCTTCACTGCTGCTAAAACTGCTGTCAGCAAGCAAAAAGAATGTTCCCCCGGCAGGCGGCGCATAGTTGCTGGAAGGAAGCGAATCATCAGCATTAGCAAGCCCTGTTCCCACAAGAGACAGGGACAAGCACGCTGCTATCGCGCCAGAAAATTTAAACGATAAATGCCAATGAAATTGGGATTGGAATCGTTGGGTATCCATCGGGTGTCCTTCCATGTCATAAGTTGTTGCAGACTGACTGCGCGCATTCCGTTGTCAGTTTTCGTGGCGCTTCCGGTGTGGTAGATGACGTAACGCCCCATCCAGACCATTAAGTGCTGGGCATCGCCCTGATCGAAAAAAATCATATCGCCAGGCAGCGCCTGGTTTATGTCCTGGCCAATAAACTGGCTGTTGTACTGAATCAAATTAATCGCGGTCACATAGGGGCCGGTTTTCCCGTTCCCCTGATTCCAGTTTTGCGCCAGTTGACGCTGTTCAGGTGTTAGCGTCATCTCTGGCGGCAAATACTGGCTAGATAAACCGTTACTTTTTAGCCATTTACTGTCGTGAACTTTCAGCGTCTCGTTCGCCGCAAATCGCACCAGGCCCGCACAATCCTGCTGATACCAGCGTGGACTTGGCCCCTGGCGGAGCTGTTCTTGTGCAATGCGTACAAACCAGGCGCGAAACAGCCCGGATTGTTCGACATTCAGCATTTCACTATGGGCAACAACACAACACAGCCAGCAAATCAGCGCCAGCAGCCCGTGCCTCATAGCGGCTGCCAGGTTATGGGTAGCCACTGCCAGGCGGCACCGGGTTCCATCTGGGCCAGCTTCATGACATAACGCGGTTGTTGAGATAAAGCGTCCAGCTTCGGCATTAATAAAGTTTGTGCGGCGTTATAAAAAACCGGTTCGAGATTCTTCGGCAGACTGGTCAACGTTTCGTTACGCAGCAGTTTCGCTATTCCTTGTGGATTGATATAGAGCGGAACGATGCCATCAGTGGGTATTACATCCACCATTGCCGGGCGGGTTTTATTCAGTGTTTGCAGCGCGTTATTAACCAGCGTGTCATCGAGGGAGAAAAGCAGCGTTTTGTTTTGCATCGCCAGCGACACACGGAAAAAATAATCCGACATTAATTGATCGGGTTGCGCCGCCTGCGCTTTCGGATACTGGCCGTATCGGGAACTCACTTCGCGACGCCAGATTTGCGCTTCGCCCTGCTGAGTCTGGCTTACCGGCAAAACACCTTCTGGCGCTTTGCTTTCGTGCGCACCAATATTTTGCGTAAACAGTTTCCCTGGCAATTGCGCCTGTTCGGCAGTGCCATCAAACTGACCGACAAACAGCGGGGTTTGCAATTTTGAGTCTTCATACCAGCACAGCCCCGCGGCACCGTCTAACGCCCCATTCAGCTTGTCGTTTTCCTGGCTGATGTGCGAAAGCATCTCTTCGGCAATACCGTGTGAATACGGCACCGCCACACAGAAGCTGGCTCCGGCAGGCATACTGTTCCATACCGGCGTAAAATCGAAACTGGCATCTACGCTGGCGGATTCATCATTTAACGCCACAAAACTGTGCCAGCCGTCGTTACCCATTTCGAAGTGTACGCCAGCAAAAGAAGGCATTAACCGCTGGTAGCCAAACCCCAGCCACCTGGCGCTGACTACGATGCGCTGGCGTACTGGCGTTTTTTCGGCAGTACGCTCTTCCAGGCCAAAGCTTGCTTGCCAGCGTTTTTTGCCGCTCAACAAATCACCTGCGATCGCCGTGGCTTCGGTATCCTGCTGATCATCTTTAAACAACATATCCGTGCTGGAAAACACCAGCATCTTGTCCTGATAAGTCGCGAACATCAGGGCGTTATTGCCGTTATAGCGCAACTGATAAACAGGAACAGTTTCACTATTTATCTTGATGCTACTGATTTCCGTTTTGCTTAACTGGCTGTCGCTGGTAGCGGCAAACAACAATGGCTCCAGCAGTTTGCTTAAACCACTGCGCTGGATCAGCACCATATAATGTGAAAGATGGCCTTGTTTATCGTGCCACAGCGCTGCCTGCGCGGGCTGATCTAAGAGTGACGAAAAGAGCTTATCTTTCAGCGTGAGATCGTGTTCATAGACAATACGACGAATGCTGCCTTCAATGCCCAGACGATCGGCATGATTCTGATAATAGAAAACGAAATCTTCGCTCAGAACATCGTGGAGAAACGGAATGGTGAGGAGATCTTTGGGAAGCTGGCTCAGAGAGTCGCTGTCGAGAAAGAGGTCCGGCTCATTGAGATCGATTTGCAGATTGTTGTGCACCACCAGCGGCGACAACGTTTTTTCTGGCCCACTGCCAGCATATTGCAACGCCCAGACGCCAGCGGAAAGCAGTGCTATTGCGCCAAAACCTACAAGACCATAGAACCGCCAGCCTTTCGCCTTTTTTTCACCACTCATTGCCACATTCCTTGTGTATAGCCAGCCATTTTTTACGGGCACAGCCAAACTTTACCGTGCCCTAATACGACAAAAGCCCAGACTTTGCAGCCTGGACTTTTCAATTCAAACAAGGGAGATAGCTCCCTTTTGGCATGAAGAAGTAAAATTATTCTTCTTCTGGCTCGTCGTCAACGTCCACTTCCGGAGCGATTTCATCGTCTCCTTCCGCGGCACTGCCATCGATGGTGTCCAGATCTTCCTCGTCAACCGGTTCAGCAACGCGTTGCAGACCCACTACGTTTTCATCTTCCGCAGTACGGATGAGGATCACGCCCTGAGTGTTACGGCCCACGATGCTGATTTCCGAAACGCGAGTACGCACCAGCGTACCAGCATCGGTGATCATCATGATCTGGTCGCAGTCATCTACCTGCACCGCGCCAACCACTAAACCGTTACGTTCGGTAACCTTGATGGAGATAACCCCTTTCGTCGCACGCGACTTGGTTGGGTATTCCGCCACTGCGGTACGTTTACCGTAACCGTTTTGCGTTGCGGTGAGGATTGCCCCTTCGCCACGCGGTACGATCAGAGAAACGACTTTATCGCCTTCGCCTAAACGGATACCGCGCACACCGGTGGTGTTGCAGCCCATCGCACGGACGGAAGACTCTTTAAAGCGCACCACTTTACCTTCGGCGGAGAACAGCATTACTTCGTCTTCGCCGCTGGTCAGGTCAACGCCGATCAGCTCATCGCCTTCAACCAGTTTGATCGCCACTTTACCGGCAGTACGCAGACGGTTGAATTCGGTGAGGACGGTTTTCTTCACAGTACCGTTAGCGGTCGCCATGAAGACTTTCACGCCTTCTTCAAACTCGGTCACCGGCAGGATCGCGGTGATACGTTCGTCCTGCTCCAGCGGCAGCAGGTTGACGATCGGACGACCGCGCGCGCCACGAGTGGCTTCCGGCAACTGGTAAACTTTCATCGAATAGACGCGACCACGGCTGGAGAAGCACAGGATATGGTCGTGGGTATTCGCCACCAGCAGTCGGTCGATAAAGTCTTCTTCTTTAATACGTGCAGCAGATTTACCTTTCCCGCCACGACGCTGCGCTTCGTATTCAGAAAGCGGCTGATACTTAACGTAACCCTGGTGAGAGAGCGTCACGACCACATCTTCCTGAGTGATCAGATCTTCCAGGTTGATGTCTGCGCTGTTGGCAGTGATTTCAGTACGACGTTTGTCACCGAACTGTTCACGAACCAGCTCCAGCTCTTCGCGGATCACTTCCATCAAACGATCGGCGCTACCAAGAATACGCAACAGTTCCGCGATCTGATCCAGCAGCTCTTTGTATTCGTCGAGCAGTTTTTCGTGCTCAAGGCCGGTCAGTTTCTGCAAACGCAGATCCAGAATCGCCTGAGCTTGCTGTTCGGTCAGGTAGTACAGACCATCACGCACGCCGAACTCTGGCTCCAGCCATTCCGGACGCGCAGCATCGTCGCCAGCACGTTCGAGCATCGCGGCAACGTTGCCCAGCTGCCACGGATTAGCAACCAGCGCAGTTTTCGCTTCTGCAGGCGTCGGCGCATGACGGATCAGTTCGATGATCGGGTCGATGTTCGCCAGCGCCACGGCTAATGCTTCAAGGATATGAGCACGATCGCGAGCTTTACGCAGTTCGAAAATAGTACGACGGGTCACCACTTCACGGCGGTGACGAACAAACGCCGCGATGATGTCTTTCAGGTTCATGATCTTCGGCTGACCATGGTGCAATGCCACCATGTTGATACCGAAAGAAACCTGCAACTGGGTCTGGGAGTAGAGGTTGTTGAGCACAACTTCACCGACCGCATCGCGTTTCACTTCAATCACGATGCGCATACCGTCTTTGTCAGACTCGTCACGCAGCGCGCTGATGCCTTCCACGCGTTTTTCTTTTACCAGTTCCGCAATCTTCTCGATCAGGCGCGCTTTGTTTACCTGATACGGAATTTCGTGGACGATAATGGTTTCACGACCGGTTTTGGCGTCAACTTCCACTTCTGCGCGAGCGCGGATATACACCTTGCCGCGACCGGTACGGTAAGCTTCTTCAATACCGCGACGACCGTTAATGATTGCCGCCGTCGGGAAGTCCGGCCCCGGGATGTGTTCCATCAGCCCTTCAATGCTGATGTCTTCATCATCGATATACGCCAGACAACCGTTGATGACTTCCGTCAGGTTGTGCGGCGGGATGTTGGTTGCCATACCTACGGCGATACCGGAAGAACCGTTCACCAGCAGGTTAGGAATTTTGGTTGGCATGACGTCGGGAATTTTTTCCGTGCCGTCATAGTTATCAACGAAATCGACCGTCTCTTTTTCGAGATCGGCCATCAGTTCATGGGCAATTTTCGCCAGACGGATTTCCGTATAACGCATTGCCGCCGCAGAGTCGCCGTCGATGGAACCGAAGTTACCCTGACCGTCTACCAGCATGTAACGCAGCGAGAATGGCTGCGCCATACGGACGATCGTGTCATAAACCGCCGAGTCACCATGGGGATGGTATTTACCGATTACGTCACCAACGACACGGGCAGATTTTTTATAGGCTTTGTTCCAGTCATTGCCTAGTACGTTCATGGCGTAAAGTACGCGACGGTGTACCGGCTTCAGGCCATCTCGGACATCCGGCAGCGCACGGCCAACAATGACCGACATCGCATAATCCAGATAAGAGTTCTTAAGCTCTTCCTCAATGTTGACCGGTGTAATTTCTCTCGCAAGGTCGCTCATCTAACCGCTATCCCTCTACTGTATCCCGGATTCAAAGGTCGCAAATTATAACACAGCCGCGCAGTTTGAGGTAAACCTATACGCTTTATTCACATCCAATGCCTGATATACTCGTTTGTCTTGCCAATTACGGAGTAGAAGTGCCAATGAATGCCGAAAAATCGCCGGAAAACCATAACGTAGACCACGAAGAGATCGCTAAATTTGAAGCCGTCGCCTCCCGCTGGTGGGATCTTGAAGGTGAGTTCAAACCGTTGCACCGCATTAACCCGCTGCGTCTGGGCTATATTGCCGAGCGTGCTGGCGGTTTATTTGGCAAAAAGGTGCTCGATGTCGGTTGTGGCGGCGGCATTCTGGCCGAGAGTATGGCGCGCGAAGGCGCGACGGTGACCGGTCTGGATATGGGCTTTGAGCCATTGCAGGTGGCAAAACTGCACGCGCTGGAAAGCGGCATTCAGGTGGATTATGTGCAGGAAACCGTGGAAGAGCACGCGGCAAAACATGCCGGGCAGTATGATGTGGTGACCTGCATGGAGATGCTGGAGCACGTCCCCGATCCGCAGTCAGTGGTCAGAGCCTGTGCGCAACTGGTGAAACCAGGCGGCGATGTCTTTTTCTCGACACTTAACCGCAACGGCAAGTCATGGCTGATGGCGGTGGTTGGTGCGGAATATATTTTGCGCATGGTGCCCAAAGGCACGCATGATGTGAAGAAGTTTATTAAACCGGCAGAATTGCTGGGCTGGGTGGATCAGACCAGTTTAAAAGAGCGGCATATCACTGGGCTGCATTACAACCCGATCACTAATACTTTTAAACTCGGCCCCGGCGTGGATGTGAACTATATGCTGCACACGCAGAATAAGTGAGGTTGATGTTTGGCCGCGCCAATGCCTGATGCGACGCTTGCCGCGTCTTATCAGGCCTACAAATGCTCCCCGTAGGCCGGATAAGGCGTTTACGCCGCATCCGGCAACCGTGCCGACTAGACAGTGATTACCATTTCACCGTCATCGACAAAAACCCTGCCGTCTGGGCAAAATCATCACTCCCTTTCTGCCACGCCACGCTGCCGCGCAGGGACACTCGCTGACTGATATTGCCCGTGACTCCCACTTTTATTTCACCCCGTTGCTTCACCGCATCGTCACTGATAGTGCTGCCATCCTCTTCAATTTCCGTCGAATGGGGATCGTGATAATAATTCAGATCTAATGTTGGTATGACATGAACAGCGGTACGCCATTCGCTGTGTAAACCCAGCCGCGTCTGAATATCATCACCCTGCGATTGTGACACGCGCGCACGGTTAGCGGCGGTAAAATCATCCTGCTGCACGCCCTGATAAATCACCTGCGCCTGCGGTTCAATCACCACACCACGCCCCGGTAACCACTGATACCCCGCCTCCAGCGAGGCGATAATCCCCGACGAGTGGTAATGATCTGTGCCATCTTCTTGTTCGGAAACATCATTGCTAAACCACGCGTATTGCAGCCAGCTATCCAGCCAGGCCCCTTGCTTCTGATTACCGTGCTGAAACCAGCTTGATGTCAGCCCAACGGCATAACCGTGGTTCTGGTTATCGGCGCAAGTTCCGGTCATATTCGAGCGGCTGTCGCCTTGGTTATCGCTGTAGCCACCAACAATCCCAAGCATCCACTCGCCATCCGTGCCCCAGCGCCCGCTAAACAGATCGCCGCTAAGTTGCACCGTAGAAGTGTCTTCATGTTGAGCCAGTTGCCCCGCTGCTGTGTAATGATAATCTCCGCCGATAACACGTAAATTCAGCGTCTGACCATCGCCACCTGCGTGATCGCGTCGCTCCATCATAAACGCCTGATTTGCCGCCCGCAGGTTATTGAGATAACCGCCAACTTTGGCATTCAACACCGGCTGGTAAGCAGGCGTAGGTTCCGGGTCGGGTGTTGGATCAGGATCCGGCGTGGGATCAGGATCGGGAGTCGGGTCTGGATCAGGTGGCGATGGCGGCGTTACTTCTTGCGATCGCAGATACCAGTCGTTGTTATCTTCCACCAGCGTGTAGTCATACGCTCCCATATTGACGTAGCCGCTGCCTGCCAGACTGAACTGCGCATTGTTTTGAAACTGCGTGGGATCAGCTGCGAAATCAACCACTTTAATGCCTGTCGATGTCGGCTCACCAATCCCTGTAATGGAGTTAACCACCACAGTTGTGTTGCCAGCAGTATTACCGTTCATCACCAATTGATCGCTTACCGAGTCATCGCCGTTTAATTCGCTATCGAGCAGTAGCGTACCGCCGCCGGTATAATCACCGTTTACCGTCAGCGTATCGCCAGCGACGCCATTTTGCAGGCTAACCGCACCGGACGTATTGGTCAGATTGCCATTAACCGTCACGTTGGAAAGATAAGTCAGGCTGTCAGTTTCAAGGTTGGTATTAAGCTCACCTGTCAACGTCACACCATCGGTGGCATTCACCAGCGTCCCATCGCCGTTAAATAGTGAGGCATTAAGGGCGACGGAAGTATCCTGCCCGGTCAGGCGCAAAACCGTACCATCGCTGATGTCGATAGTGCCGCTGGAAATAGCATCAATTGACTGAATATCCTGATCCGCGCCAGTAACGAACGTTGCCCCATCACCAACCCACAGTGACGAAGCATAAGGAAGGATATCAGCAACATCACCTTTCAGGGTGCCTTCTTCGATACGTACCGCCGACTGCGTTGTACCGCTGGCGGTCAGCTCCAGTGTACCAGCCCCCGTTTTAGTCAATGTGCTACCCTCATCCTGATGCTGCCCGCTGCTGTCAGCCATCAGTGCGCCCCACTGCGTGTCTACCCCCGCATCAACTGCCACTTCACCGTCGGCGCGCATTTCAATATCACGTCCGTGGCCTGCCGCATCTGAACGCGTGTCAACGTCGGAGGTAATCTCCATCACGCTTTCTTGTTGCTTATCGGTAAAGATAACCTGGCGGTTATAGTGGGTATCTCCAAGCTGCGAGTTGTCGCTCACCATCAGCGTACCGGAGGCGATTTGTGTTGTGCCCAAATAACTATTATTGTTTGCCAGACTTACCTGCCCGTCGCTCGCATCGACCACCACGTAGACGCCATCTTTCCCGTCGCCGCCGATATGCAAATTGTCGCCACCTGCAAGATCTACCACATCCTGACTGCCGATAACCGTTCCGCTGCTGCCACTGACTTCAAGGCCATCGTTGTATGATGTGCCGCTCTGCCAGGTGGAGAAATCAGAGAGATCGAGCACACCGCCGTTTAACACGATCGACTGCGGATCGTCCTGGAGAGCGGTAAGATCTGCCGCGTCGCCTTCCAGCGAAAGCACCGCACCATCATCAACGACTATATCGCCGGTTAGCGCCATCGACTGCGCCCCTGCCAGCACGTAGCTGCCGTTTTGCGCAATGGTGAGCTGACCAGCACCTTCGATGATGCCAGCAAAACTGCCCTGATTAACAGTAACGTTGCCACCAGCATCGATATTTAAAGTGCCATTCTGAAAGCCCGTCAATGCGTGCACAAAAGTTTGTTGGGTCGAGCCAACGTTTAGCTCAGCCTGATTCTGATACTGATCAATACTCCCTATCGTCAGACCGTAGCAGTCTTGCGGATCGTCCTGGCAATGCGTATCGCCGACATTCATCAGGGAGTTGCTGCGGCCCAGGGTAACTTCACCGTTTTCAATCTGCATCTCACCAGTAAAGTCATTGTTATCTGCATTAAGTACCAGATCGCCGGAACCTGTTTTGGTGATTAACCCGGTACCAGCAATAGAGTCAACAGCTCCGTCATTCTCTGTATTGCCAATAACCAGCGTTTTTCCGTCGGCAATATCAAAGGTAACTTCACTTAAGCCGAGATACATAAAGCCACCCGCCGCAGAGGAAGGACCATCTCCATAGCCTGCTGCGCTATTGTTCTCATCGACTAACACGCCTCCGTTCTGGCTGTAGCTGTCATCAACAGAAATATCAATAAGATAGGGAGCCGTCACGCTATTGGTATATATCGCCCCGCCATAACCTTCGGCAGTGTTATTTGTAAAGGCAGTGTTATTTACTATCGTATAACCTGAAGGATGCTTGCTGTCGCTATTATTATCGGTAACATCGATTGCCCCGCCATCGCCATCACTGTAACTTGTTGATGTATATGCCTGGTTGTTATCAAAAATAACATCACTTAAATAAACGTCATTATTAATGGTATAAATTGCGCCACCTTTGCCATCATTAGCGATGTTATTGCGAAACATGGCGTTAGTGACACGTAAATCGACGGCACCAGTATCGTTAGTACCAGAAGAATAGATTGCGCCACCATAGCCGCCTGCGACGTTACCGGAAAAAATAACATCAGTAAGATTCAGCGTTGAGTTTTCTTTAGCAAATATGGCCCTGCCGTTATTATATTCTCCTGTAACGGTGTTATTGGCAAACAGAGTCATTCCAGTTTCATTTTCTGGTAATAGTGAAAATTCCGCTCCTTGTTGCAAAAATACGGCCCCACCGCTGGCGTTATTGGTCATATCCGAAAAAACCAGCCATTGCCCATCAGCGATACTCCAGTCCTGCGTAATGCCTGAAAGGCTTTGCCTGCTGGCCTGACAACTCGCTTTGACATCATATCCCTGGCATGAATCAGTGACCGCCGCGACACCGTTAGCAGAGAAAAGAGATGCAATCATTGACGGGAGTAAAGATAAATACTCCTTGCGTAGAAAGATAATCCGCATATTAATCTAACCATCATTTTCTATAAGACGGCGTATTTAATCGCATTATACGATATGGAATATCTTTCTTTTGTAAATTGTTCAACCCGGTGCAATGGCTATTTTGTTATTATTTGATGAATAATATCAGTGCGTCATAATTCAAGTTAATAACCTTCAGGGATATCAGTTATATTTAAACTAAATTAAAGTCATGAATAATTTTCTTATAATATAAGGTAAATTAACAAAATGGCTTAGCATTTAACAATAACCGAATAGAAAACAACCATTTCGCCATCAACAATCTCTTACATTCGCTTATATATTGACCACAACTGATACATCAGATTATGTGATGACTCGTGCTTAGATCAATTTTTGCAATCATTAGCAAAAAGATTAATAAACCATCTATATCAATTTATCTAACCTATTATGCCGTTCAAGAAATCGCCGAACAGTTATTTTTAACAAATTTTTCTCTTCCCATTGACTTTCCCGGACACCTTGTCTGACCTAAGGTGCGCGAAAGCCACTTTTTCCTTCCTGAGTTATCCACAAAGTTATGCACTTGCAAGAGGGTCATTTTCACACTATCTTGCAGTGAATCCCAAACATACCCCCTATATATAGTGTTCTAAGCAGCTTCCCGTACTACAGGTAGTCTGCATGAAACTATTGCGGAAAGAATTCCAAAAACAGGTACGACATACATGAATCAGAATCTGCTGGTGACAAAGCGCGACGGTAGCACAGAGCGCATCAATCTCGACAAAATCCATCGCGTTCTGGATTGGGCGGCAGAAGGACTGCATAACGTTTCGATTTCCCAGGTCG
>OGZJ01000733.1_pt1 | contig 11297 bp, 10 predicted proteins | sample 1576831 | NCBI WGS metagenome assembly OGZJ01 (sample SAMEA3541518, study PRJEB24748) | human gut metagenome | biome: human gut; feature: human-associated habitat; material: faeces | place: China | collected 2012
GTTGGTGTAACTTTTTCATCATAAGATCATCTACCTTTCTTTATCTCTAGGTGCATATTTCACAATCAAAATATCAATACTTTAAATTGTATATAATAATCTTTTCTTTCAGCCTCAGGCATATCAAAAAGGGTTGAATCTCTTCCATCATCATCTATAGTGTTTAATTTCAATATATTTTTAGAGTATATTATCACACTATTTATATCTCCTGAACGGTTATCTACCTCAATTGGCGTATTCCCTTTGATACATACTACTTCTTGAATAATTTTATTATTTTTTCCAACAAACTGAACTTTCACGCCATTGTCATCCGACATTCTGTCAACTTCAACTTGTAATCTGATAATATCCTTATTCTGCGGAAAATATTCTATTATTGCTCTTGCACACGCATCGCGGTCAATAATCTCATATTTATCATCATAATCGGTGAATTTATCCCTGTCTGAATATGGTTTTGGATTATGTTCATAGTTAATATCACACCATAAAGGTTTCATTATTGAATATTTATTATCTTTTGTCAGCTTGCTTATCCATATATCTTCCTTATTACAGCTATAGGTTATCCACACATTTTTATCAAAATTTCCATTATATGAACATATTCCACGCATATATTGTGCACCAAGATTCTTAATATTACCCTGATATTTATAAGGAGGTATCTCTGGAATAAGTGCTTTCATATTATAATATTCCCTGCCGTCGTTACTTTCCATAACTGCTAAAGGCCATCTGTGAGAACCATCCGTTGTTGGATTATAACATATAATATAATTTCCATCAGGTGTCTTTTGTCCCCATACTTTAGCAGTATTAGTTATAAGAGAGGGTATTTTCTCATCTATAAGAACATTTCCCTCTTTATCAAACAGATACCCCTCACCTTTCTTGCAAAGCCCTACTATATTGCCATAGGCATCTTCATAAAGGGAAACAGCCCTGCCGTGTGTCTTATATGATTTATCATACATCTCCTCCTCATACCACTGCTCAAGTATAAGCTTCTTAGAGAGCAGCTCATCACAGGCTTTAACGAATTCTTTATCCGAAGAATGAACATAATATGGAATATCAAGCTGTTCATTACTGCCCTCTGGTGAATAAAATATTGTGTTGTCCCCATTAAATCCACCAGCCTCATTATATTTAATAATATACATATCTGACAATGTGTAATCTTTATACACTTCTCTTACAAGACGTGCTGCACCATAACCATTATTAGGGGCTCTGTGGCTGTCTGGTGAGAAGCCATAAAATGTTGTTGCAATAAGCTTTCCATTGGAAGCCTTATAAAAACACATTCTAAAATGCACTATTGCCGGTGCTTTCTTAGGAAGAAGTTCTTTATCAGGTCCTGTATATCCATCTGTGTCCGCTAACATATATGGAAAAAGTACCTTTTCCTTATCCCATACACAGCCGTCTTTAGATGTTGTATACACGATTTCATCAGGTGCACCGTGCTCATCACGCTTACCGCTTATATATGAAAGCACAAGCCTGTTATTAAAAGCAGTAAGCATAGGTGCGTGGTTATATGTATAATCTCCATCCGTGCGGCAGCTCCTCCTTATCTGATATGTATACACACCTGCCTTATGTTCCAATCCGCCATCTTGTCGTGTCATATCAATCTCAGGCACATCATTACAATTAATTACATGTTTATCATCCATAGTCTTCTCCCTTTCTTAGCACATTTTATTACTTCCCTTAATGTTACCTCACCCATTAAAATACTCTTTTACAAGCTTAATTACAACGACTGACAACAAGAATACGGCAATAAGATTAAGTATAGTCATAAGTCCATTAAATGTCTCTGCTATGCTCCACATATGTCCAAGATTAATAGTCATTCCAACTATTGCAGCATATATATAAAGAAACATAAATGGGTTATATGCAGACTTAAGTCCACATATAACCCATTATATATAACCTTATTGCATAACAATATAATTCTTAATTATGTTATCTGGCATTTTGCTATTTATACTGCTATTTATGATAACTTTGTTCCACAGTTAGAGCAGAACTTAGCACCATTCGCAGGTGTCCCACAATTAGGACAGAACTTGTATGTACCCGCTGATTCTAAACTATTATTCATATCAACATTCTTCATCATCTGTTGTCCAATTGCCATACCCATCTGTACGCTCATCATATCACCAGCAATGTTATTGCCACCCTTGCCGATATTATCTGCCATAGCCACCTGGCTGTACTTTCCCATATCTGCTACCATAGACTGTGAAGCTGCCTTATTCTGCATCTTCTGTATCTCTTCTGGATAAGAGAAGCTTGCTATATTAAAATCTGTAATCTCAATTCCAAGCTTGCTCATCTGCATATCAAGGTCGTCTTTAATTCCTGATGAAATATCAAAAGCATTTGCCTGAAGGTTGAACATATCCTTGCCTTCCTTAGTTATCCACTTCATAAGAAGCTGGTCTAACACTGCTACAACTCTTTCCTTAACATCATTAACAACATACATCTGCTTAACGCCTGCAACTTTATCAATTAAGCATACATAATCAGTTACCTTAAATGCAAAATTACCAAATGCTCTTATTGGCATACCTCCTGGAAGGTTAGCTGCTGGAATAGCTATAGGATTCTTAGTTCCCCAGTTGACATTAAATTCCTTAGTATTAACAAAGAGAACTTCCGCTCTCATACCACTGTTAAAACCGAATTTAAAGCCTTTAAGTGTTGAAAGAAATGGAATAATCTGTGATTCTATATCGAATTCACCTTCATCCTTAAATATTCCTTCTATCTTGCCATTGTAAAGAAATATTGCATCCTGTCCGGGACGGATTATAAGGCGGCTGCCTTTCTTAATCTCTTTATTAGTCCACTTCCAGAATATACAATCATCCTTGTATTCTTCCCATTCTACAACATTAGATAACTGACTCTTAAATAAACCCATGGTGTCCTCCAATTATCAATTAATTCTATTCAATTCCCATCTGTGCCTTAAGTGCAGCAAGTTCATCATCAACTGCAGTATTAACTGGCTCAGCATCATACTTAGCTGCAAGATTATCAATATTAGAATCCTCTGCTGATGCATTAAGTTCAGCCATAGCATTAGCTTCATCAAGCATCTTGTTAGCCTTAGCTTCCATCTTATTGAAAGCATCCATACTATTGCTTGCACCCACAACACTTGAACCAACCTTGTTAATTCTTTCCTGTGCCTTAGCTGCCTTTACTGTAGCCTTAATAGCAGTTCTTCTTGCTTCAAGTGAAGATATATCCTTAACAAGCTTATCGTGCATCTGACGCATCTTAGCTGCATTATCTGCTGCCACATTGTAAGCCTGTGTTAAAGCTGCCTGTGTTGTTGCAAGCTGCTGCTTCTTCTCAAGGAATGATCTGGCATCTGATTCATTACCAGCCTTTAATGCTTTCTCTGCATATGCCTGCATCTTGTTAATCTGCTCTGTGCACTCATCAAGTTCTCTCTTAGCTCTTGTCTCCTCAGCCATAACAGATGCTGTCTCAGCCTTAACCTTGCCAAGATCACTTTCAAGATTTCTCATATACTGGTCAATCATCTTCTCTGGATCTTCACACTTATCAAGAAGTGCATTAATATTAGCGCTCATAATGTCCTTAAATCTTGTTAAAATACCCATAAAATCCTCCCATATATCAAATCAATATTATATGATTCCTTATATTTAGAACCAATAAGGTAATTATACTATATAGATAATTAAAAGTCACGTTAATTTATCAATACTTGTCAGAAATCTTTATAAAATATTATCAATTTTTCGTTCTTTTCTTAACTTCCTTCTTGTCTTCTTTGACATTTCCCTTACCAGACGATAATACATTTGCCTTGTTAGTATAATCATCTATGAGGCTTTCTATTATATTTTTCTTCATATATACATCAAAGCTTAAAAGTCCCACAAGGCTGAATAACTGAAGAAAATCCTTATCCTCCTCATTTTCCACATCTAAGAATGCTTCCTTGGCAACCTGCGTTCTTTCAACAACATCTTTAGAAAGGCTTGCTATCTGTGCCTTTTCCATATTGTATATTTCACTATATATATATTCCAGATCTGGAAGTTCTTCTTTATTAAAGAATTTGTCTGTCAATGGATTTAAAAGCTTCTGAATATCGCTTATAGATAGAATATTCTTAAGATAATATATAAAAGTAAGAACATATATATGCTCTTTAGAATATTTTTTCTTTACCGGAGGTGGAAGCAGGTCATTCTTAGTATAATTGTTAATCATAGTCTTAGTAAGAATTTTATCATCCTCATACCTTTTGACATCTGATAAATGTTCGTCCATAAATGTTGTGACCTGATCCATATATAAATCTATATTAGGCACATCGCCCGGTTTAATATAATTAAGCTTCGCAAGTCTTTGTAATAAAGAATTAACGAATTCCTGATTATCTTTGTTCATAATACTCCACTCCTAACCAATAATAACTTAGACAGCCACATACTTCCTATGATATATCACAACCCGTCTGTAATTATCTAAATATAAAATATATCAAGTACAAAATGATGTCTCTGTATACAAAAACATCACTTTACATTTTTAATACTTGTATCATATTATATAGTATTAAAAACCATATATCAAGAGGGAGATTATCCATCTTATAGTAATAACTCGTTCTTATAGTAATAACTTATTCCTGGAATCATAATTTATAATAATAATCTTATCAGCATCTTTACTGCTTATCTGATAATATACCAAGTCTTTCAAATACCCTGTCATATCCATCATTGCCATAATTAAGCGAACGGTTGACCCTGCTTATTGTAGCTGTTGAAGCACCTGTCTTTTCCGCTATCTCAAGATATGTCTTCTGTTCTCTTAACATTTTGGCTACCTCAAATCTCTGAGCTAAAGATAAAAGTTCATTAATTGTGCATACATCCTCAAAAAAATCATAGCACTCTTTAACATCATTAAGACTTAATATAGCCTCAAATAATTGCTCAACTTCTTTTGATTTTAACTTATCGTTCATATTAACCCTCAACTTTTGCTAATCTGCATTTATAATATATTGTACAGTTTAACACAGTAAAGTCCTACAGTAAATACATTTTATTAATTTTACTGTCTTTTTCCTATATATGACTCATATAATTCTGTATTACTGTTCACAATCAGCTCCTTCGGGAAACCTACTTCCTCAATCACCTTATAAGCCCTGTCAAAATCACATATTGACTCTTTAATATGGGCATCACTTCCAATAGATATACATACGCCGGCTTCTTTGCAAAGCTTAAGCATTGTAACATCATTATCATATGCTCCCTGTCTTGGTCCTGTAGGTGATAATGATGTATTGTTAAGTTCTAATAAGACGTGCTTTTCCCCCGCTGCCCTTACAAGCTGTTCATAATCAACCGGGTATCTTGAATCATCAGGGTGTCCTATTATATTAACATATGGATTATCCATAGCATTTATTAAAGCTTTAGTATTCTGTTCAATGCTTCCTGGCTTAATACACGGAATGTGAAGGCTTGCTATAACTACATCACAGCCCTTAAGTCCATACTCTGATAAGTCTATTCTGCCGTCATAATCCATAATATTAACTTCACAGCCCATATATATATTAACGCCATATTTCTTTCTTGGAATTATTCCCATATTAGAAAAATATAATACACCTGCACTTCCCGGCATCTTAGGTGCGTGGTCTGTTATTGCAAGATGTGTAACCCCATGTCCTGCAGCATATACTGCCATCTCGTCTATTGTATTATATGCGTGTCCGCTTGCAATTGTATGCGTATGTGTATCTAATGTAAATCTCATATTAATCCTCGTTTCTACTCCGAACGCAATGCAACTACCGGGTCTTTCTTTGCTGCAAGTCGTGCCGGTATAAGTCCTGCAATAAGCGTAAGAAGCATACTTATTATAACAAGAATAACTCCACCTGCAACAGGAAGCTGTGCAACATTGGCAATCGATGTAACATTTTTAATAATTGCATTAGCTGGCACACATAAAATAAGTGTGACAATTATACCAAGTGCACCTGCAACAAAGCCTTCAATAAGTGTCTCTGCGTTAAATATTCTTGAAATATCCTTCTTTGATGCTCCTATACTTCTAAGTATGCCAATCTCCTTAGTTCTTTCAAGAACTGAAATGTAAGTGATAATTCCTATCATTATTGAAGATACGATAAGTGATATTCCAACAAATGCTATTAATACATATGAAATAGCATTAATTATAACTGTTACTGATGACATTATTATTCCTACATAGTCTGTGTAGTTGATAACATTTTCATCCTTGCCATCTTTCTGCTGGCTTGTATTATAATCTGATATTATGTTCTGAATATGCTCCTTAGAGTCAAAATCTGATGGATATATATTAATTCCTGACGGATCGTCCAAATCAGTTATTCCAAGCTTGCTTTTATTAGTTTCCAGTGTCGCATCAGTTGTCTGTGCCTTAACTGACTGCGAGAACATATCAAGTATCTGCTCATCTGTCATAGTCGATAAGAACATTCTTGTCTGTGCCTGCTCATCTGATGGAAGACTCTCAAGATATGCCTGCACATCATCCATTGTTATAGGTGTATCTTTATTATTATCAAATGGAACACCTGTGAATATATCTGTATCCTCATCTGCAAGCTGTGCCTTAGCTATAGCACTGTCATTAACACCATTGATAATATATTCTGTAAGTTCCTTTGTATAACCAATTCCACGGCTTAAAGATGTACTTACTGCTTCTTCTGAAGGTTTAATAATTCCTGCAATCTTTATATCTGTTCCGTTGTTGACAACATTTTTCATAAATATATCATTATCAGACTTATCTTCCCAGATTTCCTTACTTTCATTATACGAATATACATCAGTTGGAAGTATAAGCTTAAATGTTGTATTTAATATCTCGTCAAATGTGTAAGTTGTTTCATCATTATCAAGAGTATAGCTCTTTCCTGACATCATAGCCTTAATCATCTCTGTAATCTCGTCAGGGTCTTTAAGTCCTATTGAATACAAAGTATAATCATCAATTTCATTGTTCTCATTAACAACAAGCACAACCTCGTTATAGCTTTCCGGCCAGTGTCCGGCAAGTACAGTATACTGCGACTCAAGTATCTCTTTATTATCAAATAACTGTGACCATACGCTTGAATTAGAGTACATGCTCATTCCACTCATACTGCTCTGTGAAGAACCGCCATACATCGCATCAAACATTGTATTAGGGTTAAGCTGTGTTACCTTATCAGATGTATCTGACTTATATATATTAACTGGAATATCATAAGTATATTCTATGGCACTCGCATAATCCTTTATATCGCTTCCACCATTCTCTATATAATGCTTGAATTCCTTAAGGTTGTTGCTCTGAACCTCTGCAACCATAGTATTCATCATATCAGACATTATATTGTTGCTATATATTTTATCCATATCCTCATGTGTTCCACCACTGCCGCCATTATCTGTCATACTTGAAACCATACTACTTATATCTACAGTTTCTGACTGTAACTGAATTGGATAACTTGATAATGTATCCCTCTGCACCCTGTCAATATATAACTGGATACCATTTGATATTGATAAAATGAGTGCTATACCGATAATTCCTATGCTTCCTGCAAAGGCCGTAAGAATTGTTCTTGTCTTTTTCGTCATCAGATTGTTAAAACTTAAAGATAATGCTGTAAAAAATGACATTGAGGTCTTTGGCTTTTTCTTTCTTTGAGTCTTTGAGACATATATACTTGTTCCCTGACCTGACACGCCTGAATTATATGCTGAACCATTGGCTGTTGCTGTGCCTGACTTATCTGTTCCCTCTGCTATGTCTTTTTTAAGCTGTTCCTCTGTATATGGATCTGAGTCATCAACAATAGTTCCGTCAAGAAGCCTTACAATTCTTGTTGAATATTTCATAGCAAGTTCCGGGTTATGCGTAACCATAATTATAAGCCTGTCTTTGGAAATCTCCTTAAGAAGCTCCATAATCTGTACACTTGTCTCTGTATCAAGTGCACCTGTCGGTTCATCTGCAAGAAGAATATCAGGATTATTGACAAGTGCTCTCGCTATGGCTACTCTCTGCATTTGTCCACCTGACATCTGGTTAGGCTTCTTATGAATCTGTTCACCAAGTCCTACCTTCTCAAGTGCCTCAACTGCTCTTTTCCTTCTCTCTGCCTTTGATACACCTGATAATGTAAGTGCAAGCTCTACATTAGAAAGAACTGTCTGGTGTGGTATAAGATTATAGCTCTGGAATACAAAACCAATTGAATTATTCCTGTACGCATCCCAATCCCTGTCCTTATAATCTTTAGTAGACACACCATTAATTCTTAAATCACCACTTGTATACTTATCAAGTCCTCCGATAATATTAAGCATAGTTGTCTTACCACAGCCCGACTGACCGAGTATTGATACAAATTCGCAGTCCCTGAACCTTAAGTTAATGCCCTTTAAAGCTGCAACCTTTGTATCACCGGTTTCATAATCTTTCTTAATATTAATTAATTCAAGCATATAATTCCTCTTTCTTTCTATAATTTAGTATACCACGATAAAACTCTCATCATCTCATTACCATTAATTTGATATGCTAATTAATAATAACACCCGTTGTGGCTGCTTGCAATTTATGTGGACACATTTTATACTATATTAAGATTTTGGTGTTATAGCTAAAAAATATTAATAATACGATATCAGGTATAAAATGTCTGACAGTTGTTCTTGCCTGCACGATAAGACTTTTGACTTTCAGCCACTCCTGACATCAAATTTATAGAATCAGAAAGGATATAACTTGCAGTTGAAACATTTTAATGCAGTAACTAAATACATAGCGTTGGCACTCATTGTCTGCCTGACTTTCATATCCGTTACATCACCTGTATATTCACTTGCTGATACCAAGACAGAATATGATGATAATAACAAAGAACTTGAACGCTTAAAAAATGAGCAGTCGCAGCTCTCAAGTGAACTTAACGACCTTAATTCAGAGCTTGATAATGCTGGTGAAAAGCTGAACTCTATTAATGACAGAATTGCTGATATACAGGAACAGATTGACAGCCTTAATGAAGACATAAGCAATATGGAGATTGAGAAACAACACCAGTTCGATACTATGAAGCTTCGTATACAATATATGTACGAGAACAGCGACTATAGTTTTCTTGATGTATTGCTTTCTTCTTCAAGTATGGCTGATTTATTGCAAAGAAACGAATATGTTTCGCGCATTTCCCAATATGACCGCAAAATGCTTGAAGAATTAAGTTCTCTTATTGCTGTGCTTAACCAGAACCAGCTAAGTCTACAGACTAATATGACAGAACTTGTGTCTTTAAAAGAGCAGTCAATAGCTGAGTCTAATAATATTAAAAGGCTCATAGCTTCAAAGCAGTCAAAAATAGATACTAACTCTGAAAATATTGCCAAAGCTGAAGCCCTTGCATTAGAATACGAGGAACGTATCCGTCAGGAAGAAATCCAAAGACAGCTTGAAGAAATCAAAAAAATGACCCCATCAGTTGATGAAGTCATTAATAATACACCTATAGCATATGATACAAGCGACCTTGCAATGGTATCCGCTATGATAGAATGTGAAGCTGCCAACCAGCCTTATGAGGGCAAGCTTGCCGTTGGAAGCGTTATCGTAAATCGTGTAAACAGTCCTAAATTTGGCAACACAATCCAATCCGTACTCTACGCCCCTTTCCAGTTCAGCCCTGTCGCAAGTGGACGTTTCGCAATTGTCCTTGCCAGAGGTGCTAACGCTGAATGTACCAGAGCCGCTAATGAGGTTCTTAATGGTCATATAACAATCGCTGCCCTGTACTTTCACGTCTACGACAGCACTGTCGATAAAGGCGGCACAATAATAGGCGACCATGTCTTCTATTAGCTAACCAGCACCAGCCAAAGATGCACCACTGTAAGGTGTCAGGCTGGATTAAATCAACATAAGCGTGTCTTTGCTGCTTATGTTGATTTAATCTAATTGTCTGTCCTGTCTAGCCTATCCACTCACCAAACTTATTAAGCCCTTCCGAACTCCCTGAAAGATACAATATATCCCCATTTCTAAACACATACTCTGGATTTACAACCTGCATAACTTCCCCATTATTCTCAATTGCAATTATATTAACATTAAATTTCTTACGCATATTAATATCCACAACTGTTTTGCCCTCAAGCCTGTCAGGAAGCATAACCTTAGATATATTAATTTTCTCACTAAGCTGAATGACATCTATAACCTGCGAAGCTATAAGACGGTTAGCAAGTCTTTCTGCCATATCCTTCTCAGGATATACAACTTCTGCCCCAAGCTTAGCCAATATTTCTCCGTGTTCAAGACCTCTTGCTTTCGCTATAACCTTTTTTATTCCCATACTGACAAGATTAAGCGTTGTAAGAATTGACGTATCAATATGTTCACCTATACACACAACTGCAACATCACAATTCTGTATTCCTGTTGCGCTAAGGCTTTTCTTGTCAAGTGTCTGCACGACATAGGCATTTTCCGTATAATCGCGCATTTCTCTTACCTTTTCCTCATCTTTGTCTATAACCATAAATTCAGCACCGCTGTTAGCAAGCGATAATGCAAGCGACTCGCCAAATCTTCCTAAACCTATAATTCCATAAGTAGTATTTTTATTTGATATTCTAGTTTTAAACATAATTACCTCCGAATTCACGTATTATTGTTGGGTGTGTATTGATGATTGGGTGTTGGCTAACGGACGTTGTGAGTGCGGACTATATTACCGCTGGGCACGCTTTCGCTACTTGAAACCGCAGCGGACACCAAGCCAGCACATCAATACTCTCTCCACATACATTCACACACCATATTTTATATATATATCATAATGCACAAACAATAACATATATCATATCTTTTATATAATAAGTTATAAGCCCTAACATATATATTATATCTTCTATATAATTAAATTAAAAACCATAACATATATATCGTATCTTATATACCATAACTTAATGCCATAACAAAAACGACACCATCACCAAAAAATCCACACTCAAAACCACACCCGAATTCTTCACACTCCGTTCTGGCGCTGATAATTGTTAAACATATGGCAATCGCAACCCAGCTGGGCGGCTGGTAGAAGCATAAGAAGACGATGGGGAGCCGCCGGCACTTAAGCGCTGTCCTTTGGCGCTTTAGTACCG
>OGZJ01000734.1_pt1 | contig 11286 bp, 9 predicted proteins | sample 1576831 | NCBI WGS metagenome assembly OGZJ01 (sample SAMEA3541518, study PRJEB24748) | human gut metagenome | biome: human gut; feature: human-associated habitat; material: faeces | place: China | collected 2012
AATGCGTGGCGGTGGCGATGGAAGACGCGCTGCGGCTCAACGTATGCGCGGTGGCTGCTGCTGCCGGTTGACCAGTTGCTGTTCCCGGATCCGGGCTTCATAAAACTGCGCCTCCTTATCGTGAATCGCATCCACGGTCAGTTTGAGGTCTTTAAAGGTATCGCTTAACTCGTCATCACCGCGGAATTGTTCGATGATATTGTAATCGCCGAGGCTGGCACGGTGCATTGCTGATTTCAGGGTTGTAATCCTTGTGCTGAAATAGTTCGAAAAACAGATCATCAGAATCAATGGTACAAGCAGGGCAAGTACCAGAATCAGGACAAATACGGCAACGGTATGATTGATTGTTTTTAAGGCATCCGGGTCTACAGTCCGCACATAAAATAAATTGTTGGATTTGTAGGACTGCAGAGTTACATAGTTGACCAGACGCATCTGGTTTCCGATTTCTTTTGAACCGGTGTAACGGTAAATATAGCCGGAAAAATCATCGGGAAACTCCATGTCTTTGCCGATCAGAGCAGAGTCTGTGGCATAGATGATCCGGGTTCCGTCCAGACTGATGGCTGTTTCATTGCCGGACTGCTCCAGATGATTTTTAATGGTATTGCGATCCAGACCGATCACCAGAAATGCCTGATATTTACTGGAGGCAACACCGATCCGCCGGATCAGTGTCAATTCCCGGTAAGGCTGCCGGACGATTGCCGTGTATCGCTGCAGGGAAGCCCATGTACTCCAGTTATTCCCCAGGGCTTTGCGCCATTCGTCCAGGACAAAATTCTGCTGATAATGAATATGCTCGGAATTTTGAAGGTTTGGATTGTTGGTATAAATCTGAATGCGACACACAGAAGCTGTATTGTCAAAATAAGTCTGGAGTGCCCGCTCCAGATCCGTAAACTGTTCTTTAATATTCGGACTCATTGATTCGGCAGCAAACAGACTCAGACACTGGTTACTGTTGAGCAGGGTATCAGAATATGAATACACGGTGGTTGTGATATCGCTTAAAGAGGAGGCAACACGCAGCCCATCTGCATTTGTCAGCGACTCGTAGCGGGCAAGCATCTGTTTTCGCACGCTGGTAATAGAAAAGATGCCGATTACCAGAAGCGGAGACATGCCTGCCAGCAGAAAAATACGAAGCAGCTGGTTTCTGACAGAATGTGTATCATGTATTTTATTAATATGTAGTTTCATAAAACATCCTTTGTTATAAAATTAAGGGAAAATACCGTCTGGCAAATTCTATAAATATTATAGTAAATTACGTCTAAAATTTCTAGTAGGAAAGCACGGATAAATTTTGTATAGTGTGGATAAGGGAAAATAAAACATTCGTATGGCGAAGGGAAAGAGAGGAAAATAAGATATGAAATTCAGTAATGGATGCTGGCTGCAGAAAGAAGGCTGCGCCTGCTTTTCACCGGCAGAAGTTTATTTTACAAAAATTGAAAAAGATAAAGTAGTGCTCTGTGCACCGACACATAAGATTAATCACAGAGGAGATACACTGGGCGGAATCAATCTTACGGTTGAAATTACCACTCCGATGCCGGAAGTAATCCGTGTAAAGACGTATCATTATAAGGGTGCAATTCAGGATGGACCACAGTTTGCATTAAATCTTCCGGATCAGACAGCAATCGATGCCACCGAAGATGATGAGAAGATTGTTGTAAAAAGCGGAAATGCAAAACTGGTTATTACCAAAGAGAACTGGTCCATGACTTACTATAACGGGGATAAGAAGCTTTGTACCAGTGCATGGCGTGATCTTGCCTATATGAAGACGGACTGGAAAGGGGATGCTTATGTAAAGAGCGTAGATAAGGATGCCTATATGAGACAGCAGCTTTCTTTAGGTGTGGGAGAGCTGATCTACGGTCTTGGTGAGCGCTTTGCCGCATTTACCAGAAACGGTCAGTCCATAGATATCTGGAATGAAGATGGCGGTACCTCCACCGATCAGTCTTATAAAAATATTCCGTTTTATATTTCAAACAGGGGATATGGTGTGTTTGTCAACCATACCGAGAAAGTATCATTTGAAGTGGCAACGGAAGCGGTCACAAAAGTAGAATTTTCTGTGCCGGGAGAGAGTCTGGATTATTTCTTCTTTAACGGACCGGATCTGAAGGATGTTCTGCGCCGCTATACGGATCTGACCGGAAAACCGGCACTTCCTCCGGCCTGGACATTTGGCCTCTGGCTTTCCACGTCCTTTACGACAAACTATGATGAAAAAACAGTTATGAGCTTTATCGACGGTATGCTCGATCGTGGAATTCCGCTTAAAGTATTCCATTTTGACTGCTTCTGGATGAAAGATTTCCACTGGACCGATTTTTTGTGGGATGAGCGTGTATTCCCGGACCCGGAGGGGATGCTTTCCCGTATTAAAGCAAAGGGATTAAAGATCTGTGTATGGATTAATCCGTATATTGCACAGGAATCCGTGATGTTTGACGAGGGCATGGAAGGCGGATATTTCCTGAAGCGTCCGGACGGTTCTGTATGGCAGTGGGATATGTGGCAGCCGGGCATGGCAATCGTCGACTTTACCAACCCGGAGGCAAAGAAATGGTATCAGAAGAAACTCGAAGCATTGGTTGATATGGGTGTGGACTGTTTTAAGACGGATTTTGGTGAGAGAATTCCAACCGATTGTGTTTATTATGACAAGAAAAATCCGGAAAAAATGCACAATTATTATACCTATCTATATAATGAAGCTGTATTTGAAGTCCTTGAGAAAAAGAAAGGAAAAGATGAGGCGGTGCTTTTTGCCAGATCTGCTACCGCAGGTGGACAGAAGTTCCCGGTACACTGGGGCGGAGACTGCTGGTCCGATTATGAATCCATGGAAGAAAGTCTGCGTGGAGGATTATCTTTGCAGCTTTCCGGATTCGGTTTCTGGAGCCATGATATCGGCGGATTTGAAAATACTTCTACCGCGGATGTCTATAAGAGATGGTGTGCGTTTGGTCTGCTTTCTTCTCACAGCCGTCTGCATGGAAGTACATCATACCGTGTGCCGTGGGCTTATGACGATGAGGCCGTGGATGTGCTGCGCAGCTTTGTACGCCTGAAAGCACGTCTGATGCCATACCTGTGGAAGACCGCGCTGACAGCACATAACGAGGGAATTCCAAGCATGCGCGCGATGGTTCTTTCTTACACAAATGATAAAATGTGCAATTATCTGGATAAGCAGTATATGCTCGGCGACAGCTTACTGGTTGCTCCAATCTTTAACGATGAGGGAATTGGAGAATACTATCTGCCAAAGGAGAACGGCATATGGACCGATTTCTTCACCGGCAGGCAGCAGGAAGGCGGAGACTGGTATACCCGCACATATGCTTATATGGAGATTCCGCTGATGGTACGTCCGAATACGGTACTTCCGCTTGGAAACAGCGAAGAGGGACCGGAGTATGATTATGCCGATCAGGTGACATTCCGTGTATATGATGTACAGGATGAGGCAGCTGCTGAAATCTACGATATGGATCAGAATAAAGTGGCTTCCATTGTGGTAAAACGCATAGAGGATAAGCTTGTGATCGACTGCGACAGCAAAAAGCCGTTTACCGTAGAACTGGTGAATACCGGCATTTTAGATGTGAAGGGCGCAAAGGCATCCAAAGAAAATAAAAACACCATTCTTCGTGACTGTGAGAGCCACATAGAGTGTATACAGTAAAATCAGGTAAGAGGAAAAATTGATGGATAAAGTATTGGAAAACCGGATTTATCTTCTGATCAGGGAAATGACACTGGAAGAGAAGACCGGCATGATCCACGGTGCGGGTCTGTTTCGCACCGCGGGGGTGGAAAGACTTCATATTCCCCCTTTAAAGATGTCCGATGGACCGATGGGTGTGCGCAGCGAGTTTGTCAATGACCAGTGGATGCCGGTCGGAACACCGGATGATTATGTGACGTATTGTCCAAGCAACAGTGCGATTGCGATGACATGGAACCGCAAACTTGCACACAATGCAGGAAAAGTGTTAGGAGAAGAAGCACGTGGAAGAGGCAAAGATGTGATTCTTGCTCCGGGTATTAATATCAAAAGAACACCTGCATGCGGAAGAAATTTTGAATATATCAGTGAAGATCCAAGACTGACCAGTGAACTTGTCGTTCCGATGGTTCGTGGAATCGAGACGTCTGATGTGGCAGCATGTGTCAAGCATTTTGCAATGAACAATCAGGAAACCGAACGGCTCTGGATAAATGTGGAAGCGGATGAGCGTACAATGCGTGAAATTTATTTCCCGGCATTTCAGGCGGTTGTACAAAAAGCGGGTGCAAAGTCGATCATGGGCTCTTATAATCTGATCCGCGGAACACATGTCTGTGAAAACAAAGATATTATGGGAACCGTACTGCGCAAAGAATGGGGATTTGACGGAACCATTATCTCTGACTGGGGAGCCGTACATACAACAAAGGAGACCGCAGAGGGACCGCTTGATATCGAAATGTCGGTAACCAGTGATTTTGATGACTATTTTCTTGCGAATCCGCTGATCAGCGAAATCCGAAAAGGGCATATAGATGAGGCCTGTGTGGACGAAAAAGTGCGCAATATTCTGCGGATGATGGTACGTCTGCATATGATTGAACTGACAGAAGTACCGGATTCTGATGGAAAAAAGAAAATTCTGGTTCAGAAGAACAAGAACCGGAAAGCGGGAAGTTATAATACGGCAAAACACCGTTCCGAAGTTTTAAAAGTAGCAAGAGAATCGATCACACTGTTAAAAAATGAAGACCGGAAACTTCCGCTTGATCCTGCAATCGATAAAGTTCTTGTCATTGGGCAGAATGCAGTGATTTCACAGGCTATGGGTGGCGGAAGTGCGGAGATTAAAGCTTTGTATGAGATTACACCACTGCTTGGAATCAGCAAGTTTCTCGGTGGAAACTGCGAAGTCCGTTATGCCAGAGGATATGATATTCCGGCAAAAAAGGAAAGCGATCATAACTGGCAGGAAGACAGCCTTGATGCAAGCAAAGCGGCGGCTGAGACAGCAAAGGAAACCGAGGACAGTGCATGCTCCAGAAGCCGGTTCAGGATCTCGCCAAGTTCCGGTCCCGGCTTGTATCCTGCCTAAGCATGTCATTTATGTGGGTGGTTTAAATCATGATCAGGATCTGGAAGGACAGGACCGTGCGGATTTAACCCTTCCATATGGACAGGACCGGCTGATTACAGAGCTTCTTGAGGTTCGATCGGATATGACAATTGTAATGCTTGCCGGAAGTCCGGTTTCCATGAAACCATGGGCGGACAGGGCAAAGGCAATTGTCTGGATGAGTTACAGCGGTATGGAAGGAGGCACTGCGCTTGCAGAGGTATTGTTTGGTGCAGTAAATCCTTCCGGAAAACTTGCAGAAACGCTTCCGGAAGAGATTCCGGAATGTTTCCGGAAAGAAGCGTATTTCCCGGGAAGACCTCTGACAGACGAAGAGAAGAAACATATGAATGCACATTTGACACAGACCTATGCAGAAGGCATCTTCGTGGGATACCGTTATTACGAAAAGAACCGGATTCCGGTACAGTTTTGTTTCGGACATGGATTGTCTTATACAGACTTTACCTATGATAATTTAAAAATTGAGGAAATTCCGTCCAAAGCGCGTGCCAATGGATTTGATGTACAGCTTCAGGTGCGCAATGCAGGAGCACTGGAGGGAAAAGAGACGGTTCAGCTGTATCTTGGAGAGAAGACGGTTTCTCCGGAAAACCCGGTGAAGGAACTGAAGGCATTTGAAAAAATCTGTCTTCGTCCGAGGGAAACCAAGACCGTGCTTTTGAGAATCACGATGGAAGATTTCATGCATTATGATGAAGTTGCCAGAACATGGAGATTAAAACATGGGGATTACCGCATTTATGTCGGAAGCTCCCTGCAGGATATCGAGTTGACACAGGATATTACGATATAAGCAGCAAATGCCGTGCATCTGAAAAGATGCGCGGTTTTCTTTTTTCTTTTCCCATGCTATGATGGAGACAGAAAAAAGAAAGAGAGAACAAAACATATGGGATATATATTGGAATTGAGAAAACAGGTAGGTCATCGGCCGTTGATTATGACCTGTGCAGGAGTGCTGCTTTTGAATGAAAAAAGGGAGTTGCTTCTGCAGAAACGTGCAGACAACGGGTTATGGGGATATCCCGGGGGTTCTATGGAACTCGGGGAGAGCTTCAAAGACTGTGCCAGACGGGAAGTACAGGAGGAAACAGGACTGATCTGCGGAAACCTCGAACACTTTATGAATGTCTCCGGAGAAGAAGTACATTATGTCTATCCAAACGGGGATGAAATTTATGCCGCAGAAGAGATCTTTTTATGCCGGAAATTTTCCGGACAGATCATCTGCCAGCAGGAGGAAGTAGAAAAACTTTGTTTTTTCCGTATGGATGAACTCCCATCGAAAGAGCAGATCAATCCCAATAATTATCCGGCAATCGAACGGTTAAGGAGAATGATGGATGAGAATTGCACAACGGGAAAAGGAAATTTTACAGAAGGTAGAAGAAAAGATTGCCAGGGGACCTTATGAGGCTTCATGGGCATCGCTGTGTGAAGCGCAGATGCCGCAGTGGCTGGCGAAAGAAAAACTCGGTATTTTTATACACTGGGGTGTTTACAGTGTTCCGGCAAATTCCAATGAGTGGTATCCGCGCAACATGTACAAAGAAGGAATGCCGGCATATGAGCATCACAGAAAAACTTATGGATTGCAGAAGAACTTCGGGTATAAGGATTTTATTCCGATGTTTCGGGCTGAACATTTTTGCCCGGCAGAGTGGATGGAACTGTTTCAGGCGGCAGGAGCCGGTTATGTGTTTCCGGTAGCGGAACATCATGATGGATTTCAGATGTACCGGAGTGATCTTTCCGATTGGAACGCGGTCGACATGGGACCGAAACGGGATGTTCTCGGGGAACTGAAAGAGGAAGCAAAAAAGCGGGGAATTCATTTCTGTACATCTTCCCACCGTGCGGAACACTGGTTCTTCCTCGGAAATGGAAAAATGTTTGACAGTGATATCCATGAACCACTGAAAAAAGGGGATTTTTACTGGCCATCCATGCAGGAGGCAGATCCGGAGGACCTGTATTCCAGACCGTATCCGACAGAAGAGTTTCTCGATGACTGGCTGGCACGGACGGCAGAACTTATTCTTAATTACCGTCCGCGCCTGTTGTATTTTGACTGGTGGGTCCAGCATGAGGCATTTAAGCCTTATTTAAAGAAACTTGTCGCGTTTTATTATAATTGCGGAGCAGAATGGGGGACGAATGTTGCCATCTGTTACAAGCATGATGCGATGGCGTTTGGCAGTGGAATTGTAGAAATGGAACGTGGCGGCTTTGCGGAGGCAAAACCGTATCCGTGGCAGACAGATACCGCAGTTGCAAGAAATTCCTGGTGTTATACGAATACACTGATCTATAAAACAAGTCAGGAAATCATCTGTACGCTGGTGGATGTGGTAAGTAAAAACGGAAATCTTTTATTAAATGTCGGACCGAAGGCGGATGGCACGCTTCCGGAAGGAGATAAAAAGATTCTCCGGGATCTGGCGGACTGGATGGCGGTGAACAGGGAAGCCATTCATGGAGCAAAGGTATGGAGAAAATCGTCCGAAGGTCCGACAAAGATGCAGGAGGGACAGTTCTCAGATCAGAAAGAGATAGTCTATACACCGCAGGATTACCGTTTTACAGTGAATCATGGAAATATTTATGTCATTGCGTTAAAGTGCCCGCAGGATGGAAACTTCTGCGTTCGGTCTCTGGCAGAAAGCAGTGACCAGAATCTCCCGGAATTCCATGGGATTATCAGACAGGTAGAAGTTCTTGGATATGAAAAATCCCCGGAATGGAAAACGGACGCAGAAGGTCTGCATGTGAAGACCTCCGGTTTTTATTCTGAATTTCCGGTCGTGTTAAAAATTGTTGTTTCTTAAAATTACCGCAGAAGAGAAAAATTTCCGGCTTTGTTACGTCTTGCCTTTTGCTACAGAGAATGGTAGGATAAGACATAGAATGAGTTACAAAGGATCAAAACACATATAAGTGGGGGAATTCTTATGAAAAAAGCAAAGAAATTAATAGCCGGAATCATGCTGGCATGTATGTTTATTGCGGGAACTGGTGTGGAGCCGTCAGATGTGTATGCGACAGGAACCACTGCAGGTTCGCTGGAAATGAAGACTGCCAGTGACTCCATCAATTTAAATGCGGGACAGTCATTTGATGTGACATTTTCTGTCAATGCGGAGACTTCCGGATTCGGAGGATACCTGACTTATGACAATTCAGTATTTACTTCGGTTACGGTAGTTGTTGGCGGGGGCACCACATCCGGAAAGACAGACAATAACGGAGAGTGGAAGGCTTCCTATAATGGGTATACACATTTTCTGTCCGTGGATTATTATAAAAAGGATGCGGCAGGAAATACAACCGGGCAGATTGCAGACCCTGTGAAAGTGACAGGATCATCCATTGCCACACTGAAATTTACATCGGCAAAACCGGTGATTAAGACGGATATTACCTTTAGCCCGTCCTATCTTCGGACAAATGGAACGGATGTGGAATTGAAAACGCAGAAACTCACACTGACCAATTCCCAGGCAAAGGCCGTTACGCTATCTCTTGGAATTGTAAAGGGAAACGGACGGATTTCCGTACCGGTGTATTTTTCCCGAAATGACGGATTTAATAAAATTAAGCTTAGGATTACTTATAATAAAAATATTCTTGCTTTTCAGTCCATAACACTGGCACCGGAAGTGCAGTCGACACTTACACAGAGTGATTATAATATGTCTTCCTACGGAGGATATCTGACAACGGAATATACCGCAACAGCAGATGTCAATACTTCAGGAAATCTGATGTACATTGATTTTCAGCTTGCGAATGGGATGACAGCATACTCCAATAATGGAATCAGTACAGATGTTACGGTTGCCATAGAATCTGTAGAAGACCAGCAGGGAGATATCTTTTCCTATAATTCGGCGACCTCAAGTGTGACGATCACGGATCAGGTACATACGCTTGGAGATGTGAGTGGTGACGGGAAAATTAATCTGGTGGATGTGTTATATGTCATTCAGTATTATAACAACACGAAAACATTTACAAACGCGGAAAAGACTGCGGCAGATGTAAACCGTGACGGAAAAGTGGATCTGACGGATGCTTTAAAAATCCTTCAGTATTATAATGGAGCCATTAAGACCTTGTATTAAACAAAGGAGAAATTATGTATTGCAGAAAATGTGGAAGAGAGATTCCCGATGATTCGATTATGTGCGGATATTGTGGAACACCTGTAAACCCGGATAATCCGTATACTTATGGTGGAACACCGCAGAATATGGACGAAGGTGCAAACGGGCTTGGAATTGCTTCAATGATCCTTGGGATTGTTGCCATTCTGCTGGCATGCTGTGCCGGAGGAAAATGGCTGACATTCTTTGTCGCTGCGGCAGGCCTGATTCTTGGAATTATCGCATTACAGAAGCCAAAGTACGGAAGCAGCAGAGGGATGGCACTTGCAGGGGTGATCTGCAGTGTGATCGCGCTTCTTATGAAAATTATTGTGATCATTTTACTGGGGGTGGGAATCGGAACCTTTCTTTATTCCCATATGTTTCACTTTTAAAGTCCCATTCTGATAGATGGGAGTTATTCATAATATAACCGAAAGTTATAATAAAAATAGTGCTTGACAAACACAGATTATAGTATTATGATCTAAACAACACAAAGAAAGTAGAAGGTTTTCGAGATATGAGAAGACAGGCGTTATCGCTTTTAGTGGAAAATAACCCAGGTGTGACGAGCCGGATATCCGGATTGTTCAGTCGCCGCGGATATAATATTGACAGTTTTTCATCCGGTGTGACTGCAGATCCGAAATATACCAGAATTACAATTGTTGCCAGTGGTGATGAACTTATTCTGGATCAGATCGAGAAACAGTTACTGAAACTGGAAGATGTGTTGGATATCAAAAAACTGGAACCGGGATTTTCTGTTACCCGGGAGCTGATTCTTGTAAAGATCCGCGCAAAGGATACTGAGCGTCAGCCGATCATGAATGTGACAGAGATTTTTCATGGAAAGATCGTAGATGTCACAAACGATTCCATGGTAATTCAGCTGGTAGGACATCAGGATAAACTGGATGCCTTTTTAGATCTGCTGGATGGATATGAAATTCTGGAACTTGCACGTACCGGAATTACGGGACTTACCCGTGGATCGTCGGATGTCCGTTTTTTGGATTAGTTACGGCTACTTATTAAAAATATTTTTTTATATAAGAGTATACATATTTAGGAGGACAATGATATGTCAGAAGCAAGAATTTTTTATCAGGAAGATTGTAACCTTTCATTACTGGATGGAAAGACAATCGCAATCATCGGCTATGGCAGCCAGGGACATGCACATGCATTAAACTTAAAGGAGTCCGGATGCAACGTCATTATCGGTCTTTATGAGGGAAGCAAGTCCTGGAAGAAAGCCGAAGAGCAGGGATTTAAGGTATACGTTGCAGCAGAAGCTGCTAAAAAAGCTGATATTATCATGATTCTGATTAACGATGAATTACAGGCTGATATGTACAAGAAAGATATCGAGCCAAACCTTGAGCCAGGTAACATGTTAATGTTCGCACATGGTTTCAATATCCATTTCGGATGCATCAAGCCACCAAAGGATGTCGATGTTACAATGATCGCACCTAAGGCACCAGGACATACAGTACGTTCTGAGTATCAGGCTGGTAAGGGAACTCCTTGTCTGATCGCTGTTGAGCAGGATGCTACCGGAAAGGCATGGGATCTTGCACTTGCATATGGTCTTGGAATCGGCGGAGCAAGAGCCGGACTTCTTGAGACAACATTCCGTACAGAGACAGAGACTGACCTCTTCGGTGAGCAGGCTGTACTTTGTGGTGGTGTTTGTGCACTTATGCAGGCTGGTTTCGAAACACTTTGTGAGGCTGGTTATGATCCAAGAAACGCATACTTCGAGTGTATCCATGAGATGAAACTGATTGTAGACTTAATTTACCAGTCAGGTTTCGCAGGAATGAGATATTCTATCTCTAATACAGCTGAGTATGGTGATTACATCACCGGACCAAAGATTGTTACCGCTGAGACAAAGAAGGCTATGAAGCAGATCCTTACTGATATTCAGGATGGTACATTTGCAAAAG
>OGZJ01000747.1_pt1 | contig 11235 bp, 10 predicted proteins | sample 1576831 | NCBI WGS metagenome assembly OGZJ01 (sample SAMEA3541518, study PRJEB24748) | human gut metagenome | biome: human gut; feature: human-associated habitat; material: faeces | place: China | collected 2012
CGGTTCACGATTTTGCCGACAGCCGCAAGCTGGGCGAAGCGATTCTGAAAGCGATCGAACAGTACGACGGCACCGTGGCGGTCCTTGCCAGCGGTTCGTTATCGCACCGCTTTATTGACGATCAGCGTGCGGAAGAAGGGATGAACAGCTACACCCGCGAGTTCGACCGCCAGATGGACGAGCGCGTGGTGAAGCTGTGGCGCGAAGGCCAGTTCAAAGAGTTTTGCAATATGCTGCCGGAGTACGCCGACTACTGCTACGGCGAAGGCAATATGCACGACACGGTGATGCTGCTGGGGATGCTCGGCTGGGATAAATACGACGGCAAGGTGGAGTTTATTACCGAGCTGTTCCCAAGCTCTGGCACCGGTCAGGTTAACGCTGTTTTCCCGCTGCCCGCGTAAGGACGTTTTATGCCGCACTTTATCGTGGAATGTACTGAAAATATTCGTGAAGAAGCCCGCTTACCTGAGCTGTTTGCCAGTGTTAACACTGCACTGGCGGCAACGGGGATTTTTCCGCTTGGGGGAATACGTAGCCGGGCGCACTGGATCGATACCTGGCAAATGGCTGATGGCAAGCACGATTACGCCTTTGTGCATATGACGCTAAAAATCGGCAGCGGACGCAGTCTGGAAAGCCGTCAGGAAGTAGGAGAAATGCTGTTTGATCTGATTAAAACGCACTTCGCCTCACTGATGGAGAGCCGTTACCTGGCGCTTTCATTTGAGATTGCAGAGCTGCACCCGACGTTGAATTTCAAACAGAACAACGTACACGCGTTGTTTAAATAAATTTGCACCAGCTTCCAGGCCGGATAAGGCGCAGCAGCATCCGGCAATGCCACAGGATATCGCTATGTTCGACAAACACACCCACACCCTGATCGCCCAGCGTCTGGATCAGGCAGAAAAACAGCGCGAACAGATCCGCGCGATCTCGCTGGATTACCCGGAGATCACCATCGAAGACGCCTACGCCGTACAGCGCGAATGGGTCCGACTGAAAATCGCCGAAGGCCGCACGCTGAAAGGCCACAAAATCGGCCTGACCTCGAAAGCGATGCAGGCCAGCTCACAAATCAGCGAGCCAGATTACGGTGCATTGCTGGACGACATGTTCTTCCACGATGGCAGCGATATCCCGACCGATCGCTTTATCGTGCCGCGCATTGAAGTGGAGCTGGCTTTTGTGCTGGCAAAACCGCTGCGTGGGCCAAACTGCACGCTGTTCGACGTCTACAACGCCACGGACTACGTGATCCCGGCGCTGGAGCTGATCGACGCCCGCTGCCACAACATCGATCCGGAAACCCAGCGCCCGCGCAAAGTGTTCGACACCATTTCTGATAACGCCGCCAACGCCGGAGTGATCCTCGGCGGTCGTCCGATCAAACCAGACGAACTGGATCTGCGTTGGATCTCCGCCCTGATGTATCGCAATGGCGTGATTGAAGAAACTGGCGTCGCCGCTGGTGTGCTAAATCATCCGGCAAACGGCGTGGCCTGGCTGGCGAACAAACTCGCACCGTATGACGTACAACTGGAAGCCGGGCAAATCATTCTCGGCGGTTCGTTCACCCGCCCGGTTCCGGCGCGTAAGGGCGATACCTTCCACGTCGATTACGGCAACATGGGCTCCATTAGCTGCCGCTTTGTTTAAGGAGAGAACGATGGAAAACAGTTTTAAAGCGGCGCTGAAAGCAGGCCGCCCGCAGATCGGATTATGGCTGGGGCTGAGTAGCAGTTACAGCGCAGAGTTACTGGCCGGAGCAGGATTCGACTGGTTGTTGATCGACGGTGAACACGCGCCGAATAACGTGCAAACCGTGCTCACCCAGCTACAGGCGATTGCGCCCTACCCCAGTCAGCCAGTGGTACGCCCATCGTGGAACGATCCGGTGCAAATCAAACAACTGCTGGACGTCGGCACACAAACCTTGCTGGTGCCGATGGTACAAAACGCTGACGAAGCCCGTGAAGCGGTACGCGCCACCCGTTATCCCCCCGCCGGTATTCGCGGTGTGGGCAGTGCGCTGGCCCGCGCCTCGCGCTGGAATCGCATTCCTGATTACCTGCAAAAAGCCAACGATCAAATGTGCGTGCTGGTGCAGATCGAAACGCGTGAGGCAATGAAGAACTTACCGCAGATTCTGGACGTGGAAGGGGTCGACGGCGTGTTTATCGGCCCGGCGGATCTGAGCGCCGATATGGGTTATGCCGGTAATCCGCAGCACCCGGAAGTACAGGTCGCCATTGAGCAGGCGATCGTGCAGATCCGCGAAGCGGGTAAGGCGCCGGGGATCCTGATCGCCAATGAGCAACTGGCAAAACGCTATCTGGAACTGGGCGCGCTGTTTGTCGCCGTCGGCGTTGACACCACCCTGCTCGCCCGCGCCGCCGAAGCGCTGGCAGCACGGTTTGGCGCGCAGGCTACAGCGATTAAGCCCGGCGTGTATTAATGCCGGATGCGCTGCGCTTATCCGGCCTACACTCGCACCAAATCGTAGGCCTGATAAGGCGTTACGCCGCATCAGGCAAAAAGCCGTACCAAATCGCGGACCGGATAAGGCGTTTACGCCGCATCCGCCATAAACCTTGTCGTACCCTACAAAAATCCCATTAGAGGAAGAAAAATGAGCGACACCTCACCTGCCATACCGGAGAGTATCGATCCGGCGAATCAGCATAAAGCGCTGACTGCCGGACAACAGGCGGTTATTAAGAAGCTATTTCGCCGCCTGATCGTCTTTCTGTTCGTGCTGTTTATCTTCTCGTTCCTTGATCGCATCAACATTGGTTTTGCCGGACTAACTATGGGACGCGACCTCGGTCTGAGCGCCACCATGTTTGGCCTCGCTACCACCCTGTTCTACGCCGCTTATGTCATCTTCGGCATTCCCAGCAACATTATGCTGAGTATTGTCGGTGCACGGCGCTGGATCGCCACCATCATGGTGCTTTGGGGCATCGCCTCTACTGCTACCATGTTTGCCACTGGCCCCACCAGCTTGTACGTACTGCGTATACTGGTTGGCATTACCGAAGCCGGCTTTCTGCCTGGCATTCTGCTCTATTTAACCTTCTGGTTTCCGGCCTACTTCCGCGCCCGTGCCAACGCCTTGTTTATGGTGGCAATGCCGGTAACGACAGCGTTGGGATCGATCGTTTCCGGCTACATTTTGTCGCTGGATGGCGTAATGGCATTAAAAGGCTGGCAGTGGCTGTTTTTGCTGGAAGGCTTCCCGTCGGTATTACTCGGCGTCATGGTGTGGTTCTGGCTTGATGACTCACCGGACAAAGCTAAGTGGCTGACGAAAGAAGACAAAAAATGCCTGCAAGAGATGATGGATAACGATCGTCTGACGCTGGTTCAGCCAGAGGGAGCCATCAGCCACCATGCCATGCAACAACGCAGCATGTGGCGGGAGATCTTCACTCCGGTGGTGATGATGTATACCCTGGCGTATTTCTGCCTGACCAACACACTTAGTGCGATCAGCATCTGGACACCGCAGATCCTACAAAGCTTTAATCAAGGCAGCAGTAATATCACCATCGGCCTGCTGGCCGCCGTACCGCAGATTTGTACCATTCTCGGGATGATTTACTGGAGCCGTCACTCAGATCGCCGCCAGGAACGAAGGCATCACACCGCCCTTCCCTATTTGTTCGCTGCCGCTGGTTGGTTACTGGCTTCGGCAACTGATCACAACATGATCCAGATGCTGGGGATCATTATGGCTTCGACCGGATCATTCAGCGCAATGGCGATTTTCTGGACAACACCGGATCAGTCCATCAGCCTGCGGGCACGAGCGATCGGTATTGCGGTGATCAACGCCACTGGCAACATTGGTTCAGCATTAAGTCCGTTTATGATCGGCTGGTTGAAAGATCTGACCGGCAGCTTTAACAGTGGATTGTGGTTTGTTGCCGCGCTGCTGGTGATTGGTGCGGGGATTATCTGGGCAATTCCAATGCAGTCCTCCCGTCCGCGAGCGACCCCGTAAGGAACGACGATGTGTGACCGTCAGATTGCCAATATTGATATCAGCAAAGAGTACGATGAAAGCCTGGGCACGGACGATGTGCATTATCAGTCGTTCGCCCGCATGGCGGCCTTTTTTGGCCGCCATATGCTGCCACATCGCCACGAACAGTACTTTCAGATGCATTTCCTCAATAGCGGACAGATTGAGCTACAGCTTGACGATCATCGCTACTCGGTGGAAGCGCCCCTGTTTGTCCTGACGCCGCCGTCAGTACCTCATGCGTTTATTACGGAGTCTGATGCTGACGGTCATGTATTGACGGTACGGGAAGATCTGATCTGGCCCCTGCTGGAAGTTCTTTATCCGGGCACTCGGGAAACCTTCGGCCTGCCGGGGATTTGCCTGTCACTGGCAGATAAACCCGACGAACTGGCGGCGCTGGAACACTATTGGCAACTGATAGAGCGGGAATCGGTAGAACAACTGCCTGGACGGGAACACACCCTGACGTTACTGGCACAGGCAGTGTTCACCCTACTGCTGCGTAACGCAAAACTCGACGACCATGCCGCCAGCGGAATGCGCGGAGAATTAAAACTGTTCCAGCGTTTTCATATGCTTATTGAAAGCCATTTTCATCAGCACTGGACAGTACCGGATTACGCTAACGAACTGCATATCACCGAATCACGCCTCACGGACATCTGCCGCCGCTTTGCCAACCGTCCGCCAAAACGGTTGATTTTCGACAGGCAGCTACGAGAAGCCAAGCGGCTGCTGCTGTTTTCTGATAACGCCGTGAACAATATTGCCTGGCAACTCGGTTTTAAGGATCCGGCTTATTTTGCGCGCTTTTTTAATCGCTTAGTCGGTTGCTCGCCCAGTGCTTATCGTGCCAAAAAAGTACCTGTGACGTGAAATTCCCTTAGCCTTAACGGGAAACCAGGCACCACCTGCTATTCCCCTTTCTCCGCCTGGAGCAAGGGGATTTAGTAACGTTAAAAATCGCTAAAAGCGACCTCGATCACAAAACCGTACCCGACCTGAAAAGTACCAGCCATTGTCCCAAAAGTCTCTTCCCGTAATCGCCCCTGCAAGCTTCAATTGAATAACAAAAACAACACACAAAATTAACAATCGTATTCCGATTAATACTGTAGAGGTCGATATGAAACCAGAAGATTTCCGCGCCAGTACCCAACGTCCGTTCACCGGGGAAGAGTATCTGAAAAGCCTGCAGGATGGTCGCGAGATCTATATCTATGGCGAGCGAGTGAAAGACGTCACCACTCATCCGGCATTTCGTAATGCGGCAGCGTCTGTTGCCCAACTGTACGACGCGCTACACAAACCGGAGATGCAGGACTCTCTGTGTTGGAACACCGACACCGGTAGCGGCGGCTATACCCATAAATTCTTCCGCGTGGCGAAAAGTGCCGACGACCTGCGCCAGCAACGCGACGCCATCGCTGAGTGGTCACGCCTGAGCTATGGCTGGATGGGCCGTACCCCAGACTACAAAGCCGCTTTCGGTTGCGCACTGGGCGCGAATCCGGGCTTTTACGGTCAGTTCGAGCAGAACGCCCGTAACTGGTACACCCGTATTCAGGAAACTGGCCTCTACTTTAACCACGCGATTGTTAACCCACCGATCGATCGTCATTTGCCGACCGATAAAGTGAAAGACGTTTACATCAAGCTGGAAAAAGAGACTGACGCCGGGATTATCGTCAGCGGTGCGAAAGTGGTTGCCACCAACTCGGCGCTGACTCACTACAACATGATTGGCTTCGGCTCGGCACAAGTGATGGGCGAAAACCCGGACTTCGCACTGATGTTCGTTGCGCCAATGGATGCCGATGGCGTGAAATTAATCTCCCGCGCCTCTTATGAGATGGTCGCGGGTGCTACCGGCTCGCCGTACGACTACCCGCTCTCCAGCCGCTTCGATGAGAACGATGCGATTCTGGTGATGGATAACGTGCTGATCCCATGGGAAAACGTGCTGATCTACCGCGATTTCGATCGCTGCCGTCGCTGGACAATGGAAGGCGGTTTTGCCCGTATGTATCCGCTGCAAGCCTGTGTGCGCCTGGCAGTGAAATTAGACTTCATTACGGCACTGCTGAAAAAATCACTCGAATGTACCGGCACCCTGGAGTTCCGTGGTGTGCAGGCCGATCTCGGTGAAGTGGTGGCGTGGCGCAACACCTTCTGGGCATTGAGTGACTCGATGTGTTCAGAAGCGACGCCGTGGGTCAACGGGGCTTATTTACCGGATCATGCCGCACTGCAAACCTATCGCGTACTGGCACCAATGGCCTACGCGAAGATCAAAAACATTATCGAACGCAACGTTACCAGTGGCCTGATCTATCTCCCTTCCAGTGCCCGTGACCTGAACAATCCGCAGATCGACCAGTATCTGGCGAAGTATGTGCGCGGTTCGAACGGTATGGATCACGTCCAGCGCATCAAGATCCTCAAACTGATGTGGGACGCCATTGGCAGCGAATTTGGTGGTCGTCACGAGCTGTATGAAATCAACTACTCCGGTAGCCAGGATGAGATTCGCCTGCAGTGTCTGCGCCAGGCACAAAGCTCCGGCAATATGGACAAGATGATGGCGATGGTTGATCGCTGCCTGTCGGAATACGACCAGAACGGCTGGACTGTGCCGCACTTGCACAACAACGACGATATCAACATGCTGGATAAGCTGCTGAAATAACGCAGCAGGAGGTTAAGATGCAATTAGATGAACAACGCCTGCGCTTTCGTGACGCGATGGCCAGCCTGTCGGCAGCGGTAAATATTATCACCACCGAGGGCGACGCCGGACAATGCGGGATTACGGCAACGGCTGTCTGCTCGGTCACGGATACACCACCGTCGCTGATGGTGTGCATTAACGCCAACAGTGCGATGAACCCGGTTTTTCAGGGCAACGGTAAGTTGTGCGTCAACGTCCTCAACCATGAGCAGGAACTGATGGCACGCCACTTCGCGGGCATGACAGGCATGGCGATGGAAGAGCGTTTTAGCCTCTCATGCTGGCAAAAAGGTCCGCTGGCGCAGCCGGTGCTGAAAGGTTCGCTGGCCAGTCTTGAAGGAGAGATCCGCGATGTGCAGGCGATTGGCACACATCTGGTGTATCTGGTGGAGATTAAAAACATCATCCTCAGTGCAGAAGGTCACGGACTTATTTACTTTAAACGCCGTTTCCATCCGGTGATGCTGGAAATGGAAGCTGCGATTTAAGCTCCAGCCCCTTCACGCATTCGTCGAAGGGGTATTTTTATTGTGATCTCAATCACATATCCACCCGATGAATAATTCTTGCCCAACCGCTCACCGCCATTCCTGACCGCTTACATCCCTAAAATAACCACTCAGTTATTTACCTTACTTTACGCGCGCGTATCTCTGGCAACATCACTGCAGGATAGCGGTCAATTTACCTCCTCAAACGCAACGCAAACCTAGAACGGCTTCGGCCTATGATTAACAAATTACTCTATGGATTTTGGTTTGCAGGAAGGCAGCAAGTGAGTGAATCCCCGGGAGCTTGCAACAGTAAGTGACAGGGGTGAACGAACGCAGCTGCCGCACCTGTAAGCCAAAAGACGACGAGTAAAATGCCAGGTTTTACTATGGATACGAAAAAACTATTCAAGCACATACCCTGGGTGATTCTCGGAATCATCGGTGCATTCTGCCTCGCGGTAGTTGCATTACGTCGGGGGGAGCACGTCAGCGCCCTGTGGATCGTGGTCGCCTCTGTATCGGTGTATCTGGTGGCGTATCGCTACTACAGTCTGTACATCGCCCAGAAGGTGATGAAACTCGACCCCACGCGCGCGACGCCTGCGGTTATTAACAACGACGGTCTGAACTACGTTCCGACCAACCGTTACGTGTTGTTTGGTCACCACTTCGCCGCTATCGCCGGTGCTGGTCCGCTGGTTGGTCCGGTTCTCGCCGCGCAGATGGGCTACCTGCCCGGCACGCTGTGGCTGCTGGCGGGGGTAGTGCTGGCCGGTGCGGTACAGGACTTTATGGTGCTGTTTATCTCCTCTCGCCGTAACGGCGCATCTCTCGGTGAGATGATCAAAGAAGAGATGGGAGCAGTACCGGGGACTATCGCGCTGTTTGGCTGTTTCTTAATCATGATCATCATCCTTGCCGTCCTGGCGCTGATTGTGGTTAAAGCCCTGGCAGAAAGTCCGTGGGGTGTCTTCACCGTTTGCTCAACCGTACCGATTGCGCTGTTTATGGGTATCTACATGCGCTTTATCCGTCCGGGGCGTGTGGGTGAAGTCTCTGTAATCGGTATCGTGCTGCTGGTTGCCTCTATCTACTTCGGTGGCGTGATTGCTCACGATCCGTACTGGGGTCCGGCACTGACCTTTAAAGACACCACCATTACCTTCGCGCTGATTGGCTATGCGTTTGTTTCCGCGCTGCTGCCGGTGTGGCTGATCCTCGCACCACGCGACTATCTGGCAACCTTCCTGAAAATCGGCGTTATCGTCGGCCTGGCGCTGGGTATCGTGGTGCTGAACCCGGAACTGAAAATGCCTGCGATGACCCAGTACATTGACGGTACTGGCCCGCTGTGGAAAGGCGCTCTGTTCCCGTTCCTGTTCATCACTATCGCCTGTGGTGCGGTATCTGGCTTCCACGCGCTGATCTCTTCCGGTACGACGCCGAAATTGCTGGCTAACGAAACCGACGCGCGTTTCATTGGCTACGGCGCAATGCTGATGGAGTCCTTCGTGGCGATTATGGCGCTGGTTGCTGCGTCCATCATCGAACCAGGTCTTTACTTCGCGATGAACACCCCGCCTGCTGGCCTTGGCATCACCATGCCTAACCTGCATGAAATGGGGGGCGAGAATGCGCCGATCATCATGGCGCAGCTGAAAGACGTTACCGCACACGCGGCGGCGACCGTCAGCTCCTGGGGCTTCGTGATTTCGCCAGAGCAGATCCTGCAAACCGCGAAAGACATTGGTGAGCCTTCTGTCCTGAACCGTGCAGGTGGTGCGCCGACACTGGCGGTAGGTATCGCGCACGTGTTCCACAAAGTGCTGCCGATGGCTGACATGGGCTTCTGGTATCACTTCGGTATTCTGTTCGAAGCCCTGTTCATCCTGACCGCGCTGGATGCGGGTACCCGTTCTGGCCGCTTTATGCTGCAGGACCTGCTGGGTAACTTCATCCCGTTCCTGAAAAAAACCGACTCTCTGGTTGCTGGTATCATCGGTACTGCGGGCTGTGTGGGTCTGTGGGGCTACCTGCTGTATCAGGGCGTGGTCGATCCGCTGGGCGGCGTTAAGAGCCTGTGGCCGCTGTTCGGTATTTCCAACCAGATGCTGGCAGCCGTAGCGCTGGTACTGGGCACTGTTGTGCTGATTAAGATGAAGCGCACCCAATACATCTGGGTAACTGTTGTTCCGGCTGTATGGCTGCTTATCTGCACCACCTGGGCGCTGGGCCTGAAACTGTTCAGCACCAACCCACAGATGGAAGGCTTCTTCTACATGGCAAGCCAGTACAAAGAGAAGATTGCTAACGGTACTGACCTGACGGCGCAGCAGATTGCCAACATGAACCACATCGTTGTGAACAACTACACCAACGCAGGCCTGAGTATTCTGTTCCTGATTGTGGTGTACAGCATCATCTTCTACGGTTTCAAAACCTGGCTTGCGGTGCGTAACAGCGACAAACGTACTGACAAAGAAACTCCGTACGTTCCAATCCCGGAAGGCGGCGTGAAGATTTCTTCGCACCACTAACCGTGTTTAGCCCCGCTTCGGCGGGGCTTTGTTCTTATCAGAGTGAACTATGTTTGGTAACTTAGGACAGGCAAAAAAATATCTCGGCCAGGCAGCGAAGATGTTGATTGGCATTCCAGACTACGACAACTACGTCGAGCATATGAAGACCAACCATCCCGACAAGCCGTACATGAGCTATGAAGAATTCTTCCGCGAACGCCAGAACGCGCGCTACGGCGGCGATGGTAAAGGCGGTATGCGCTGTTGTTAATGGAGAGAGCATGAACCCGATTGCAGTTACCCTACTCACCGGTTTTTTAGGCGCGGGCAAAACCACCCTGCTGCGCCATATTCTTAATGAACAACACGGCTACAAGATTGCCGTGATTGAAAACGAATTCGGCGAAGTCTCCGTTGATGATCAACTGATTGGCGACCGCGCCACGCAGATCAAAACGCTGACCAACGGCTGCATCTGCTGTTCGCGCTCCAACGAGCTGGAGGACGCGCTACTCGACCTGCTGGATAATCTCGACAAGGGCAATATTCAGTTCGATCGTCTGGTCATTGAATGCACCGGCATGGCCGATCCTGGCCCGATTATTCAAACCTTTTTCTCCCATGAGATTTTATGCCAGCGCTACCTGCTGGACGGCGTGATTGCGCTGGTGGATGCGGTACATGCCGATGAGCAGATGAACCAGTTCACCATCGCCCAGTCCCAGGTGGGCTACGCCGACCGTATTCTGCTGACTAAAACCGACGTCGCAGGCGAAGCAGAAAAACTGCGTGAACGTCTGGCACGCATCAACGCCCGTGCACCGGTCTACACCGTCACCCACGGCGACATCGACCTGGGTCTGCTGTTCAACACCAACGGTTTTATGCTGGAAGAAAACGTCGTCAGCACCAAACCGCGTTTCCATTTTATCGCGGACAAACAAAACGATATTTCGTCGATTGTGGTGGAACTGGATTACCCGGTAGATATCAGCGAAGTTTCCCGCGTGATGGAAAACCTGCTGCTGGAATCGGCGGATAAACTGCTGCGTTACAAAGGGATGCTGTGGATTGACGGCGAACCTAATCGCCTGCTGTTCCAGGGCGTCCAGCGCCTCTACAGCGCCGACTGGGACCGCCCGTGGGGCGATGAAAAACCGCATAGCACGATGGTGTTTATCGGGATTCAGCTGCCGGAGGATGAGATTCGGGCGGCGTTTGCGGGGTTGAGGAAGTAATCGTGAAAGGTTGAGTGTAAAGCAGCTCAATGCCCCATTTAGCAGTGAGGGGGGAAACAGAACGACGTGCTCCCCTCCGCTAAGTTTTATTGCGCGTGAATACCTGGATCTGGCAAAAAATTGCCGCGTTTGGCGTCAGACCATGCTTCGCTACCAGAAGCAGGGGTGATGCTGCCAACTTACTGATTTAGTGTATGATGGTGTTTTTGAGGTGCTC
>OGZJ01000749.1_pt1 | contig 11230 bp, 7 predicted proteins | sample 1576831 | NCBI WGS metagenome assembly OGZJ01 (sample SAMEA3541518, study PRJEB24748) | human gut metagenome | biome: human gut; feature: human-associated habitat; material: faeces | place: China | collected 2012
AAAATCACGTTTGCTCAAGCGGCGAAAACCTATTCGGAAGATCCGGGCTCGGCAACTTGCTGGATGTGGGGGATCTGGTGGAGATAGTTCTACTTATACTTTTTCAAGTGAATTAGATATTAAGAACTTAGACTCATCAGATGCCGATGACGGATGCTCATTTACAGCAATGCATGCTGTTATTGATGGGCTTATGAAAACAGATAAGAAAGGTAATGTCGTAAATGGTGTTGCTTCATCTTCTGAAGTTTCAGATGACGGGTTAACTCATACTTACAAAATCAGAAAAGATGCAAAATGGGCTAACGGTGATCCTGTTACTGCAAATGATTTCGTTTATGCTTGGCATAGAATCTTCCAAAAGAAAGGTCAATATTACTACATGTTCTGTGATGGTATTGCAAGTATTGTAGGGGCACAAGAAATGTCAGATAAAATTGACAATGAAGAAGATATTACAGATGCAGATTTAGATGCAATGGGTGTTAAAGCTATCGATGATAAAACATTAGAAGTTACTACAACTACTCGTGTTTCATTCTTTGATGAATTAATGTCATTCCCATGTTTCTATCCAATTAATGAAAAGTTCTGTGAAAAACAAGGTGATAAATATGGTAAGAGTGCTGATTCTATTTTAGGTAACGGTGCTTTCGTTATGACAAACTGGGAACCAGGTTCAGTAGCTGAATTCGAAAAAAATGATAAATTCTATGCTGCTAAAGATGTAAAAATCGACAAATTAGTGATGAAATTAGTTCAAGAACCAAAAGTTGCTGCTCAAGCTTTTGAAGCAGGTGAAACTGATTTCGCTATTATCAACTCTGACTTAGTTGATAAATACAAAAAAGATGAATCATTCAAAAATATTTCTGAAGGATTCTTATTCTACGTTCAACCAAACTTAGAAAATGCTGATTTAGCTAACTTAAATGTAAGAAAAGCTTTATCATTAGCTATCAACAGAAAAGACTTATGTGAAAATGTTTTAAAAGACGGTTCACAAGCTGCTAAAGGTTTCGTACCTTCAGGATTATCAATTTCTCCAGAAGGAAAAGATTTCCGTGATGAAGCTGCAACATATACTTCATATGACAAAAAAGCTGCACAAGCTGCTTTAGATGAAGGATTAAAAGAATTAGGAAAATCTGAAATTACTTTAAGATTAACTTATGGTACAGATGAATCTCCAATGGATGTATTTGCAACTTATTTACAAAATGCTTTCTCTAGCTTAAAAGGATTAAAAATTGAAATGGTTGCTACTACTAAACAAGATCGTATCTACAACAAACAAAAGAATGGAGATTTCGATTTATCAGTAACTCGTTGGGGACCTGACTATGGTGATCCTACAACTTACTTAACATTAGCTTTAACTGACAACAATAACAACTATGGTCATTGGTCAAATGCTGAATATGATTCAATCATGGGAAAAGTTAACAGTGAAACTGATGCTAATGCTCGTTGGCAATTAATGATCGATGCAGAAAAAATCTTATGTGAAGATTTAGGATATATTCCAGTATTCGAAAAAGGAACTGCTACTTTACAAAATACAAAAGTTAAAAACTTAGGTATTAAACCAGTTGGTGTTCCATATACATTCGAATATGTATCAAAATAGTTCAATCTAAAAAAGAACATAGAGAAGACAACACAATATAGTATTCTGTATTGTGTTTCTTTTTTAAATAAATAAAGGAGGAAAAAAGATGAGTAATTCAACCTTAAAATATATCGGAAAACGTTTAGTTATTTCGTTAATTACATTATTCGTTATTTTAATGGTGTTATTTTTAATGGTTAAATTTTTACCAGGTTCTCCAATTAACAATGAAAAATTAAGTGCTTCAGCCAGAGCTGCTATTGAAGCACAATATGGATTGGATCAACCAATTCCGGTTCAATTCGTACGTTATATTCAAAATATGTTAACAGGGGATTTCGGGGTATCATTTAACTTATACAAAGATATGCAAGTATCTTCACTTGTAGGAAGTGCTGCAAAATTATCTATGATTTACGGTTTATGTGCAGTTATTATTGGAACAGTTATTGGTATGTTCTTAGGAGTATTTGCTGCATTACATAAAAATACAATTTGGGATACAATTGCTACTGTTATTTCTGTAATTGGGGTTTCCATCCCATCATTCGTATTTGCAATGTTAATTTTATTATTATTTGCTTCAAAATTAAGATTGTTACCAACTTCATATAGTTCATCGAATGCAATTAAATCATCAATTATGCCAATTTTAGCTTTATCTGTTGGGGTTATTGCAAACGTTGCACGTTTTACACGTACTGAAATGGTTTCAGTTTTAACAAGTGAATATATGACTCTTGCAAAAGCAAAAGGGTTAGATCGTAAAACTTTAATTTTCAAACATGCATTAAGAAATGCTTTAATTCCAGTTATTACAATTTTAGGACCTATCTTAGTTAACTTAATGACAGGTACTATGGTTGTTGAAAAGATTTGTTCTGTTCCTGGATTAGGTAAATTATTAATTAATAGTATTTTATCAAATGATTACAACATCATTTTAGCTTGTTCATTCTTATATGCTGCAATGTACATTTTCATGATGTTAATTATTGATATTTCTTATGGAATTATTGATCCAAGAATTAGATTAGGAAAGGATGATTAATAATGGATTTAGAAAAGATTGAATTTTTACCAGACGATTTTGAATTCGTTGGAGATAAACAAGACATTACTAAAGACGTTGTTGCTCCATCACTTCCTGCTTGGAAAGATTCTTTAAATCGTTTTAAAAAGAATAAAGGTGCCGTTATCGGTTTAATTTGTATTTTAGTTATCGCAGTATTTGCAATTTTTGCACCAATGTTTTCATCTTATAAATTTGATGCAATCAATACAAAAATTGCAAGTATTTCGCCATGTGCTGAACATTTCTTTGGTACAGACACTTATGGGCGTGATTTATTTGTACGTGTTTGGACAGGTACAAGATATTCATTATTTATTGCTGTAGTCGCAATCTTCATTGACGTGATTGTAGGTATGACATATGGACTTATCTCTGGTTATTTCGGAGGTAAAGTTGATTCAGTAATGCAAAGAATTCAAGAAATCATAAACTCTATCCCAACTTTAGTAATATTAACATTGTTATTAATGGTGATGAAAGCATCATTATTCACAATTATCATGGCTTTATCATTTACTGAATGGATTGGTATGTCACGTATTACAAGAGCTCAAGTTTTAAGAGTAAAAGAAGAAGAATTCGTTTTAGCTTCACGTACTTTAGGAGCTAGTAACTTATTTATTATCTTTAAAGAAATTTTACCAAATATTTATAGTCAAATGATTATTATGATTATGATGTCTATTCCAAATGCTATCTTCTATGAAGCATACTTGTCTTTCGTTGGTTTAGGTTTACCAATTCCAATGGCTTCATTAGGTACATTAATTAATGATGGATTTAACTCAATTACTATCTACCCTTACATGATGGTAATTCCAGTTATTGTTTTCTCTATCTTAATGTTAAGTTTCAACTTATTTGGTGATGGACTTCGTGATGCACTTGATCCAACTATGAAGGAGATGTAATTATGGCAGAAAGAGAAAAAATATTAGAAGTCAGAGATTTAAATATCTCTTTTAAAACTGATAGTGGTATTGTTAATGCAATTCGTGGTGTTAACTTAGATTTATATAAAGGTGAAACAATCGCTATCGTTGGTGAATCTGGATCAGGTAAGTCAGTTACTACTAAAGCAATTATGGGTATCATGGCTGGAAATGGTTCAATTGATGGTGGTTCTATTAACTACACTTGGACAGATGAAAATACAGGTGAAAGAATCACAAAAGACATTTGTCAATTAAGTGAAAAAGAAATGCAAAGTGAAATTCGTGGTCGTAAAATTGCCATGGTTTTCCAAGATCCAATGACATCATTAAACCCTACAATGACAATTGGAAATCAAATTATGGAACCAATGATTCATCATTACAATACACCAAAAGAAGAAGCTTATAAAAAAGCTGTTGAATTATTACAATTAGTAGGTATTACAAATGCTGAAAAACGTATGAAAAACTATCCTCACCAATTATCTGGTGGTATGAGACAAAGAATTGTTATCGCAATTGCTTTATCTTGTGACCCATATGTCTTAATTTGTGACGAACCTACAACTGCATTGGATGTTACTATCCAAGCTAAAATTCTTGAATTAATTCAAGATATTCAAAAGAAAAAAGATTTATCAGTTATTTATATCACACATGACTTAGGTGTTGTCGCTAAAGTAGCTGATTATGTAAATGTTATGTACGCTGGTAAAATCGTAGAAACTGGAACAATTGATGAAATTTTCTATGATCCACGTCATCCATATACTTGGGGATTACTTTCATCTATGCCTGATTTAGATACAGATGATGATGAATTATATACAATCCCAGGTACTCCACCAAACTTAGCACATGAAGTAAAAGGTGATGCTTTTGCTCCACGTAATAAATATGCTTTAAATATTGATTTAAGACTTGAACCACCAATGTTTAAAGTACCTGGTAGTACAACTCATAAAGTTGCTTCATGGTTAATGCATGAAAAAGCACCTAAGGTTGAAATGCCAACTGAATTAAAAAACAGATTAGAAAAAATGAAAAAGGAGGGTGTTGAATAATGGAAAAGAAAGAACCTATCCTTGTCGTTAAAGATTTAAAACAACATTTTAAAATTAATCGAAACTTTACTGTAAAAGCAGTTGATGGTATTTCATTTGATATTATGCCAGGTGAAACTTATGGTTTGGTAGGTGAATCTGGTTCAGGTAAATCAACTACTGGTAGAAGTATTATTCGTTTATATAAACCAACTTCTGGATCAATTGTTTTCAACGGTAAAGAAATTGGTGGAAAATTAAATAAGGAAACATCTAAAGAATTACATACAAAGATGCAAATGATTTTCCAAGATCCAATGGCTTGTTTAAATCCAAGAAAGAAAGTTATTGATATCATTGGTCAAGGTTTAGATATTCATAAATCTTATTCTTCTATTGAAGAAAGAAATGAAAAAATTTATGAAATGCTTGAACTTGTTGGTTTATCAAGAGAACATGCTTCACGTTATCCACATCAATTCTCAGGTGGACAAAGACAACGTATTGGTATTGCCAGAGCTTTAATTATGAATCCTGATTTAATTATTGCTGATGAAGCTATTTCAGCGTTAGACGTTTCTATTCAAGCGCAAGTTGTTAACTTAATGAAAAAGATTCAAAAAGAAACAGGAATTGCTTATTTATTCATTGCTCATGACTTATCAATGGTTAAATATATTAGTGATAAGATAGGGGTATTACACTTAGGACATTTAGTAGAAACAGGAACTACTGAAGAAATCTTTGATAATCCAATTCATCCATATACAAAATCATTATTAAGTGCTATTCCTCATCCTAATCCACGTGTAGAAAAAGTACGTAAATCATTTACTTATGATTATAAAGAAAGTGGAGTGGATTATACAAAAGGTACTGAACATTTAGTAGATGGAACTCATTATGTTTTAGCTACTGATGAAGAATTTGAAAAATGGACAAAAAAATAGTTTAGAGCGAAAACTCTAAACTTTTTTATTTAGTAGTATTTTTTAAAATATGAAGTAATATTTCGACTTGTTTTTCCATCATTGTTAAGGAACAATATTCATAAGGACCATGATAATTAAAACCACCTGTTCCTAGATTAGGACAAGGAAGTCCCATAAATGTTAAACGTGCACCATCTGTTCCACCACGAATTGGTGAACAAGAGGCTTCTAAGCCATTTTCTTTAATAGCAGCTAATGCTTGTTCAACAATAAACATATGATCTTTTAAAGCTTCTTTCATATTTAAGTAGCTTTCAGTAATTGTTAAATCAATAATTTGATAACCATATTTTTTATTTAAGAATTCTGCAATGTCAATAAATTCTTGACATTGTTTTTTTGCTTGTTGTAAGTCATGATTTCGAATTATATAATCCATTGTTGTTTCTTCACAAGTTCCTTGAATAGCATGAAGATGATTGAAACCTTCATAGCCTTCAGTAGATTCAGGACGCATATGAACTGGTAATAATGAATCAAATTCATAAGCAACACGTGTAGAATTAATCATTTTATTTTTAGCACTTCCAGGATGAATACTTCTACCATGAATATTCACTTTTGCTGAAAAAGCATTAAAGTTTTCATATTCAACAATGTGAATATCTCCTCCATCAATTGTATAGGCATAATCAGCATTAAAGTATTTCACATCAAAATGATTACTTCCACAACCAATTTCTTCATCTGGTGTAAAAGCAATTTGGATATCATTATGTTTAAATTCAGGATGTGTGTGTAGATATTCAACCATTTGCATAATGATCGCAATTCCTGCTTTATCATCAGCTCCTAATAAAGTTGTTCCATCTGTAGTAATTAAATCATGATGAATAAGATGTAAGAGTTGAGGATATTGTTCAGGGTCTAGATAAAGTTTTTTATCTTCATTTAAAGTAATTTTTTGTCCTTGATAATTTTTGATAATTTGTGGATGAATATCTTTACCACTTGCATCAGGGGAAGTATCCATGTGGGCAATAAAACCTATGACATCTCCTTGATGATTATTATTACTAGGAATTGTTCCATAAACAACACCATATTCATCTATTTTTGCGTTTTCAATTCCTAATGATTGAAGTTCTTCAACAAGATATTTTCCTAATTTTAATTGTTTTGATGTTGAAGGAACTGTTTGTGAATTTTCAACAGATTGTGTATCAAAACTGACGTAATTTAAAAATCTTTCTTTAATTTCCATTTGTCTTCCTCACTTTCTTCATTATTATACAACGAAAAACTATGAACTTCTATGAAATACTTTACAAATCAAAAAATGTATGTTACCATACAATTCGTAGCCGAACAATATAGGAGGAGTTATATGTATAGAGATCCAATTGGACATCGTATTAAGACTCTAAATAATCTTATGAGAAAAACAATGGATAAGCAGACGGGACGTCCTGATCGTGCAACATTAATGCATTGTTGGATTATTGGTTTTGTTGAAGAAAGAGAGTATATAGGTCTTGATACATTTCCTAAAGATATAGAAAAAGAATTTTCAATTAATCGTTCTACAACATCAGAAATGTTGAAATTGATGTGTAAAAATGGAATGATTACAAGAGAAGAAGTGGATTATGATGCAAGATTAAAGAAGATTGTTTTAACAGAAGCTTCAAGGCAACACAATCGTAATATTGAAGATAAGATGAGAAAAATGCATCAACAATTAATTAAAGATTTATCTGATGATGAAATTAATGCATTTATTAAAATTTCAGATAAGTTAATTAATAACATTAAAGAAGGTTTATAAATATTCATAAGTTCGGTAATGAATAGGAAAGGAAGTAAATTATGGTCAAAACTTTAATGAAACAAATTAAAGAATATAAAAAAGATTCTTTACTTACAATGTTATTTGCAACATTAGAAGTTGTTTTAGAAATTATGATTCCTTTACTTATGGCAAGTTTAATTGATAAAGGAATTGAAGCGGGAAACATGTCAAATGTCACAAAATATGGGGCTTTGATGTTTGTTATTGCCCTTGGAACATTATCTCTCGGTTTTTTAGCAGGAAATCACGCAGCAAAAGCTTCTACAGGATTTGCTGCTAATTTAAGAGATGCGATGTATACTAATATTCAAACATACTCATTTTCAAATATTGATAAATACAGTACAGCTGGACTTGTAACACGTCTTACAACAGATGTTACAAATGTACAAAATGCCTATCAAATGATTATTCGTATGTGTATTCGTGCACCAATGAATCTTATTTGTGCCCTTGCAATGGCGATGATGATCAACTTTAAATTAAGTATGATTTTCGTTGTAGCGATTGTTTTCTTAGTAGCTGTGCTTGTAACAATTATGTATCATGCTACAAAATACTTTAATGATGTTTTTCCTAAATATGATACTTTAAATGAAAGTGTTCAAGAAAACGTTGTAGGTATTCGTGTTGTTAAATCTTTTGTTAGAGAAAAATATGAAAATGAAAAATTTAGAAAAGCAGCACAAAATATTTATAAATTATTTGTTAAAGCAGAATCTGTTTTATCTTATAATAACCCAGCAATGTTAATTGCTGTCTATGGTTCAATTTTAATGCTTTCATGGTTAGGTGCTAAAGCGATTGTAGGAGGAACCCTTACAACAGGTGAACTTACAAGTTTATTTAGTTATGTAATGAACATTATGATGTCATTAATGATGCTTTCAATGGCATTTGTTATGATTACAATGTCACTTGCTTCAGGAAGACGTATTGCTGAAGTTATTAATGAACAATCTGATTTAGTATCTCCTCAAGAAGCTTTAACTGAAGTAAAAGATGGTTCAATTGATTTCAATCATGTTGTTTTTTCTTATAAACATGGTAGTGGAGAAGCTGTTTTAAAAGATGTAGATCTACATATCAAAAGTGGTGAAACAATTGGAATTATTGGTGGTACGGGAAGTGCTAAAAGTAGTTTGGTCAACCTTATTTCTCGTCTATATGATGTTGACGAAGGTAGCGTTGTTGTTGGTGGACAAGATGTTCGTAATTATGACCTTGAAGTTTTAAGAGATGAAGTTTCTGTTGTCTTACAAAAGAACGTTTTATTTAGTGGAACAATCTTACAAAACTTACGTTGGGGTAATGAAAATGCCACAGAAGAAGAATGTAAAGAAGCTTGTCGTTTAGCTTGTGCTGATGAGTTTATTGATCGTTTTGAAGATGGTTATAATACGTATATTGAACAAGGTGGTTCAAATGTATCTGGTGGACAAAAACAACGTTTATGTATTGCTAGAGCATTACTTAAAAATCCTAAAATCTTAATTTTAGATGATTCAACAAGTGCAGTTGATACTGCTACAGATGCAAGTATTCAAGAATCATTTAATGAACGTATCCCTGATACAACTAAAATTATTATTTCTCAACGTATTTCATCAGTACAAAATGCAAGTCGTATTATTGTTTTAAATGATGGAGTAGTTGATGGATTTGATACACATGAAAATTTATTAGAAACAAATGAAATTTATCGTACAATTTATGAAACACAAATGAAAGGAAAGGAGGAAAAATAATGAAAGAAGGAACAATGAAACGTTTACTTAAAATGTTATGGAGTAAATATAAAATCCATTTAGTTATTGTTTTTCTATGTATTGTAGGAAATGCTTTATTTAATGTTCAAGGAACAATGTTTATGCAAACATTGATTGATGATTATATTGTTCCTTTATTAAAGAGCTCTTCTTCTGATTTTAGTGGATTATTACATGCTTTAATTCGTGTAGCTTGTTTATATGCTTGTGGGGTTGTATGTGCCTTTACCTTTAACCGTATTATGGTTTATGTAACACAAGGGTTCTTAAGAGATTTAAGAATTGATATGTTTGAACATATGGAATCTTTACCAATTCGTTATTTTGACAGAACTCCTCATGGAGATACAATGTCAGTCTATACAAATGATATTGATACCTTAAGACAATTGATTTCTCAATCAATTCCTCAACTTATTTCAAGTTGTATGACAATTGTAACAACATTTGTCTCAATGATTATCTTAAATATTCCTTTAACTGTATTAAGTGTATGTATGTTAATGGTAATGCTTGTAGTTTCAAGAAAACTTGGTTCTTTATCAGGAAAATTCTTCGTTAAACAACAAAATGATTTAGGTAAAGTTAATGGTTATATTGAAGAAATGATTTCAGGTCAAAAAGTTGTTAAAGTGTTCAATCACGAAGAACAAGCTATTGCTGATTTTAGAAAATTAAATGATGAATTAAGAGAAAGTGCTTATCAAGCTCATAAATTTGCGAATATCTTAATGCCAGTTACGGTTCAATTAGGAAATGTTTCTTATATTATTTGTGCCATCGTAGGAGCAATTCTTGCTTTAAATGGACATTTCTCACTTACAATTGGGACACTTGTTGCTTTCTTAACACTTAATAAAAGCTTTAATCAACCAATTGGACAAATTTCTCAACAAATCAATGCTGTAGCGATGGCACAAGCAGGTGCAGGACGTATTTTTGATTTATTAGATCAAGAAAGTGAAGACGATCAAGGTGTTGTGACTTTATGTCGTGTAGAAACTGTTGATGGAAAAATGGTTGAAACAGATAAAAGAACTGGACATTGGGCTTGGAAACATCCAAGAAGCGATGATCATGTTGAACTTGTAGAAATGAAGGGTGATATTCGTTTAGAAGGTGTTGATTTTGGTTATTTTGATGATCGTATGGTTTTACACAATGTAGATGTTTATGCTAATCCTGGTGAAAAGATTGCCTTTGTTGGAGCGACAGGTGCAGGTAAAACAACGATTACTAACCTAATTAATCGTTTCTATGATATTCAAAAAGGATCAATTACTTATGATGGTATTGATATTAAATTGATTAAAAAAGATGATTTAAGAAGATCATTAGGTGTGGTATTACAAGATACACATTTATTTACTGGAACAGTTATGGATAATATTCGCTATGGTCGTCTTGATGCTACGGATGAAGAATGTATTGAGGCAGCAAAACTTGCTAATGCTGATCTCTTTGTTAAACACTTACCAGATGGTTATCAAACAATGCTTACAGGAGATGGAGCTAATTTATCTCAAGGACAAAGACAATTATTAGCGATTGCCCGTGCTGCTGTTGCTAATCCTCCTGCACTTATTTTGGATGAAGCAACTTCTTCTATTGATTCTCGTACAGAAAAACTTGTACAAGATGGTATGGATAAATTAATGCATGGTAGAACAACACTTGTTATTGCCCATCGTTTATCAACAATTAAAAATAGTGATTGTATTATGGTTTTAGAACAAGGACATATTATTGAAAGAGGAAATCATCAATCACTTATTAAAGAAAAAGGTAAATATTATCAATTATATACAGGAGCTATTGAAATGGATTAATCCATCAATAGCTTTTTATATTTTTTGGACTAAATGTCCATTGAAAGAAGAAAAATTGAAAGATAAAATAAGTATAAGAAATGAGACATTTGTGAGACAAATTTGAAACAAACTTGAGACAAATATTGAGTACATACATGTTATAATCTACTTGTAATAAATCTAGATGACGTTACTTCAACT
>OGZJ01000752.1_pt1 | contig 11201 bp, 9 predicted proteins | sample 1576831 | NCBI WGS metagenome assembly OGZJ01 (sample SAMEA3541518, study PRJEB24748) | human gut metagenome | biome: human gut; feature: human-associated habitat; material: faeces | place: China | collected 2012
TCCAGCGTTTGCGGCCAGGGGGTCGTCACTCCCCAGAGGGTGCGAAAGCATTTCAGCTCCATGGCGGCTTCCTCAGGCGTACTTCACGCCGGGCAGGACGCAGAGCATCTCGTACAGCAGGTTGGCCGCCAGCTGGGAGGTATTACCGCTCACGTCGTAGGGGGGCGAGACCTCGACCAGATCGGCGCCAATCAGGTTCAGGCCGCGGCAGCCTCGGACGATCTCCAGCGCCTGAATGGAGGTCAGACCGCCAACTTCCGGCGTCCCGGTTCCCGGAGCCCAGATGGGATCGAGGCTGTCGATATCAAAGCTGAGATACACCGGCCCGTCGCCCATCTGCTGACGGACTTCGGCCATCAGCGGCGCCAGCGAGGTATGCCAGCACTGCTCCGCCTGCACCAGGCGAAAGCCCTGGTCAACGCCCCACTGGAAGTCGCCGGCGGCATAGCCCTGGGCGCGCTGGCCAATCTGCACCACCCGTTTGAGGTCGAGCAGTCCCTCCTCAACGGCGCGGCGGAAGGTGGTGCCGTGGGCGATTTTCTCTCCGAACATCTCATCATTGGTGTCGGTATGGGCGTCGACGTGGATGAGGCCCACCGGACCATGTTTTTTGGTCAGCGCCCGCAGGATCGGCAGGGTAATGGTGTGGTCCCCGCCGAGGGTCAGCGGGATCAGCGGATAACTATTCAAACCGGTGTAGTAATCTTCGATAATTTGCACCGATTTGAGCAGGCTGTAGGTATTGATCGGCACATCGCCGATGTCGGCCACCGACAGCGAGTCGAACGGCGCGGCGCCGGTCGCCATATTGTACGGACGGATCATCACCGATTCGGCGCGAATATAGCGTGGTCCGTAGCGCGTGCCCGAGCGCTGCGAGGTGCCGATATCCAGCGGAATGCCGACAAACGCCGCGTCAAGTCCCTGTAAATCTTCAATAAACGGCAGGCGCATCATTGTGGCGCGGCCGGCGAAGCGTGGCATCTCATTGCCACCCTGCGGTTGGTGAAAGAGGTTATCCATGTCTGCTCCTGAATCTGACGGATGAAACGTAACAGGAGAGATAGTGCGCAACCCGCGCTGGACTTTACATCGTCTGGCGTAAATACTCAGTTCATTTATTGGTGAACTAAATACGATGCATCACGACGCCAGCCTCAATATTCGCCAGCTGCAGGTTTTCGAGGCGGTGGCCCGCCTGGAGAGCTACAGCCGGGCCCAGCAGGAGCTGGGTATTTCGGTCTCCGCCATCAGCAATGCGATGTCGCAGCTGGAGGGACAGCTCGGCTTCACCCTCTGCCAGCGCGGGCGCGGCGGCTTTTCTCTGACCGAGAAAGGCCAGCAGTTTTTACAGCAGGCGATCCGCGTGCTGAGTGAACTCAATGAGCTGGAGCGGCAGTCGGCGCTGCTCAAAGGGGAGCACAGCGGCATCCTGTGCATCTCGACGCTCGACTCCATCGAGACCGAAACGGCGCTCTCGCTGCCGGTGGTTCTGCGCAGCTTCAGCGACAAATTTCCCCATGTGCATATCAAACTGATTATCCGCACCCCGGCGGAGCAACTGAACGGCGTGCTGAACAACCATATCGACCTGGCCATCGGCAGCTACAACTCGCAGGTGCATAACATCATCAGCGAGCCGCTGTACCGTGAACAGCACTGGCTCTACTGCAGCGATCTGCACCCGATGTTCTTCAGCCGCCAGCTCGATAAAGAGCAGATCAGCCAGTGCCCGCTGGTGACCCGCAGCTACTGGAACACCAGCGATCTCCGCCGTCGGGGCTTCAGCAAAGGGAGCGCCACCGTCGAGACCGTCGACGCCCAGCTGCTGCTGATCCTCTCGGGGAAATATATTGGCTATCTGCCGGAGCATTACGCCTGGCCGTGGATCAAAGAGAACCGCCTGCGGGTGCTGCTGCCCAACGAGTTTGGCTTTCAGTCGCCGTTCTCGGCCATCTGTAAGCGCGGGCGCAGCAATGAACCCTATCTGAAAGCGTTCCGCGATCTGCTGAAGAAAAACACGGTGGCGCGGCCGAAGTGGAATTATTAAGCGGGGTAGGGGCTTCCCTGCGCCGGGGTGGTGATTTTCGCGCTTAGCGCGCTGCCCGGCGGGGGAGTTTTCCCTGTTCAAAAAACGAACGGCGGCCGGTAGCCCGCCCGGGCTGCGGCTGCCAGGCAACTGCCTCCAGGTTATCCACAGGGTTAAGCGCCGCTGGTGTGGACAGGTCGCGGGGCGACAGGGCGCGGCTAGCGGAACAAAGGATGGCGTTTGCGTTAAATAAAACGGTACGAAGGGGAATCTGTGTTTGCCCCGCCTTTGCCCGTGAAATCAGAAAATTTACTTCGCAGGCTAACCGCAGATTGCTTCAAAAAAATTCCCGTATTTGTTATATTGTTGTTCATTGATTATTCACCTCTGCGGTGCCAAAAAGAACAAGATTCACCGCAACCCAGGACACTGCCATGTTAGATTACCGCTTCCCGACAGCTTTGCAGATGGTTCTCAGCGTAGCAATGGCGGAGCAGATGGGTGAACGTTCGACGAGTGCGATTCTGGCCTACGGCCTGGAAGCGAACCCGAGCTTTATCCGTAAACTAATGGTTCCGCTAACTCGTGACGGCATTATCGTCTCCACGCTTGGCCGCAACGGCTCAATTCATCTTGGCCGTCCGGCGGACAAGATCACCCTGCGTGATATCTATCTTTCGGTTATCGAAGATAAAAAACTGTGGGCGTCGCGTCCTGACGTCCCGGCCCGCTGCGTGGTCAGCGCCAACGCCTGCTGGTACTTCAAATCGGTTGCCGATGAAGCAGAGCAGGCTTCGTTAAACGTCCTCGCTCGCCATACCGTGGCCAGCGCGCTGGAGGCGGTCAAAAACGCCGATACCAGCGGCTGCGACCCGGTGCCGGAAATGATCGCCCGCTTTAAAAAAGCGCATTAATCATTTTTCTGGTGACGAAAAAAAAACCGCCTTCAAATTGTGAAGGCGGTTTTTTTGTTATCTGCTGCAGGCTAGGCGGGCAGATCCTCCTGGACCGGCTTCCTGCGGGTCACCAGTTTTCGCAGCGTCACGTAAAACACCGGCGTCAGGAACAGACCGAAGAGCGTCACGCCCAGCATCCCGGAGAACACCGTGATCCCGGTGACGCCGCGGACTTCCGCCCCCGCGCCGTGGCCGAGGATCAGCGGAATGGTCCCGGCGATAAAGGCGATGGAGGTCATCACGATCGGGCGCAGACGCAGGCGGCACGCCTCCAGGGCGGCTTCCATGATGCCTTTCCCCTGGATCTCCAGCTCGCGGGCAAACTCGACGATCAGAATGGCGTTTTTACAGGCCAGGCCCATCAGGACCACCAGACCCACCTGCACGAAGACGTTGTTATCGCCCCCGGTCAGCCAGACGCCAAACAGCGCGGAGAGCATCGTCATCGGTACGATAAGGATCACCGCCAGCGGCAATGTCCAGCTTTCATACAGCGCGGCCAGCACGAGGAACGCCAGCAGCACCGCCACCGGGAAGACGATCAGCGCCGTGTTGCCCTGGGTGGCCTGCTGGAAGCTCAGATCCGTCCACTCAATATTCATCCCATTCGGCAGGATCTGCTTCGACAGCTCCTCCAGATGCGTCATCGCCTGTGAAGAAGAGAGGACCCGCGGATCGGCATCGCCAATCAGGTCCGCCGCCGGATAACCGTTGTAGCGGATCACCGGATCCGGCCCGTAGGTGGTACTGATATTCACCATACTGCCGATCGGTACCATTTCGCCCTGATTATTGCGGGTGCGCAGATTGGCGATATCTTCCACGCTTTCGCGGTATGGTCCGTCAGCCTGGGCCATCACGCGCCAGGTACGCCCGAACTGGTTAAAGTCATTGACATAAGACGAGCCGAGATAGGTCTGCAGCGTACCGAATAGCTCGGTTAGCGATACCCCCTGCGCTTTCGCCTTATCGCGATCGACCTGCACGTCCAGCTGCGGCACGTTAGCCTGGTAAGTCGAGATCGGGAAGTGCATCCCCGGCGTCTGCATAATCGCCCCGGACATCGCATTCACCGCGCTTTGCAGCGCGCCATAGCCCAGCCCTCCGCGATCCTGGATGTACAGGGAGTAGCCGGAACCCTGACCCAGTCCTAAAATCGGCGGCGGCAGGATGGAGAAGCCAAAGCCCTGCTGGATTTGCGCGATTTTGGCGTTGATCTCCGCGTTAATTTCCGCCGCCGTGTGTTTGCGCTGGTCGAACGGTTTCAGGCCAAAAAAGACCGTCCCGGTGTTCGGCGTGTTGGTGAACTGCAGCGCGTTAAGCCCCGGGAAAGCGACCGCATAGTCGACCCCTTCGGTATTCATCCCGATCTCGCTCATTTTGCGGATCACTGCGTCGGTGCGCGCCAGCGACGACCCTTCCGGCATCTTCACGCCGCCAATGAGATACAGCTTATCCTGGGTGGGAATAAACCCGCCGGGGACGACTTTAAACATCACCCCAGCGGCGCAGAGCAGCAGCAGATACACCGCAAACACCGCGCCACGGCGTCCGAGGGTTTTGCTCACCAGCCCCTGATAGCCGTTCGAGCTGCGCAGGAAAAAGCGGTTAAACGGACGGAAAATCCAGCCAAACAGACGATCGATCAGCCGGGTAGGGAGATCTTTCTTCGCGCCGTGAGGCTTTAACAGCAGGGCCGCCAGCGCCGGGGAGAGCGTCAGCGAGTTGATGGCCGAGATCACCGTCGAGATGGCGATGGTCACCGCGAACTGTTTGTAGAACTGGCCGGTGACCCCGGAGAGAAACGCCATCGGCACGAACACCGCACACAGCACCAGCGCAATGGCGATAATCGGCCCGGAGACCTCACGCATCGCCTGATGCGCCGCGGCAAGCGGCGCAAGCCCCTCTTCGATATTACGCTCGACGTTCTCCACCACCACGATGGCGTCGTCCACCACGATACCGATAGCCAGTACCAGCCCGAACAGGCTCAGGGTATTCAGCGAGAAGCCCAGCAGATAGAGAATGCTGAAGGTACCCACCACCGATACCGGCACAGCGATCAACGGGATAATCGACGCGCGCCAGGTCTGCAGGAACAGGATCACTACCAGCACCACCAGCACTACCGCCTCCAGCAGCGTCTGCACCACCGCGCGGATGGAGTCGCGGACGAAAACCGTCGGGTCGTACGGCGCCGCCCATTGCATATCTTCCGGGAAGCGGGTGGCCAGCTCGGCCATTTTGGCGCGTACCGCGTTCGACAGATCGATGGCGTTAGCGCCTGGTGACTGGAAGATACCGATCCCGACCGCATCCTTATTGTTGAGCTGGGAGCGCAGCGCATAGCTACCGGAACCCATCTCGATGCGCGCCACGTCGCGCAGGCGGACCAGCGAGCCATCCTGCGCCGTTTTCAGAATGATATTGCCAAACTCTTCTTCGGTATGCAGACGGCCCTGGGCGTTAATGGAGATCAGGAAATCGCTCTCCTGCGGCAGCGGCTCGGCGCCAAGCTGTCCGGCAGACACCTGGACGTTTTGCTCCTGCATCGCCGTCACCACATCCGAAGCCGTCAGACCGCGGGCCGCGACCTTATTGGGATCCAGCCAGACGCGCATCGCATATTCACCGGAGCCAAAAATCTGGATCTGGCCGACGCCGGGCAGGCGCGCCAGCTCATCCTTCACTTTCAGCGTGGCGTAGTTGCGCATATACAGCGAGTCGTACTTCCCGTTTGGCGAAAACAGATGCACCACCAGGGTCAGCGTCGGAGACTGCTTCTGGGTGGTGATCCCCAGACGGCGTACATCCTCCGGCAGACGCGCTTCGGCCTGCGCGACGCGGTTCTGCACCTGAACCTGCGCCTGATCCGGGTCGGTACCCGGGCGGAAGGTGACGGTGGTGACCAGCACGCCGTCGGAGCCGGCGACCGATTTCATGTACATCATGTTTTCAACGCCGTTGATCGCTTCCTCCAGCGGCGTCGCCACGGTCTCGGCAATCACTTTCGGGTTGGCGCCGGGATACTCCGCGCGCACCTGGACGCTCGGCGGGACGACATCCGGATATTCGCTCACCGGCAGCAGTGGGATAGCGATTAACCCGGTGATAAAAATTAAAATCGACAGCACCGCGGCGAAAATCGGCCTGTCGATAAAAAAGCGGGAAAAGTCCATGTCTTGGATTCTCTGATTAGGGATCAGTTAAGGGTGGCGCTGGAGGTCATGGCAACGGTTTTGGCGTTAACCGGCATACCCGGCATAAACACTTTTTGTAAGCCGTCGACGATGACGCTATCCCCAGGATTCAACCCCTTCTGAACGATGCGTAAACCGTCTGCCAGCCGCCCTGGGATAATGTCGCGGCGCTGTGCTTTACCATCTTTATCAACGATATAGACGTATTTACGATCCTGATCGGTCAGTACCGCTTTGTCGTCGATAAGCGTGGCTTTGAACTCTGCGCTGCCAGGCAGACGCACGCGGGCAAACAGCCCTGGCGTGAACAGACGCTGCGAGTTATCCAGCAGCGCACGCATGCGGATGGTGCCGGTACTCGGCGTTAACTGATTATCGAGAAAATCCACTTTGCCCTGGTGGGGGTAACCCTCCTCGCCCACCAGGCCAATCTCCACCGGGAGCGCCTGATTATCGCTGGACGCGCCTTGCCCGCGGCGGGCGAGGTTTTGATAGTGGAGGTAGGTTGACTCGTCGACGTCAAAGTAGACGTACACCGTCTTCTGCGAGACCAGGGTGGTGAGCACGCTGGCGGTGTCGCCCGCGGTGACCAGGTTACCGCTGGTGATCAGCGCCCGGCTGGCGCGGCCGTCAATAGGGGCGGTCACTTTGGTGAAGTCGAGGTTAAGCTGCGCGGCATCCACCGCCGCCTGCGCGGCGCGAATGTCGGCCTGCGCCTGAACCGCGGCTGACCGGCGCTGCTCCCACTCTTCACGGGAGACGAGGTTGGTATGGACTAATTTATCGGTGCGGTTCGCCTCGCTTTGCGCCAGGCTGGCCTGCGTTTTGGCTCTTGCCAACGCCGCCTGCGCCTGCTCCAGCGCGGCGCGATAGGTTCTGTCATCTATCGTGAACAGCACCTGGCCCTTTTTCACCTCCTGGCCGTCGGTGTAATTCACTTTATCAATGTATCCCGAGACGCGAGGGCGAAGCTGAACGCTCTCCACCGCTTCAATGCGACCGTTAAAACTATCCCACTGACTGATCGACTTCACCAGCACCTTAGCGGCGCTGACCGTCGGGGCGGGAGGCGCAGCATTCTGCGCGACGCTGTCGTCGCAGCCGACGAGCAGAAAGGAGAGCATCATCGCGCCGAGCGCGGTCAGGTGAATGTTTCCCCAGGTTTTTTGCAGGCTCATTATTTTTATTCCGGTAAATGTAGCCGCCGGGCAAGACGCAGCGTGAGAAGCCGCGCCACTTCCTTTGTCCGGGCTGGCTTAAGGCCATTTGTGTCGATCATCGCCACAAAACTGTAACAATTTCGAATACACTATCGCGGCGATTGTAGGAAGGCGCTTAACTAAGTGCAAGAATAATTGTTGCACTTTATGTGCGGTCCAGGGGGAGATAAAAAACCGCGATCCCGGCGTGGATTTAAATGTAACAATAAAACTTGCATTTTGTGTAAAAACAGGCCACCTTTAAATGCAACTGACAAAGATGCTTTTAACCGGCCGCGAGGGGGTAACATGATGAACACTGGCGCCATCATTCAGGATCTGATCGACTGGATCGACAACCATCTTGATAGCCGTCTGGATATTGACACCGTTGCCCGACGAGCCGGCTATTCGAAGTGGCACCTGCAGCGGATCTTCAAAGAACATACCGGGCATCCCCTCGGAGAATATATTCGGGCGAAAAAGCTGCAAAAGTCGATCGAACGCTTGGCCCACAGCAACGAGCCGATCCTGAACGTGGCGATTGCCCTCGGCTTTGACTCCCAGCAGTCCTTCAACCGCAGCTTCAAGCGCCAGTACGGTCAGGCGCCCGGCGTCTGGCGCCGGAGTATCAGCCGCTCTGCTGCGCAAACATCTCGTCAGCGATCCGCATGACCGGGGAGGGTCAGTCCTGACCCGGCCCATGATTGAATTTGCTGCCTTTGCCGATGGCATAGAACTGCCCGCCTGCGACATAGTGAACGGTCCGTAGCTCGTCCGGCGCATCATCAAAAATCCAGTGTCCGTTGCGGAATACCCGGTCATCGCTCCAGGCGGCGACGATATCGCCCATAAACAGATTGTGTTGCTGCTGAATGTCCGGGTAGGGCATCACTTTGCACACCAGCCAGCCCGCACAGCCTGCCACAAGAGGAAGATCAAATTCCGGCTGATAAAAGAAGGGGATGGTGTCATTTTTATCCGGCGCGTCGGCATAGCTGCGCCCGCCAGCGTAGAGGACGGTTGCCATCTGGCTGACTACGGGGATCTGCACCACGAAATAGCCGCTCTTTTCCACCAGCTGACGAGTGAAAGCCTGGGTGCCAATATAGGCCACCACTTTTCGCTCGCCTGCCAGCCCAACCCAGGCGGCTGACATGACATTTTCGACGCCATCATATTTTGCGGAAATCATGGTGGTGGACCCGACCTGCAATAAACGATAGGCCTTACTTATTTCGACAGGCTGAACGGACATGGTTTTTCCTTTGTGCATGCTATTTAACGTAATGATTATCTGGATATTTATTGAGGGCATGTTCATTTTCTGGCCCCCTTTCGTAATCCACCGTGCAACGATACGCCAGGCGATTAAGCGTAAAAAGGTGCGTAAATTGTTTTCATTATTCATAATCCACGAATAATCATGCCGTCTGTCGGTAAGCTGCTCGCTACAGGAGAGAAAGAAGGTGGATCGTATTCAGGCTATGCAGATGTTTATGCGCGTCGCGGAGGCAGGAAGCTTCGTGCGTGCCGCGGAAACCCTTTCCCTGCCGGCCTCCACTGTCACCAGTACCATTAAAAACCTTGAAAAATACCTGAAGGTACGGCTGCTGAACCGGACCACAAGGCGGGTGAGCCTTACCCCGGAAGGGATGCAGTATCTGGCGCAGTGCCGGGAAATTCTCGCCCTCATCGAACATAGTGAATCCACCCTGAGCGAGTCTGTCGCGCGGCCTCAGGGGCGCCTGCGGGTTGATATGCCCGCGGGCATCGCGCATTTCATCGTCATGCCGCATCTGCCGGACTTTTACCGGCGCTATCCCGATATCTACCTGATGATCGGCGTCAGCGATCGCCAGGTCGATCTCATTCAGGAAGGCGTCGACTGCGTGATACGAACGGGAGAGCTGAACAACTCCAGCCTGGTGGCCCGCCCTCTGGGCCGCTTTCGCTGGGTCACCTGCGCGTCACCGGACTATCTTCGGGAATATGGTGTGCCGCCGTCACCGGAGGCGCTCTCTCAGCACCGGGCTGTACATTATTTCTCCGGTCAGGCGAGGCGGGCCGATGAGTTCCGCTTCGTTCGCCATGGCGAGACCTTTTCTGTACCCGTCAGCGGCAACGCCGCGGTGAATGAAACGGGGCTCTATATAAAAATGTGCCTGGCAGGATTTGGGCTGGCGCAGCTGGCGGAGAATATCGTTGCTGACCACCTGCAGGAGGGGAGACTGGTGGAAGTGCTGACGGACTGGCAGCCGCCCCCGGTACCCGTCACATTGCTCTATCCGCACCAGCGCTTTCTCTCTCCCGCCGTGCGGGCGTTTGCTGAGTGGATGAGCGAGGTGGTTTGAGGGGAGTATTGCTTGCATTTAGCGCTTCGCGATGGAGGGTAGGGTTCCAGCAGAAATATCTGGTCTGCTGATGAATCACTCGATATTCTGTAATGCTTTGTCTTTTTTGTGAACAGGAAAAAGTATGCTTAATACGCTACCCGATTTACACAGAAGTTTTGCAGAGCAACTGAAGCTTAAATTACAGTCTGATTCGCGGATCCACTCCCTTCTCGCCGGCGGCTCGTTTATCCATGGCGGGTTTGATCAATACTCCGATCTGGATTTCGTGGTGGTGGTCGACCCTCTCTATTATGACGAAATCATGGCTCAGCGTATGGCGTTCGCCGGAACGCTCGGCCATCTGCTACATGCTTTCACCGGGGAACACGTCGGTGAGCCTCGCCTGCTGATCTGCCTGTTTGGCCCGGAACTTCTGCATGTCGATCTGAAATTTATCACCCTGGACATGCTCACTCAGCGCGTTGAGGAGCCTGCCGTGCTATTTACCCGTGATAACGATGCTCTCAAGCGACAGCTGGCAAAATTTAGCGCGCACTGGCCGAACATGACGCCGGAGTGGTTTGAGTCCCGGGCCTGGATCTGGCTGCATTATGCCGTGGTTAAACTGGGCAGGGGGGAACTCTTCGAAGCGCTGGGGTGATCCTACCCGCGTAATATGGACACAACCCTAAGCGAGGTTCTGGTTTTCAAATTGTTCCGGACTGAGACCGCCACAGGCACTGTGACGACGCCACCGATTGTAATCACACTCGATATAATTAAACACTGCTGTCCGCATTATTTCCCGGCTGACAAAGTCCTCTACGTGGATACATTCCACCTTCAGCGTATGGAAGAAGCTTTCCGCACAGGCATTGTCGTAACAACAACCTCTGGCGCTCATACTCCCCCGCAGATTATGGCGTTTCAGTAAGCTCTGGTAATCCGTTGAACTGTACTGACCGCCTCTGTCTGTATGCACGATGACATTTTCCGGACGTTTACGCCGCCACAGCGCCATCTGTAACGCATCGCAGGCAAGCTGTGCTGTCATCCGCGAGGACATCGACCAGCCAATGACTGACCGCGACCACAGATCGATAACCACGGCCAGATAAAGCCAGCCTTCACCAGTGTGAAGATACGTGATGTCACCCACCCACTTCTGATTCGGGCCGCTGGCGTAAAAGTCCTGCTTCAGCAGATTCTCTGAGACTGGCAGACCATGTTCGCGGTAACTGACCGGACGGAACCGGCGCGAGGCTTTCGCCCGCAGTCCCTGCCGACGCAGGCTGGCCGCCACGGTTTTTATGTTATACACCCGTCCCTGAGCACGAAGCTCATCCGTCAGGCGTGGCGCACCATAGCGTTGTTTTGCGTCACTGAATGCTTCCCGGACGACGTTATCACAAACAAGGCGGAACTGCTGACGCCGGTTTATCTGATGACGACGCTGATGCCAGACGTACCAGCCGCTA
>OGZJ01000763.1_pt1 | contig 11033 bp, 9 predicted proteins | sample 1576831 | NCBI WGS metagenome assembly OGZJ01 (sample SAMEA3541518, study PRJEB24748) | human gut metagenome | biome: human gut; feature: human-associated habitat; material: faeces | place: China | collected 2012
ACGCCTAAAGCGTCTGGAAGCACGTGACTTCAGTCATGTGAGGATATAATTCACTACAGGCAATATATAATAAGCATAGAAGAACCGCAGCCACTGAAATTTCCAGTGTCGTCGCGGTTCTTCTTTTCTTGTAAAAACAATGCCGTCATGTTATGATGAGTGCACAGAGAGTAAGAGTATTGTCTACAGGAAAGGAGCTGGAATGATGCCATTACTGGAGGAAAAAACCTATACTATAGAAGACATCTATCATTTATCAGATGGAGAACGTGCAGAATTAATTCATGGACAATTATATATGATGGCTCCGCCAAGTTATGTTCATCAAACGCTTTCCATGGAGATTGCGGGAACAATCCGGGATTATATCAGGCGGAATAGAGGAAGATGTCAGGTGTTGTCTGCCCCGTTGGCGGTGAATCTAAATGCAGATGATAAAACATATGTGGAGCCGGATATCAGTGTGATCTGTGACAGAAATAAAATTTCGGATAAGGGGATTCAGGGTGCTCCGGACTTTATTGTGGAGATTGTATCGCCGTCCAGCCGCAAGATGGACTATTCTACGAAAAATGCGATATATGCGGATGCCGGGGTTCGTGAATACTGGATTGTAGATCCTCTGAAAAAAAGAACGACGGTATACTATTATGAACAAGATGCGGCACCTATGATTGTGCCATTTGACCAGCCTGTAACGGTGGGGATTTATGGTGATCTTCAGATTACGATTTCCAGGCTGCTGCAGGATTTTGATCTTTGATGATATGGAGATGAAAAAAGGTGGAGGAAACCGGAAATGCTGACATGTATCAAATCACAACGCCAGAGAACAGCAGCAGAGTATGCGCTTAAGGTTATCCAGTCATCATGCATAAAACCGTATATTCAGTCGATTTATTTATATGGTAGTTGTGCTCGTGGAGAAGAAAAATACAGCAGTGACGTTGATTTGTTCCTGGAATTGTCAGAGTCGTTTCGTTCCCGGCCGGAATTAAAGAAATATATCTATCTTTTGAAGTCGGAAGTTTCATCAGCAGAATTGGATGATGCAGAGACTGATCTGAAAGTTGTGGTAGGGGATGAATGGAAGAAGAATAAAATGTTATATTATGCGAATGTGCGAAAGGAAGGAATTCAAATATGGCCTTAAGCAGCTACTTTGACTTTGCGGAAAATGATTTTCAATATTTTAAAGCGTCTTATGAGGCCGGTATTGTTGCGAATATGATGGGAGCCATGGCGCAGGGGATATGCGAAAAGTATATGAAACATTTGGTTTCAGAATATTACAAACCAGATAATTCTATTCAGCAGAAAGATTTTGAAAATATTTTGCGTACACATAGTCTTAATAGATTGATGAAGTTTTTGAAGGAAAATATGAATTTGGAGTTTTCTAAGAGTACACAAACATATATGAGAATGATAGATGGATTTTATTTCTCAACCAGATATCCAGGTGATGACAGTATAGAGATTGACCGTGATGATGTGGAAATGTGTAATGAAGCGGCAAAAATGTGTCGTAAGGAAATTATGGAATTTGAGAAAACATTCAAATAAAGTAAATGAAGTAAAACAGATACGGTCATGTTATGATGGAGACACAAAGAGTAACAGTGGAATCTATATTTACAGACTATATGAAAAAGACAATCAGTGTGCGCGATACATTTGTAAAAAAAGCAACAAAAGAAAACTTTTACTATGGAATTCTACTTGGAATTTTGGGATTTAAATCGGGTTGGAGAGTGAATTCAAATAAGGAAGCAGGAGATGGATTCAGTGATATTCTAATTAGAATTGACGATTCGGATGTGGGAATTGTTATTGAAGTAAAGTATTCTGAAAATGATACAGGAGATATAGAATGTAGGAAAGCAATCACTCAGATAGATCAGAAGAAATATGCAGATGAATTAAGAGATAACGGCATTGGAACTATTTGGAAATATGGAATTGTCTGTAATAAAAAGAAATGTCGGGTATATGATGCCGCTTATGAGAAAGCTTGACGAGCTTGATGAGAAAGTAAAGAAACATCAGGAAAAATTGTAACATATATAGCTGCGGTGAATATTCTATTAAGGAAGCAATGCGTTGAGGATGTTTGTATGGCTTTTTTTGATAAAGAAATGCATATGCAGAAGGAGAATGTGGATACGGGGCGGTATCAGGTGGTGGTGCTGGACCGGCTGAATAACCGTCCGGTAGAGAATGCAAGAGTCAGGATCTCTTATACAGGTGCGCCGGACAGCGTCATTGAAGAGGTGGTGACAGATTCCTCCGGCCGGACACCGGTTCTTGAATTAAAAACGCCGCCGCTGGAATATAGTATGGAGCCGGTAGAAGAACAGCCTTATGCAGAATATACGGTGCAGATCGATGCGGAAGGTTTTGAACCCAAAGAAGTAGCGGGCAGTGAGGTTTTGCCGGATGTTTTGTCCAGACAGCCGGCAACTTTAAATGCTATGGAACAGGGAGAAAGCTACCAGCGGGTGGTGATTCCGCCACACACATTGTTTTATAAATATCCACCTAAAATAGAAGAATCTGAGATTAAGCCGGTGAATGAGACGGGAGAGATCGTGCTGAGCAAGGTTGTTATTCCGGAATATATTGTAGTACATGATGGCCCGGTAAGTGATTCTTTGGCAGAGAATTATTATGTGCGTTACAGAGATTATATCAAAAACGTAGCCAGCAGCGAAATCTATGCCACCTGGCCGGACGATACGATCCGGGCAAATGTCCTGGCGATTATGTCGTTTACGTTAAACAGAGTTTATACTGAGTGGTATCGGAATAAAGGATATGATTTTACCATAACTTCTTCCACTGCATATGACCATAAATGGATCTATGGCAGAAATATTTTTGACAGTATCGACCGCATTGTAGATGAATTATTTGAGAATTATCTGTCCAGACCGAATGTGCGCCAGCCGATTCTGACACAGTACTGTGATGGAAAGCAGGTGCAGTGCAGAAACAGGGGATGGATGACGCAATGGGGCAGTAAAACATTGGGTGATCAGGGATATTCTGCGATTGAGATTCTTCGGGCTTTTTACGGAAATGATATGTACATTAATGTGGCAGAAGCGGTATCAGGGATTCCGGCATCATGGCCGGGATATGATCTTGATATTGGCGCAACAGGAAGTAAAGTAAGTCAGATTCAGGAGCAGTTAAATACAATCGCCGGGGCATATCCGGCAGTGCCAACTGTGACCGTGGATGGAATATACGGAGATGAGACAAAAAATGCTGTCAGAGTTTTTCAGGGGATTTTTGGTCTGGGACAGACGGGGATTGTTGATTATCCGACCTGGTACAAAATACAGGAAATTTATGTGGCAGTCAGCAGAATTGCAGAACTGTGATGAATATGAACAGATAAAATATATGACCGGCTATATCATAAGGTGATATAACCGGTCATTATTTTATCTGTATTTATAGAGAGTATTATTGCTGCTATTTATTGAGAATACTATGTAAAGACTACGGACAGGCGTGCTATGAGATCAGTGAGAAGCTCATTCGCCAGAGTTTTTATCTGTATGTCGGGATTCATTAAAAATCAGTGTCAAGGTTGAGGTTATTATATATCTAAAATAAAAACAAAAAAATAAGGCGCCATGACTTCTCATAGTTCCTCATTCTTTAATGCGGAAGATGGGACTTGAACCCACACGAGCGCAATGCTCACAAGATCCTTAGTCTTGCTCGTCTGCCAGTTCCGACACTTCCGCATATCGCATTTCTTTGGGATTCTTTTGTGCTCTCCCTCGCGACAAGTGATACTATACCAGATGCAAAAGACAATGTCAACAACTTTTTGAAAAAAATATAAAAAATTTCAAATTTTTTTTGAAAAAAAGAGGAATTTGAAATTTTATGTAGAATATAATTAATAAGAGGTATTTTGTCAGCTTGTGGAGGTATCGCTTATGAATATCAGGGAAAGCATGGAACAGAGAGAACTAAAGATGCTAAACCCTTATGCCTCATTCAGCCTTTATTCTAAGGGCAGAGAGAGGCAGGGGGAAGAATGCGATGTACGAACCGTCTATCAGAGAGACAGAGACAGGATCCTTCATAGCAAGGCATTTCGCAGGATGAAGGATAAGACACAGGTTTTTCTGGCACCTCAGGGTGACCATTACAGAACCAGACTGACACATACTCTTGAGGTATCACAGATAGCCAGAACTATCGCTAAGGCTTTAAGGCTGAATGAAGATCTTGTGGAGGCAATCGCACTTGGGCATGACCTTGGACACACTCCTTTTGGACATGCAGGAGAGAGAGCTCTCAATGCAGTAAATCCGGATGGCTTTGCCCACTATAAACAGAGCGTCAGGGTTGCACAGGTACTTGAGAAGAACGGCGAAGGGTTGAATCTTACCTGGGAGGTCCGGGATGGCATCCTGAATCACAGAACCAGTGGAAGTCCGTCAACTCTCGAAGGCCAGGTGGTAAGACTTTCAGACAAGATCGCATATATTCATCATGATATGGATGATGCTCAGAGAGCAGGGATTATTACGGAGGATGACATCCCGGTTACGTTGCGTATGCTTCTTGGATATACGACCAGGGAGCGGTTAAATACATTTGTACATGATATTATAGAGAACAGTCTGGAGCAGGATACCATAAAAATGTCAGCGGAGATCTATGATGCAATGATGGATCTGAGGGCAATCATGTTTCGAAATGTGTATGAGAACCCGGTAGCCCATAAAGAGGAATCGAAAGTAGTAAAGATGCTGACAGAGTTATATGAATATTATGCTGAACACCCGGAAGCAATGTCGACAGAGTACAGGGAACTGATCATGCGCGGAGAGAAGAAGGAACAGGTAGTATGTGACTATCTTTCAGGAATGACAGACCAGTATTCTATGGAGAAATTCCGGGAGATTTACATACCAAAAGCATGGGAAGTCTATTAATCTATTAAGAAGGAGGACGAAGCATGCGTTATTCAGACGATATCATTGAAGAAGTCAGAATGAAGAATGATATTGTAGATGTTGTGTCCCAGTATGTGAAGCTGAACAAAAGAGGAAGCACTTATTTCGGGCTTTGCCCGTTTCATAATGAGAAAACGCCCTCTTTTTCGGTGACACCGGCGAAGCAGATGTATTACTGCTTTGGATGCGGAGCAGGCGGGAATGTTTTTAATTTTGTGATGGAATATGAGAATTACAGTTTTGGAGAGGCATTACAGCATCTGGCAGACAGGGCGGGGGTGCAGCTTCCGAAGATTGAGTATTCCGGAGAAGCAAAGAGAAAGGCAGAACGGCGGGCTGCTCTTCTTGAAATCAATAAACTTGCGGCGGGCTATTTCTATTATCAGCTGCGCCGCGAGAATGGAAAACAGGCACATGATTATCTGACAGGAAGAGGACTGAGTGAGGAAACCATCAAGAAGTTTGGATTGGGATATTCGGACAAATACAGTGATGATCTGTATAAATATCTGAAATCAAAGAATTACAGTGATGAGCTTCTGAGAGATTCAGGACTTTTCAATGTGGATGAACGCCGGGGAATGTACGATAAGTTCTGGAACAGGGTTATTTTTCCAATTATGGATGTAAATAATCGTGTGATCGGATTCGGGGGCCGCGTGATGGGTGACGGGAAGCCGAAATACCTGAATTCACCGGAAACAACGATTTTCGACAAGAGCCGGAACTTGTATGGCCTGAATGTTGCGAGAACAACGAGAAAGAATTATCTGATTCTGTGTGAGGGATATATGGATGTCATATCCATGCATCAGGCAGGATTTACGAATGCAGTGGCGTCTCTGGGAACGGCGCTTACTTCAGGACATGCAAGCCTGATCAAGCGTTATACACAGGAGGTTTTACTGTTATATGACAGTGACGATGCGGGTGTGAGGGCTGCACTTCGTGCGATTCCGATTCTTCGGGAGGCCGGCGTTTCTTCCAGGGTGGTGAATCTCAGGCCGCACAAGGATCCGGATGAATTTATCAAGGCACTTGGAGCTGAGGAGTTTGAGAAACGTCTGGAACAGGCTATGGACAGCTTTATGTTCCGCGTTCATATGGCAGAGCGGGAGTTCCCAATGGAGGAACCGCAGGGACAGAACCGTTTCTTTGAACGGTGTGCGCAGATGTTGCTGGAACTTTCAGATGAACTGGAGAGAAATCTTTATATAGAAGCAATTGTGAAAGATTACAGAAGCAGCGGAATCAGTGTGGAGGATCTGAAAAAGAGAGTTGGTGCCCTTGCTATGAAAGGGACTCCGGCAGAACAGAGGATCCAGCCGAAGCCTGTAGGTACAGTACAGTCAAAGAAGAAGGAGAGCGCAGCGGAGAAAGCACAGAAGCTGATGCTTACCTGGCTGGTAACTTATCCAGGCATTTTCGATACGGTTGAGAAATATATCCAGCCTTCGGATTTCGTGGTTCCGCTATACAGACAGGTGGCAGAGATGCTCTATCAGCAGCATAAGGACGGAGATGTGAATCCGGCCAGACTGATGAATGCTTTTATTGACAGCGAAGAGCAGAGAGAAGTTTCTTCCCTTTTTAATGCGACAATCCATCTGGAGACTCCTGAGGAACAGAACCGGGCTTTTTCGGATGCTGTACTCAGAATTAAGGACGAGAGTCTTAAGGAGAGAAACAGAACCTGGGATCCGACAGATATCCAGGGACTGCAGGAACTTGTAAAAGCAAAGAAAGAATTGGAAGATCTCGGAAGAAAACGGCAGCAGCTGCATATTTCTTTCGAATAAGGATAAAATATAAACACTATATGGAGGTATAGAGCACATATGGAAATGAATATGGGTAAATTCAGTGAAAAACTGGTAGAACTTCTGGAGCTTGCCAAGAAGAAAAAGAATGTACTGGAATACCAGGAGATCAATGACTTCTTTAAAGACCAGCCACTGGGAGTTGAACAGATGGAGAAAGTATTTGACTTTCTTGAAGCCAGTGGAGTGGATGTGCTTAGAATTACAGATGGCAACGCAGATGATATGATTCTGGATGATGATGATGCAGACATCGATAAACTGGATGAGGAAGAGATTGAGCTTGATAAGATCGATCTTTCTGTTCCGGAAGGTGTAAGCATTGAGGATCCGGTTCGTATGTATCTGAAAGAAATCGGTAAAGTTCCGCTTCTTTCCGCTGAGGAAGAGATTGAACTTGCCAAGAGAATGGAGAAGGGTGATGAAGCTGCCAAGAAACGTCTGGCAGAGGCAAACCTTCGTCTTGTTGTCAGCATTGCGAAGAGATATGTAGGACGTGGAATGCTTTTCCTTGACCTGATCCAGGAAGGAAACCTTGGTCTTATCAAAGCGGTTGAGAAATTTGATTATCGTAAAGGTTATAAATTCAGTACCTATGCGACATGGTGGATCCGTCAGGCAATCACAAGAGCGATTGCAGACCAGGCACGTACTATCCGTATTCCGGTGCATATGGTTGAGACAATCAACAAGCTGATCCGCGTTTCCCGTCAGTTACTGCAGGAGCTTGGACGTGAACCTACGCCAGAAGAGATCGCGGCAGAGATGGACATGTCTGTAGACCGTGTACGTGAGATTCTGAAAATTTCTCAGGAGCCGGTATCTCTGGAGACACCTATCGGTGAGGAAGAGGACAGCCATCTTGGAGATTTCATTCAGGATGATAATGTGCCGGTACCGGCAGATGCAGCAGCATTTACACTTCTGAAAGAGCAGCTGGTAGAAGTACTGAGCACACTGACAGACAGAGAGCAGAAAGTATTACGTCTGCGTTTCGGCCTGGATGACGGACGTGCCAGAACACTGGAGGAAGTTGGTAAGGAATTTAATGTAACAAGAGAACGTATCCGTCAGATTGAGGCAAAGGCTCTCCGTAAGCTTCGTCATCCGAGCCGCAGCCGCAAGCTGAAAGATTATCTGGACTAAGGAGCCTGTTATGCAGCTTTCATTACGTTTGTCTGCAATAGCAGGCCTGGTGACCAGGGGAAACAGACTTGTGGATGTGGGATGCGATCATGGATATCTGCCTGTAGCTCTTTATCTGGATGGAAAAATTCCGAAAGCGATTGCAATGGATGTAAGAAAAGGACCATTGTCAAGAGCGCAGGAGCATATTTCGCAGTATGGACTGAATGCGTACATAGAAACCAGACTTTCCGATGGACTTGAGGCTTTGAAACCGGGAGAGGGCGACACTCTTGTGATTGCAGGAATGGGCGGCCCTCTCATGGAGAGGATTCTTACTGACGGGGCAGAGGTCAGGGAGAGCTTTCGGGAAATGATCCTGCAGCCTCAGTCAGATATCCCCCATTTTCGCAGATTTGTCAGAAAAATCGGCTGGCAGATCACAGAGGAGGAGATGGTTCTGGAGGATGGCAAGTTTTATCCTATGATGAAGGTAATTCATGGAGAAAAGATGCATATTTCAGAAGATACTCCTTATACTTTAGATGAGTGGTTTGGAGGAATGCTTCTGGAAAGAAAGCATCCTGTTCTGCGGGAGTATCTGGAAAGAGAGCTTCGCATCCGCAATGAGATTCTTGACAGATTAAAGAATGCGCCCAATGCAGAGAAGCGTGCGGGCGAGATAGAGGAGGAAAAGCAGGCAGTTATTGCTGCTTTAGAGGAATATGAAGGCATATGAACTGACCTCCTGGCTGGAGAAGAAGTACCCGTCAGATGCAGCAGAGGACTGGGATAACGTAGGACTTCTCGCAGGAGATGATACAAATGAGATCAGCCACGTGTTTCTGGCTCTGGATCTGACAGAGGAAACACTGGCTGAGGCCATAGAGGATGGGGCAGATATGATCATTACCCATCATCCCATGATCTTTTCCGGAATTAAGAAGATCAATAATCACAGCTTTACAGGAAGAAAGATCCTTACGCTGATACAGAAAGGAATTGTTTATTATGCGATGCATACCAATTATGATGTGCTGGGTATGGCAGATCTGAGTGCAGACTATACGAAGATGCATGATACCACAGTCCTTTCCGTAACTGAAGAGAGAGAGGGAGAAGTACAGGGTTTTGGCAGAGTTGGGAAACTTCCCCGGGAAATGACGCTGAGAGAGTATGCACAGCTTGTCAAAGAGTCTCTGAAGTTAAATGATGTAAAGGTTTATGGGAATCTGGACAGCATGGTAAAATGTGCTGCTGTATGTACAGGATCAGGCAAGAGCATGATCAAGGATGTCATTAAGGCCGGTGCGGATGTGTATGTGACCGGTGATATCGACCACCATACAGGAATTGATACGGTTGCGCAGGGACTGGCGCTGATCGACGCCGGACACTATGGAACAGAATATATTTTTATGGATGCAATGAAAAAAGAACTGACACAGGCATTTCCGGAACTGAAAATCTCCTGTGCAGAGGTAAAGAGCCCGTACACGATTCTGTGATACGGGTTCTTACCATATAATAATGAAATTATAAATGAAAATTGGCTGATCTGCCTGTTGGCGGCGGAGCTGATAACTGTATTTACTTGTCGGTATAGCAGAAATGGAGGCAGGATTTATGGGACAGAAAATGTATAACGTTACGATACAGGGAATAACAAAACAATATCCTGAGAAGATTCCTTACAGTGAGATTGTAAAGGAATACGAAGGAAGTACGGATGCACCTGTAATGCTGGTGATCGTAAATGGCAGGCTGAGAGAACTGCATAAGCATCTCAAGGCAGACTGTGAGATTGAATTTGTGACATCCAAAGATCCGATCGGACACAAAACTTATTGCAGAAGTGCAAGTCTGATTCTTCTGAAAGCAATTTATGATGTGGCAGGGCAGGAAAATATAGACAGTGTAATGATCCATTATTCTGTAGGCAGCGGCTATTATTTTACAATGAAAGGACCTATGGCGCTGGATCAGGAATTTATTGATAAGGTAAAGGCGCAGATGCACAGGATCGTGGACGAGAATCTTCCCATTGTAAAGCGAAGCGTAAGCACTAGTGAGGCAGTTGCACTTTTTCATAAGCATCATATGTATGACAAAGAGAAGCTGTTTAATTACCGCAGAAGCTCTGCGGTGAATCTTTACAGTATTGGAAGTTTTGAGGATTATTTCTACGGTTTTATGGCGAACCATACGGGATATATTAAGACGTTTGATCTGTTTTTGTATGAGGGTGGTTTCGTACTGCAGCTTCCGACTCAGAATGAACCGGACCGGATACCTGAATTTAAACCGAGGGAGAAGATTTTTCGTGTGCAGAAGGAATCTCAGGAATGGGGAGATAAACTGGATATTGCGACAGTTGGTGATCTGAATGAAAAGGTTACCAGAGGCGGTATCCAGGATATTTTGCTGATCCAGGAAGCTATGCAGGAGGCAAAGATTTCGGAAATCGCATCTGAGATTGCCGTAGCCGGAAACAAGAAGTTTGTTATGATCGCAGGTCCGTCTTCTTCCGGAAAGACTACGTTTTCACACAGGCTGTCTATTCAGCTGGCTGCCCATGGAATGAAACCGCATCCGATCGCAGTGGATAATTATTTCATTGACAGGCACCTGACTCCTGTAGATGAGTTTGGGGAAAAGAATTTTGAGTGTCTGGAAGCGATTGATGTGGAGCAGTTTAATAAAGATATGCTTGAGCTTTTGGAAGGAAAAAGGGTAGAGATGCCGGTTTTCAATTTCAAAACAGGAACCAGAGAATATAAAGGTGATTTTCTGCAGCTGGATAAAGACGATATTCTGGTGATCGAGGGAATTCATGGATTGAATGACAGGCTCAGCTATGCGCTGCCAAAGGAGAGCAAATTTAAGATTTATCTCAGCGCTCTGACTCAGCTGAATATTGATGAACATAACAGGATTCCTACTACGGATGGCCGTCTGATCCGCAGAATTGTAAGAGATGCCCGCACCAGAGGGACTTCCGCGAAAGAGACAATTGCAAGATGGCCGTCTGTGCGCAGAGGTGAAGAACAGAATATCTTTCCGTTCCAGGAGGATGCAGATGTAATGTTTAATTCTGCGC
>OGZJ01000764.1_pt1 | contig 11029 bp, 13 predicted proteins | sample 1576831 | NCBI WGS metagenome assembly OGZJ01 (sample SAMEA3541518, study PRJEB24748) | human gut metagenome | biome: human gut; feature: human-associated habitat; material: faeces | place: China | collected 2012
TCAGGGCAGCCAGCTCGCCGGTCATTAAGATAAAGTCGGCGTCACAATTTCATCTCTTGCATCACCTAAAAGATTAACCGCCTCCGTGCAAAGAGTTGGGTGTCCGTCATCAGGGAACTTTACAACCTGTATTCCATTACCATCTATCATTCCACCTCTCTTAACATCTGCATTAAGAAGTATGAAATCCTGTCCGTCACCTGTCCAGTTAACCGGCGTAAGCAGATTACCATTAAGCTCATTCTCCATTTCCCACATATCATTGCCTTCACTGTCGTAGAAATATATAATGCCCTGATGTCCCCAGAAATTAACTACAGCCATCTCATATCCTTCTTTATCCGGACAGTAATTAGCAAGACTCACTCTCTGTGCGTGTCCAATTCCGTCCTGTTTTAAAATATTACCTTCAAAGTCACAAAGAATAAAACCTTGTGTACCTGCAACACACGCAAAGAATTTTTTCCCTTTATTAGGACCTGTTTCAAATCTTCCTGGTACAATTTCATCAATGTGGTCTACCTTAAACGGCATAGTCCACATTTTCTTTCCATTACAATCAAGCATATTATATCCAACCAGCAGTTCATCATAGCCATCACCATTAATGTCAATTGCAAATGGAAAATGTCCTGTATTCTTATCACTCTGAAAATGCCACATAACTTCAAGGTCATCATTTAACGCATATACCCTGCAATATCTGTCCTTAATAAGAATATCCCCTGGCTTGTCAAGTCCTCTGAAATTGCATATCCTCATTCCATCAGGGTTAATTCTGTCAAATGCATATTCTCCATCAGGAACACCTATAATTGTGCCATCTTCTTCCATTGTCGATAATGGTGTCTTTGCTCTTTTCTTAACATTTCCTGTCTTTCCGTCAAGTATAAGCACCTCGAAATTCTTGGCAGTTATAACCTCATCGTATCCATCACCATCAATATCATATATCTGCATTGGCATATCAGCAGATATATTTCCTATCTCCATATTATCTGTAGGTTCACCATACTGCCATAATATATTACCATCCAAATCCATAGCTGTAAGACAGCTTATAGTTCCATATGCATCTCTGTTGACTCTTTTCTGACACTGGGCAAGCACCATCTGATACTCTCCATTACCAAGCAGATGTCCGAAACGTACCTGTCTTCCTGTTCCACAGCCTTTAAGGTCTATTTTCTTAACAAGCTTCATATGAGGATACCTGCTCTGTGCTTCTTTGCACTTATTCTTATATGCTTCCCTGTCGGCTTTAATGCCTGCATCTGTATCCTCATCTACATTGACATTGATGTAGCCAAATGCCGCTGGTATAGTAGCCGTAATTGCTGCCTTTCCTCCCTGTACAGCATAAACTGTATCAATATCTATATATTTAGTGCCATTAACATAGCACTCAACATGACTGCCGTTAACACTTACATTTAATATATATGTATCGTCACTATTATAATCAAATGCTTTACTTTCAAGCTCTTCAACATTTTCTTTATGGCGGTAAACAAGCTTTACCTGCTTATCTTCAAACATAAATACAAGCATATTAAGCGAATTCTGTGCACAGAAACCAATACCGGCATTTCCCCATTTAGTGTTAAACATTCTGACACTTGCCTCTATATCATAATCTTTCCAAAATCTGTCCCCTGTTTCAAGTGTCGGAAAAGTTCTATGTGGCTCTGTATTATGAAGTCTCATCTGCTCCATATAATGCTTCCCACAATACTCCGTAATAACCCATGAAGCACCCTGTCCGTTATATCTGTAATTACACACTGGGTCATACCATTTTCCATAATACCCTGGATATTGCACAAAATGATACTCTCCCATTGCCGAATGATTCTTATCATATGGAAACTCTCCGATTGGAAAATCTTTAAAATCTTCTTTAAGCAAATATATACTCTTCATAACAATTCCTCCATTCATCTGATAAAAGCAGCACACATTCCATTATAAGCTGCTTATCACGCTAAAATATTTAGTTGTCGTTCAAGAAACTATTGTTAATATACTACATTTCCAGCAGCAAGACAAGACATTTAATAAAAAAAGAGATGGACATTTCATTTATCGATGTCCACCTCCAACAATTAATATTAAAAAGAGAGCCTTTAGATTTTCTAAAAGCTCTCTAAACAGCATAAATGCTAGCTTTCTATTAGAACTTACCTTCATCAGCAGCCTGCTGTACAGAAACAGCAACAGCAACTGTAGCACCAACCATTGGGTTGTTACCCATACCGATAAGACCCATCATTTCTACATGGGCAGGAACTGAAGATGAACCAGCGAACTGTGCATCTGAGTGCATACGTCCCATAGTATCTGTCATACCATAAGAAGCAGGACCTGCTGCCATGTTATCTGGGTGAAGTGTACGTCCTGTACCACCGCCGGATGCTACGGAGAAGTACTTCTTACCCTGCTCGATACATTCCTTCTTGTATGTACCTGCAACCGGATGCTGGAAACGTGTTGGGTTTGTAGAGTTACCAGTGATGGAAACACCTACGTTCTCATGATGCATGATTGCAACACCTTCCTGAACATCATCAGCACCGTAACATTTTACAGTTGCGCGAAGTCCGTTAGAGTATGCTTTCTCATATACGATGTTAAGCTTTGCAGCCTTGTAATCATACTTTGTCTCTACGAATGTAAATCCGTTGATACGGGAAATGATCTGTGCTGCGTCTTTTCCAAGACCGTTTAAGATAACACGAAGAGGTTTCTGACGAACCTTGTTTGCCTTCTCAGCGATACCGATTGCACCCTCAGCAGCTGCGAATGACTCATGTCCAGCTAAGAAACAGAAGCACTCTGTCTCCTCCTCAAGGAGCATCTTACCAAGGTTACCATGTCCTAAACCTACTTTACGATGATCTGCAACAGATCCAGGAATACAGAATGCCTGAAGTCCTTCACCGATTGCTGCGGCAGCATCAGCAGCTCTCTTGCATCCCTTCTTGATTGCGATTGCAGCACCTACAGTGTAAGCCCAGCAAGCGTTCTCGAAACAAATTGGCTGAATCTTCTTAACCTGATCGTAAACGTTCAGTCCAGCGTCCTTTGTAATCTTTTCAGCTTCTTCGATAGAGCTGATACCATAGCTGTTTAAAACAGCGTTAATCTGGTCAATTCTTCTTTCATATCCTTCAAATAATGATGCCATTATATCGTTCTCCTTTCCAATTATTCCTGACGTGGATCGATAATCTTAACTGCATCGTCCACACGGCCATACTGACCCTTGGCTTTCTCCCAAGCTGTGTTAGGATCATCACCCTTCTTAATGAAGTCAGTCATCTTTCCAAGAGAAACGAACTGGTAACCAATTACCTCGTTATTCTCGTCAAGAGCGATACCTGTAACATATCCTTCAGCCATCTCAAGGTAACGAACACCCTTCTCTTTTGTTGCATACATAGTACCAACCTGAGAACGAAGTCCCTTTCCTAAATCTTCCAGACCAGCACCTACAGCAAGTCCGTCATCAGAGAATGCAGACTGTGTACGTCCATATACGATCTGTAAGAAAAGTTCTCTCATAGCTGTGTTGATAGCATCACAAACTAAGTCTGTATTTAAAGCTTCCAGAATTGTCTTACCCTGTAAAACTTCTGCAGCCATGGCAGCTGAATGAGTCATACCAGAGCAACCGATTGTCTCAACTAATGCTTCCTCAATGATACCGTTCTTTACGTTAAGAGAAAGCTTGCAGGCACCCTGCTGTGGTGCACACCAGCCGACACCGTGTGTAAATCCTGAAATGTCCTCAATTTTCTTGGAATGAACCCACTTTCCCTCTTCCGGGATAGGAGCTGGCTCATGCTTTGCGCCCTTTGCTACAGGACACATGTTTTCAACTTCCTTTGTGTAAATCATCTTAAGACTCCTTTCGCATGTTAATTGTAGATAAACTCGTTATCATTCGACATACCGCTAATATTTTTGCATATTTTTTTCCTAAAGTCTAGTGCAAATTCGCACTTTTTTAGATACAACTACTATTTTTCTTTTTTTGCCACAATATGGTCTGCATCCTTGTAGATATGGTTTGCCGGAATCACTCCGCGGACAGAAGAAAGCGGATAGACATTACAATTCGGGCAGATAACCGTACCCGGATTTAAAACGGAGTTGCATCCTACCTCTACGTGATCTCCGAGCATAGCTCCAAATTTCTTAAGTCCTGTTTCAATTTCTTCACCGGAATCTCTGTTGTCCTTTACAACCACAAGTGTTTTATCCGATTTTACATTGGAGGTAATCGAACCGGCTCCCATATGGGACTTGTAACCGAGAATGGAATCCCCGACGTAATTGTAATGTGGTACCTGTACCGTGTTAAAAATGATATCATTTTTAATCTCCGTGGAATTTCCGACAACCGATCCTTTTCCAATGATTGCGCTTCCGCGGATAAATGCACAGTGACGGATCTCGGCATCTTCATCAATAATCAGCGGTCCGTTCAGGCATGCAGTAGGTGCAACAGCTGCACTCTTTGCCACCCAGATATTTTCCCCACGTTTCTCATAAATTTCCGGATTGAGTGTCGGACCGAGCTTTTTGATAAAATCGCTGATTCCTTTTAATGCTTCCCACGGATACGTAAACTGTGAAAGATACTCTCCCGCGATAGACTGTGATAAATCATACATGTTTTTGATTTTTGCGTTTTCCATTTTTTAATCTCCTTACATTTTAATTTTCATGATTACTGATCGTTTTTCTTCCGGACTCTTCCGTTTCCTCCAAAGCCGTTGTTTCCTCTGCGGCTGCTGTTTTCTCCGGCGGTGCCTCCCCCGGATTATCAAAATCAAACGAAATCTGATCATTTTCATATTTCAGGCAGGTGTCAAATGTATTGCCTGCCTTTGAGGTAAATCCGGCAATCTTCTGCTTCGTCTTTCCGGTCGTCAGCAGTTCTTTCATCACTTCTTCGGAAAGTTCCACCTTAGCAACGGTATGCCAGATTTTAAATCCGCACGCACATTCATACCTCCACTGCGTCTTCATCAGCATTTTGCCGCATTTCGGGCACGGCACGGTTGTCTCTTCCGGTTTCGGTTTCTCTGGAAAATCAAATGTGATCTCCCCTTCTTCCGTCAGTTTCAGCGGCGCATCAAATTTCATACCGGTCTTTGCCACAAATCCCGAAATTACCTCTGTCTTCTTTTTCGTCAGAAGCTCTTTCACCTGCGCTTCTTTCAGCCGGACACTTGCGATACTTCCAATCATAAAACTGCAGCTTTCCTTATCATCTTTTTTATGATTGGCACACATAAATCCAAACGGTGCCACTACAATATCCCCGCCACACTTCGGGCACTTCACATCTTTGACTTTCTTTGGCTCTACATTGTCAAAATCAAATTTCAGCCCGGTTACTTTCCCGTTTTCATCTTTTGCGAGAGCTACGCGCGCATCAAATTTCTTCCCTGTTTTTGACTTAAACCCACGCATGGTTTCCGTAATGCCATCGTTTAAAAGCTGCCGGACCTGTGCTTCCGTAAAAGATTTCTCTGCCATCTTCCCAATGGAAAACCGGCAGCTGTTTTCATCGCCCGGCTTATAGTTGGCACATCCATAACCAAAAGAGGTTGCAATGATCTCACCCCCGCAGAGTGGACACTTCACATCGCGGATCACTTTCTGTTCCACGCTGTCAAAATCAAATACGATATTCGTCTTTCCCTCTTCGGATTTCTCCAGTTTCAGGCAGGCGTCAAATTTTTTACCGGTTTTTGATTTAAAACCGCGCAGGGTATCTGTGTGACCATCCGTCAGGAGCTGCTTTACCGCAGTAACCGGCAGGGTTTTTCCGGCGATCGTTCCAATGGAAAACCGGCAGCTGTTCTCATCGTCCGGTGAAAAGTTTACACATCCATAGCCGAAAGATGTCTTTTTAATCTGTCCGCCACATACCGGGCACTTTACCTCCGGAATAATTTCCGGCTCTACGTCTGAAAAATCAAATGCAATATTAACTTTTCCATTTTCATCTTTATCTACCTTAAGTTTTGCATCAAACCGTTTGCCTGCCTTGGATTTAAACCCGCGAATGGTCTGGGTATGCCCCTGTTCGATAAGTTCTTTTACCTGTTCCTCACTCAGCTGAGCACCTGCAATTTCGCCAATATTAAAATTACATCCTGATTTATCATTCTTGTAATTTGCACATCCATAGCCAAATGGCGTGGTTACAAGTTCTCCACCGCATGCCGGACATCTGACACCGATCTTTCTTCTCGCACCGGCACCTCTTGCATTTTTCCCGGCAAAATTACTGATACGTTCCGCAAGCGGTTCCCGCAGATCCTGTCCGATCATCTTTTCCGTTTCGGTCCGGATGAAATCTTCCAGTTTCGTCCGGTAATCCCAGAAATCCACGGTTCCCTGTGTAATTCCATCAAGTCCCTTTTCCCAGGAAGCTGTCATCTTCGGGTTCAAAAGTGCCGGGACGGTCATGCTCACCACTTCAAATACCATCTCCCCGAGATTTTCCGGTGCGAGCACCTGCGTCCGTTTATTCAGATTGAGATAATGGATGCGGACCAGTTTCTTGATAATTTCCGCACGTGTGGCCGAGGTACCGATTCCCGAACCTTTGATCTGTTCCCGAAGCTCCTCATCCTCAATCAGCTGTCCTGCATTTTCCATGGCAAGCACCATGGAACCGGAGGTGTACCGCTTCGGCGGTGAAGTTTTTCCCTCTTTCACCTCATATCCATCCACGGAAATCTCGTCGCCCTTTTTCAGCTGATCTGCCAGATGTAGCAGTTCCTTCGGATCCGAATCTTCTTCCTCTTTCTTTGGAATTCCTGCAATTTCCAAATAACCGGGTATCTTTAATACACGTGCGGACGCATAAAAACGTTCCTTCTTTTCCCCCACATCCACAGCAACCGTCATTTTTACATTCTGATATTCTGCCGCCGGATAAAACACACTGAGAAATCTCCGCACGATCAGATCAAATACCGACTTCTGCAGAGCATTCAGTTTCCCAAGCTCCGTGAGCTGACCGGTCGGAATGATCGCATAGTGGTCTGTCACTTTAGCATCATCGGTATACTGCGTTCCTGCAATATTTCCATACAGCTTTCTGTCGAGAATCTGCTCCACAAAATCCGAAGTCGGCTCATATCCCCGCAGACGGCTGATATTTTTATGAATTTCCTTTGCCACCGGAGTAGAAAGCACACGCGCATCGGTACGCGGATACGTTGTCAGTTTCCGTTCATACAGATCCTGCGCCACCTGTAAGGTTTCATCCGGGCTGATCTTGAATCGTTTTGCACATTCTGCCTGCAGCTCTGCCAGATTAAACAGTAACGGCGCCCGTTTTCTGGAAATATTCTTTTCCATGGATTCCACAATCGCAGAATGTCCCTGCACGCGGTCAATCAATGCCAGTGCATCCTTCTTTTCCCGAAATCCGTTTTCCTTATACAAAAGCGGCGATGCAAAGTACCCTGATCCCTCGACGGCTTTCCACTCGCCCTGAACATGTGCATCTGTAAAATTTCCGACAACACGGTAAAACGGTGTCTCCTTAAAATTGCGGATCTCGCGCTCACGGATCACGACCATCCCAAGCACACAGGTCATCACGCGCCCGACCGCAATAGCGGTATAAGAACGTGTTCCCGCCGCATTGTTTAACAATCCTCCATATTTTACCGACATTACACGGGAAAAATTAATGCCCATGGCATAATCTTCAATGGTACGCATAATACCGGATTTTCCAAGATTTTCATAGGCAGACATCGGTTTTGCTTCCCGGATTCCCCGTTGGATCTCTTCCTCTGTCTGGGAATCAATCCAGACCCGGAGTTCCTCCATGCCGTCTCGCACACCGCCGAAATTGCGGATATTTTCCTCAATCGTCTGTCCTTCTTTTCCGGCATCTCCTGCCCAGAAAACCCATGGTATGCGTGGCTGGGAATGCATCGTTGATGGTGTATCAGATGTTGATATCAGCATGAATGGTCAACGCAATTTCACTGTTACGGTCAACCGAGCAAGTGGAACGAGCGATAAAAAAGCTTTCGATATACCGGCTATGGTGTACCGCGGCGTATTCAAATCGGGCGATGAGTACCTGCCTGGCGATACGGTTACATGGGGTGGTTCACTCTGGCACTGTGACGAACAGACGCAGGATAAGCCAGGTGAAACAGGCTCTAAAGGCTGGACTCTGGCTGCCAAGCGCGGGAGAGACGGGAGGGATAAAGCATGATTGAGCTTGTAACTTTACCCCAGGCAAAAGAGCATCTGCGCATTGACGATGACGCAGGTGATGACGATTTGCTCCTGAAAATTCAGGCCGGTAGTGCTGTGCTACTTTCCTACATTCAGGGAAGTCGGGACAAGGTGGTTGATGGGGATGGGAACCTGATTCAGGGTGAGCCTTTATTGCGAATGCAGGAATCCCTTCTCAGACTCCTTGGCTATCTCGATCGCAACCGCAACGGAGAAGAGGAAGAAAAACTACAGCAGGGTGAGCTTCCCTTCTCGGTAACGATGCTGATTTATGACCTTCGGCGGCCAACAATCATTTAGCGCGGAGGATATATGCATGCAGGACGATTGAGAGACCGGGTTGTCATTATGAATTTCACGACAATCAGGATGTCCGATGGTCAGCCTGTTGAACAATGGGAAGATGGAAAAACCATTTGGGCGGAAGTGCGAGGGATTAGTGGAAGAGAACTTATTTCTGCAGGCGCTGAAAAAGCAGAGGCTACAGTCAGGTTATGGGTAAGGTATCGATCAGATATTAGCTCAGCTTCCAGAATCAGGGTTCTGAGCGGAGCGTATAAGGGAGATGTACTGAATGTCATAGGGCCTCCCATCCCAGACCCTACACGCACTCAACTGGAAATTCTGTGTAAACAGGGTGGCGAAAAATGATTGACATTAATCTCGATTTTTCCGGGTTGCAGGATATCGCGCGTGACCTGCAGACTCTCAGCAAAGCTGAAAACAATAAAGTCCTCCGGGATTCGACCCGCGCCGGGGCTGAAGTCCTCCGGCAGGAAGTGATTGACAGGGCTCCTGAGCAAACTGGGAAGCTGAAGAAAAACGTTGTTGTTGTCACTCAGAAAGGACGCCGTCGCGGTGAAATTTCTTCGGGGGTGCATATTCGTGGTGTTAACCCCCAAACGGGGAACAGCGACAACACCATGAAGGCCAGCAACAGGTGGAATGCGTTCTACTGGCGATTTGTTGAACTCGGAACGTCGACGGCTCAGGCACATCCCTTTGTTCTTCCTGCTTTTGATACCCGACAGGAAGAAGCTGCACAGGCTGCAATGAACCGAATGAACAAGGCGATCGATGAGGTGCTGGCGAAATGACAGAGGATGAAATCTACGATTTGCTTGCTCCACTGGCAGACGGGCGGGTTTATCCGTATGTGGTGCCACTGGCGAAGGATGGATCACCATCAGTGCCATCACCTTACGTTATCGTATCTCTTCCTTCAGACGTCAGTGGCGATGTGTTTTGTGGGCCAGCAGAATCAACACTCCGTATCCAGGTTGACGTATGGGCTAAAAGCGGAGTTGAGGCCAGGGCTATACGCGCTCAGGCGCTGGAAAATCTTATGGTTCTTTCACCTACGGAAATAACGCGAATACCCGGTTACGACCCCACCACCAAACTATACAGGGCAACTCTTGAAATAACGGTCGTTGCCTGATTTTACTGAGTTAATCATCTGCCCCGCCACTGGCGGGTTTTTCTTTTGTGGAGACGGCTATGTCATCTTTGTACGAAAAATCGCAGAAGACTGTGATTCAAATTTCTGAAGGTCCGGTTACACCGGAAACACTGGAAGCGGCAATTTTTCAGGATTTAAGTTGCACATTAAAGCAGGTTAGTTTCACCGCCGGCCAGAAACAGGACATTGATGCCACGGTGCTTTGTTCTGATGAAGTTGAAAATATTAACGGACTGCCTCAGCCATCCGAGATTTCAATGTCCGGCAACTTTTATCGTAACGCCGCCCAGGACACTCTTCGGGAAGCCTATGACAACGATGGTATCTATGGCTTCAGGGTTGTGTTCCCATCCGGCAACGGTTATATGTTCCGTGCCGAAGTTCGCCAGCATACCTGGGACACTCAGACCAACGGTATTGTAGCCGCAACCTTCTCGCTGCGCCTGAAAGGCAAGCCAATCAATATTGATGCAGTTCAACCCGGTAGCTAATGGAGCGCCGGGAAACCGGCGATAAATTTAATGTCAAAACAGAATCTTAAAGCGCTGGCACTGGCCCCGATGGCGGGCTTCCGTAAAAAAGAAGTCACCGTTCCGGAGTGGGAAAACGCCAAAGTTATCATTCGTGAACCATCGGCTGAGGCCTGGATTCGCTGGCAGGGGATTGCCAGTCCGGAACAACCAAAACTACCGGAAGGGCAGGAAGCGCCAGAGGTGCCAGAACTGACCCCTTCAGAACGTGCTTTCCGCACGATGCGGGCAGATGTCACACTCTTCATTGATATTCTGCTGGATAGCGACCTGCAGTACGTTTTCACCGTCGATGACACCGAACAGGTTGAAGCAATTTATGGCCCTGTCCATTCCCGGTTGTTGAAACAGGCGCTTGATCTCATTCGTGATGCGGATGATGCCAAAGCAAAGTAAAAATGCCTGGCATGCAGTTTCTGATGGCGCTGGCGCTCCGGATGGGCCGCACGCTGGGCGAACTGCGACAAACCATGACGGTCGGCGAATTCAGGATGTGGGCTGAATACGACCGTATTAGCCCGATCGGTGATATCCGTGCCGATATTCTTAATGCTCAGCTGGTTTCAGCGATGTACGGGGCACAGGGCGGTAAAGTCACCATTGAAGACGCACAGATTCAGTGGAGTGCAGAAGAGGACGAGGCAAGCGACAGCGGCGATCCATTTGCCGGATTAGAGGCCGCTTTGTTCGCCGCTTCTCAGTGACAACGTATTCGTGACGGTTTAGGATTCCCTATTGCCAATGAAAA
>OGZJ01000776.1_pt1 | contig 10886 bp, 9 predicted proteins | sample 1576831 | NCBI WGS metagenome assembly OGZJ01 (sample SAMEA3541518, study PRJEB24748) | human gut metagenome | biome: human gut; feature: human-associated habitat; material: faeces | place: China | collected 2012
TACTTATCTCACAAGCTGGACTTACGCTGATAAGCTACACACTTTTTCATGGCATTATAAAATTAAAAACGAGCAACAAAACTGGATTTACGCTCGTTTGCTACTCGTTTGAAAATTATTATATTTCTCTTTTTCTAAAAAGTCAAACAAAAAGTCTTATGATTAATAGGTGTAGGATGATAACACCTTATTTTTCTTTTACTGCTGTTGCAATTTTCTCTACAATCACACAGACAATTACGGTAATCACCATATCCGGCAGCGTATTTCCAACCGGTGTATCCACATGCATCAGCACCCGGTACAGTACAAAACCGACCAGCCACACCACAAGATTTCTCCACTGAAATGCGGATTCCCCAGCATCTGCTTTCTTTAAAATGAAATAATCTGCAATCTGCACTGCAATCATCGGGGCAAATACAGAACCAATCAGATACAGGAAATTTGTAATGTTATCCATCGGATAAACAATTGCTGCCACAGTTCCAATCACGGTAACAACAATCGCTGCCCATTTCTCCTTAATTTTTGAAGAAATGGAAACACTTGAAACTCCTGCGGAATATGCATCCAGAAACGTCGTCGTAACCGTGGAAAATACAATGATGAGAAGTCCCACAACGCCAAACCCTGTTTTTAACATAATCTGCGCAATATCATATTCGCCGGTAAAAATAGCAGCCCCCATACCGATCATATACATAAAAATGCTGACCAGACTGTAGACAACCACACTGACAAGTGTTGCGGCAAACGGTTTTTCTGCTTCTCTTGTATAATCACTGATCAGTGGCAGCCAGGAAAGCGGCATTGCCACGGCAAGTTCCACAGCCGCACCAAATGTAAGACTTCCATCATCCACGACCGGAGCCGCGCTTCCGGTTCCAAAAAAGATCACTTTAAAAAGAACCAGAGATAAAATAAAAAGTGCGGTCATGGCAACCGTATTTAACTTGCCAAGATTCGTAAGTCCGACAAAAATCCAGACAACAATCAGTGCGCCGATAATGATCGCCCATACCCAGATTCCGGTATGCAAAACCCCGTCTGCCGCAAGTGCTCCGTCATAAATCATAATTGCGGTCCACCCTACAAGCTGTAACACATTTAAGACAGCAAACAGAAGGCTTCCTCTCTCGCCAAAACTCATTTTCACAGTTTCCATGGCACTTTTTCGTTCTTTCGCTCCAATCATTCCTGCTGCAAACATCATAAGTCCGCCGATCAGATGTCCCAGTAAAATTGCTGCCATGGCTTTTCCAAATCCAAGCGGTGCAAAATAAGTACCTGTCAGTATTTCCGCCAGGGATACACCTGCTCCAAACCAAATTAATCCGTTACTGAACACGGAAGTTCCTTTTCTTTCCATTTGTACACTCCTCTTAACCTATGATAAACCCGGCCTCACATTTGCCGGATACTAATATTCTCCTTCAATTGCAAATGCATGGTCCATTGGTCCGCTTCCTTTTCCAAGGTCAAGCATGGCGGCAAGTGCACCGGAAATATAATTTTTTGCATACTTCACGGACGTTTCAAGATCTCTTCCTTTTGCAAGGTTTGATGCAATCGCAGAAGAAAGCGTACAGCCTGTCCCGTGTGTATTTGGATTGTCAATCCTCTTTCCCTCAAACCATACCGGCTCTTTACCCTTCTGGTAGAGCAGGTCATTGGCATCATTTAACTGATGACCACCTTTTAATAAAACGGCACAGCCCAATGTGTCACAAATAATTTCTGCTGCTTTTTCCATATCTGCATCGGTCTTGATCTGCATTTCGGAAAGCACTTCCGCTTCCGGAATATTTGGCGTAATCACCGTTGCAAGCGGTAATAATTTACTTTTCAATGTGCTGATAGCATCCTCACTGATCAGTCTTGCTCCACTGGTTGCCACCATGACAGGATCTACGACAATATTTTTTGCGTGATACTCTGTCAGCTTCTGCGCAATCGTCCCAATCAGTTCACCAGAAGCAACCATTCCGGTTTTAATCGCATCCGGATAGATATCCGTAAAAATACTGTCCAGCTGCTCTGCCAAAAACTTCGGGGTTACCTCCATAATATCTGTTACACCGGTCGTATTCTGGGCAGTCAAAGCCGTGATCGCACTCATTGCGTAAACATGGTTTGCTGTCATTGTCTTAATATCTGCCTGAATGCCGGCGCCTCCACTGGAATCACTTCCAGCAATTGTTAATGCTGTGTACATAACATCCTCCTTATCGTATCCCTTTGTGCATTAATTTTATATAGCGACTGAAGGTGGTGCCCCCAATCTGCCGCTGCATGTACTATATTACACACCCTCTCCGGAAATGCAAGAGATTTTTTCATGGATCACATTCAGGACATCCCTCAAAGCCTGTTTTCTTCCCGAACCTTTGCCGGCTTCTCTTCCTTTCTGATAAAATAAATAAAAGGAACCAGCATTTGACAGATGCTGATTCCCTGTTATAAGACTAAAAAGATTCAACCTCAGATATCCGTTTATATCTCTTACATAATTTTTTATTTTCGTACATATAAGAGTCAGCCTTATCGAGCAATGTCTGAATTGTATATTTACCGTCGTTTGCGGATAATGCCCATCCATAAGCATAGTCAATCAGCATTTTGTCTTCCCTGTTGTTTAACCGGTCTTTTTCGAGACATAAACATTTTAATATTTCCTCAACCTCTGTTTGGCTTGTATGATAAATAACTGCCATAAATTCATCTCCACCATATCTTCCAACAAAGTCTTTTTCCGGAATCACATTGCGCAAAAGCCGGGCAAAATTCAATATTAACTGGTCTCCTGCCGAATGTCCCATTGTATCATTTACCGTCTTTAAATTATTCAGGTCAAACATTATGCATGCGGTAGGCTCACTAATTATTTCTTTATTACCAAGAAGTTCCTTACAGGCACTTTTGTTTGGCAATCCGGTATGGGCATCTGTATATGCCCTGTGTTCTAACAGCTTATTTTTCACCGCCATCTTCATTGCCATCAGGGTCTGCACAATAACCAATATCACCAGACACAGCATATCAAACGCAGACAGAATCTCTATGGTGCGAATCTTTGTGGCAATCTTTTCGGAATACTTTTCTGCTGCAAATACAGTTTCATCTGCCATCTTAAAATAAATCTCACTCATATTGACAATATCTGTATTTTCATATCCCACACTTCTTACGGCTTCAATTTCTGTTTTCAATTTTTCCCAGTAATCACTCTGAATTTTTAATTTTTCCTGATATTCTTTGTCATAGAGTTTTACCAGTTCATAATGTCCATCCTGATATCTTAACCCACTCAGAATATCATCCAAATATTTCATTAATTCTTCATTCCGGTTTTCTGTAATTTCTAATTTTACTTCACGCTGTGTAGCTCCACGTACCAGACCTGCATAATTTATTACACGCGCTGTCCCTTGTAACCAGCTAATCTGTATCATCATAAAAATAATAAGAATTACCAATACCAGGATAAGGCAGCTTTGTATAATACCAATTATATTTTTACTTTTCTTATCAGACCGTCCTTTCAGATTAAGCATTTTTCCTCCCATTAACAATCAAACCTGTTCTTCTGTATACATAGCATTCACCTTATATCAGATATTTCTTTTCAAATTCTTCAATCTTCATCGGTTTTCCATAAAAAAATCCCTGAATCATACGGATTCCCATCTTTTTTACAATATCTCTCTGGCGCTTAGTCTCCACACCTTCCACGCATACGCGTACATTGATGGCATTTGCCAGTTCCGAAACCATCCGCACAAATGCATTGGAAAAATCGTCTTCTCCAAGATGTTCAATAAAACAACGGTCTATCTTGATCACATCCAACGGCATCTCACGGATATGATTGAGGGATGAATATCCTGTTCCAAAATCATCCAGTGCCACGCGTACACCAAGATTCCGGATCTCACTTAATATCTTCTTCATCCGGACCATATCATTGATCGCCAGGCTCTCCGTTACTTCCAACGTCAGATTCTGTGGTATGATACGGGTTTCTTCCAGAACCTTTGCAACCTTCTTTACAATGTCATTCTGCAACAGCTGTACAACCGACAAATTTACATTGACATGATACTCCGGATGCCCCATATCATTCCAGTATTTACACCGCAATGCCGCATTTTTCATTACATATTCACCGATTGGATTGATCAGTCCCAGATATTCCGCAAGTGGAATAAAATCTGCCGGATTCACAAATCCAAGTGCACTTGAATTCCAGCGGATCAATGCTTCCGCACCACAGCATGGCTCTCCCGGCTGACAGACATCAATGATCGGCTGATAAAACACTTCAAATTCCGTGCATGCATTCATGGCTGCAGTACGCATATTTTTCTCCAGATCCAGTCTGCGGTATGAGGAAGATGCGTCCATCCCATCATAGTATTCCACGCGGTTTTTGCCCCTGCGTTTTGCCGACAACAGGGCAATATCTGCTTTACGGACAAGTTCTTCCACCGTTTCTCCATCCTTCGGGAAATATACGATCCCCATACTTATGGTGCAATAATAATCTTCTCCCTTTAAAAACCATGGTTTCTTAAATATGGATGTCACTTCCCTGACAATCCGTTCCAGCTCCGGATACACGGAATCCGGAATAATCACAACAAACTCATCCCCTCCCATGCGGTAACAGGTATTCTCAATCCCATCTATCCTGCGCAGGCTATGGGAAATCGCTTTCAACAGAATATCCCCATACTGGTGTCCCAGCCCGTCATTGATATGCTTAAAATCATCCAGTCCCATATAAAGCAACGCTCCTGTTGCATCTTTTTCCCGGGTCTTTCGTATAAACTGTCCCAGATCCTGTTCGCAGCGCATGCGATTAAACAACCCTGTCAGGAAATCATTGTTCGCCTGATTTTCGATTTCTTTCTGATAAATTTTCTTTTCGGTAATATCATAGAGTGTACACATGGCAACTTTTCTGCCATCCACCCAGTCAATCTCGGTCTTATGCACATCCAGCCAGCGTTCCTCAACAACCGAATAAATTTCCTCATAATACTGGCTGCGCTTTGTTTCCCGGTCGGAAAACAGCATTTTTTCCAGATGATTTCCCGCGATACTGCGAGAGAAAAGTTCTTTGAATTTGTGATTCATATAAAGAATTGCATGGGTATGGTAATCAACCACATATATTCCACATCCGGTATTTTCCAGAATCGCCTCTAAAGATGTATAGGAACTTGCCAGCGAATTCTTTGCAATTCTTTTAAGCATGATGCTCTGCACAACTCTTCGCACATCACTGACAAATTTGATATCTCTGTTCTCCCAGATTCTTGTTTTTTCATTATCATACACGCAAAAATACATCGCCGTGCGGTTTTGTATTTCAATCGGTTCAAAAATTCCGGCACTGATATGACAGGTTTTAAATAAATGTGCAAACGGTTCCGGCATGATGGAGTCCGATGAGATCATATAAGTTTTACCATTATAAAACGGCAGTGCACCGATCGGAATATGCTGCCCCTCTGCAAGAATGGACTTGTCTGGTTCTTTTGTATACTCGCAGATCATGTCTGCCGTATTTTCCCCTGTATTCTCGCGCAACAGACATCCACCGGAAATTTCCAGACTTTCACATGTCTCCCGCAAAATATCCTCAGCCACTTTTTCAAAACTGTTATCCGAATCCATCATCTGCAAAATTTCGGTCATTGCCCGGCTGCGGTGCAGCTGGTATTCCATCGCCAGCTCGGAAACAGAACTCTTTTCAACCGCTTTCTGCGCGATCATCTGATTTCTGCGACTCTCAAACAACTGTCCGGAAAGCAGTGATAGAAATTCTACCGATGCGTAAAACTGCTCCTCCGTCGTAATAAGCATTCCCTCCGGCAGATGAACCTCTGGTGTCAGCCGCTCCTTTATAATGCCCATAACAATCCAGACAACCTGCAGCTGATCTTCTACTTTTGTGGAAACAGCACACAATTTCATGAAATCCTGTGCTGTTTCCCGCTCCACAACCGTTTCCATCCGGTCATGCTGCATCTGGTCTACCAGTTCCATGTAGGCATGTTTATCTACCTGTGTCCGTAAAAACTCCACCTGTTCTTCTGTTCCAAACGGTTTTGTCACAACACCTTTATTCTTATCCACACACATCAGATACAAATGATCTGCACAGCAAAACTGATCCTGCAGCTGCTGTAACATTGATATATCTATCAGATTCGTATCATCGTTCATGCCATTACCTCTTTACTCCTATAATTAACAGATAACATCCTGCCTTACTCTGCATACAATATTCTTCCAAAAGAGAGAATTCCCTGTGAAGACGCAGCTGTTTCTTCACAAATCCAATCTCTCCTGTATACATTACAATCACAGCCTCCTTTTCCAGAATGGTTAATGCTTTCCGGAAAAATTTCTCATACAGACGGTCGAGCTGCTCCCGCGTCATTTTTCCCCGCACCGGCATATTGGTTACAATCTCATCAAACAAATAATCATGTTTAAAATCAAAGAAATCCCTGTGTATGAAATTGATCTGTTCTCCTGCCAGAGCCGCATTCTCCCGTGCTCCGTCAATTGCCTCTCCAAAAATATCCGTACCATATTTTTCACGTGCCGGAACACGGATATCCCGCTCGATCAGCATGGTGCCCACGCCGCAGAACGGATCAATAATCTGCGCATTTTCTTTCAGATATGGTGCTGCCAGTTCCATAATCAATGCCGCAAGGGAAGGGTGCATGGAAGCGGCAATTGCATGTTTCCGGTACGCAAACCGGTGATCCGGAATAGTATAAAATTTCAGTGCCGGGAAAAACTTTCCCTCACGATTTGCAATCAGTCGAAGTTCTACCTCATAATCCCCCGGAGAATTCACCAGTTTTCCATCCGACAACTGTTCAATGGCAGATCCAAGCTTTTTGACAAACCGACTTCTCTGTTCCAGTGTCATTGCGGATCTGCACTCAATCCGGAAAAAGAATGGCTTGTCTTCCCGGTGGTATTTTGCACAGATTGCAAGCATTGGCTTCCACACCGCCTCTGCTGCTTTTTCCGGTTCCTGCTCCAGAAGTCCTTTGACCGGAAGTAAAAACAACATGTCCCGATATGTGCGGATCTGCAACAGCTGCAACAGATCATCCGTCTGTACAATCACACCGAGCGGATGCGCCTTTCCACCGGTCTGATTTTCCAGTATTCCGCGATGATTGCGGTTTGTCACCAAAAGTACATGATTGTTCTTTTGTTTTATATCAAAATGATGGGTATCGATTCCTTCATACTGAATCAGGATTGCCCGCAGTGCCCGCAGTTCTGCTTCCCGGTGTTTCCGGTTTTCTTCGGTGACCGGCTCTCCTTCCAGCTCTGCAAGACGATCTTTCAGCTGCGAAAGGATTTCTTCTGCATGAAGTGCCTTCATGGCTTCCAGATATGCACTTTTTACGAACAGTGTCTGTTCCCGGGTATATGCTTTCCAGAGCGGCTGCAACGCATTCTGTACTGCCAGGTCTCCCAGAAGAAGTGCTGCATTCTTCCGCGTCTTTGCATCCTCTTCCTGTAAAAATCCAAACACCAGATCTTCATGCCCGCGTACAAATTCTATAGCCTGCGCTTTTTGCTCTTCCGTTGCTTCTTTCAGGCTGGCACGCAGAGCACTCAGATTACTCCTTACATTTTTCTTTTCCTGTAATTCCGTAAATAGTTGTATCAAAAATTTCTCCTCTGTTCCGTTAATTATTCAGAATACTTCCTATATTTAATTTATTGTAGATGATTTTTTATTCTTTGTCCACTCCATTTTTTTCGATGTAAGCCGCCAGATCATCATGAAAATCTTCCCATGCACTCTCATGTTCCACAAAATATTTCGGACAGTTTTTACCTGTCACATCATAATGCCGGATCACATCTTCAATTCCAAGATCATATCTTCCGATCAGCCATGTTGTCAATTGGACCAATGACTGATACGTACTGTCATTGAATTTTCCGGTGTCATCCGGAATACAGCATTCGATTGCGATTGTATCACTGTTTCGGTTATTGGATGCATATGCGATTTCATTGCAGGGAATGCACTGTACAATTTCTCCATCCAGCCCGATCACGAAATGACTGCTTGCCTTGGTCTGGTGGGATTGTTCCAGCCCTGCGAAATAATTCCGGTTCTGAATGGCAGTCGTTCCCGGATTGGCCGTGTAATGAACGACAATTCCACGAACCTTTTTAAGTGCAAGCCCCGGACGGGAATATTCATTGACCGGAAGCAGTTCCACGTCTAATTCCGGTCTCTGGTCAACGTATTTTTTATCTGTAATATCCAAGCTGCTGTCAGACACCGTCTGCTGCGCCCGTTCCTGCTTCACTTTATGTATGATTCCCAGAATGGATCCCAGCAAAATTACGGCAATGATAATCATTAAAATGCGCATCTGCAGCTGTTCTTTTCTTGTTCTTCGTTTTTTATATCTCTTTCGATAGGTTGGAGCCATAAATGCATATCTCCTGTATTATTTTTGCCCCTTTGTGGGGCTTATTTCTATCTTCTCACATATTGCGTATCTGTCAATGCTTTTTTCGATGCTGTGGATTTGTACGAGTGTTTTAGATATAAGTTTTCTCAAAATGACGGAAGAAGGCGTATATTCTCTTTCTACAGAAAAATTTACAAAGAAAATTTGTATAAAAGATACCGTTCGGAAGCGTTTTGTCAATACAGAGATTAGTAATTCATTAAAAAAATGATTGTTTTTATGACAAACTGATTAGAAATTACCGGCAACCACTTCCTCACAGATCAGATTCTTCATTCTGTCCTCTATTGTTACCTTTTTTGCTTTGTTGAAGAACACCCCGACAAGGTAGGTAGTGTTTCCTATTCTCGCCTTGAAATTGCCACCATCAATATAATTTGCTTTATTTTCCGCTGTTTTCTCTTCCTGCATTCGTACCTCTCCTTTCCAAGATTCCCCCTACAAGGGACAGGTAACAAAAAAGGTAACATGACCGAAAAGACCTCTCAAATCACCCTACCTATATCTGCTACCTGTGTTTTATTTATTTTTCTATTTTCTTGTTACTTTTGTTACCTACAAGAGAAAACCCAGTAAAATCAATACTTTCACTGGGTAACAAGATAAGTAACAGCAAGGTAACTTCATCAATTTTGTTACTTAAATGGTATCTCCAACTCCATCTGCTTTGGTATTTCGATAAACCCATCGCTATCCGCTTTGTCGGGGATTCCCTGAGAGAAACTGGCACGAACCCAGCCACGCTGTTTGCCATAGACACCGAAATGCATGGCACCATCACTCATAATCCAGTCTGTTACCGAATTATTCATAATGTCGCAAATCTGTTTCAATTCAATTCTCTTTGGCTCATAATCCCTGTGAAGAGCTTCTTTCCAAAGCATTTTGGAACAAACCCTGTCCCCCTTGAAATTATCAAGAAACGCAAGTATCATTCCTGCATCTGCATCTTCCGGAACACATTTTCATCATCAAGTTTCTTCAAATCATCCGTAAACCATGAATCATTCATGGCTAGGAATCTGAAAAACGTTGACTTTCCGGCTCCCTGACCACCCACCAGAATCAGCATATATTCAAACTTCGTTCCAGGTCGGTATACCCTTGAAATTGCCCCTAACAGAAGGACTTTCATTGCTTCATAGACATAATTGTTCTGATCGGCTCCAAGGAAGTGATGAAGCACATCTTTGATACGTTCTTTCCCATCCCAGACCAGAGAACCTAACCTTATTTTTCGGCTCATTCAGGGCAGAGATGATATTTCCCAAAAGTGCCTGTGATGCTTTTTCTAGTTTGGCAACAATCGCATTTACGACCTTGGAAGCCACCGACTTTGATTTATCACTGAGTTTATCTTTCGGCTGTTGCTGTAAAAGCTCTCCATAGTCCTTTACGACATCAACATCATGCTTCACTGTTTCCTCTTTCACACGCTTTGTGACAACCTCACAAGCCTTTTCATAAGCAAGGTCTACTGCTTCTTCAATGACTGCGTTTACGTCCTCTATCTTCATCACAAGACCATCAAGAACAGCCTGTTTTTCCTCAATGCGTTTCTTCTGATTCATGATGATAAAATCCTGCTTCTCCAGATAGCTTGCACCGCCATACACCGGCTCAACATCAATCGTCAGTCCATGATTCTGACAGATGCTGATAAATAGTTTTCTGCACTCTTCATCAAAAACCATCTTCCGGTTATTGTACTTTCCCTTTTTCTCATTCGGCTTCAGAAGTTCAAAGCCAAGTTCTTCCAATGCCTTATCCTGTTGGGGACATAATTCTCCATACTGATTCACAGCATCAAATACATGCCGTTCATGAATATGTGGTGTTGCTTCATCAAGATGCAAAGCCCAGTCCAGTATATGAACATGGGAACCATACCGTCTGTTAAATTCCTCGAAATATTCTGCACTGACCTGTGCAAGCACATCAGCAGACACCGCACCGTCCATGTTTCCAAGCTGTAATAAAGTTTCTTCCGGACACGTTTTATTATTTTCAAGAATAGCATCAATCGTTTTTACTCGGTCATAGTGTCTTGCTTTCCGGTTTCTCTCATTCTGACCGTCCACATGGTCTGAATATTTCTCAACATAATATGCTTTTTCTATTTCCGTAAAAGTGAATCTCTCTACTCAGTCTGTTTATCGTAACAATATTTAGTTCTTTTCCCGAAGGGAATTGCAACGAAGTTGCTTAATCTTGTGAAGCTTTGCTACAAGCAATACCCAGTACTTAGTGGCGAAACGCCACTAACTGGGCAATTGTTGCACCCTTGACCGGCTAAGGCGCTTCGCCCTTAACCCGAGCGGAGTCTTTCTCCTGCACCTTGCGTAA
>OGZJ01000779.1_pt1 | contig 10872 bp, 10 predicted proteins | sample 1576831 | NCBI WGS metagenome assembly OGZJ01 (sample SAMEA3541518, study PRJEB24748) | human gut metagenome | biome: human gut; feature: human-associated habitat; material: faeces | place: China | collected 2012
AAAACTGCTCGTGGTGTTGAATTTGGAACAGTTGTTATAGGGCCTCGTGATGTACCAGATTCAGAAGTTGTACAGCCATTAAAAGATGTACAAAGAAAAGCAACACAAGAAGATATTGATAAATTGGCAGAAAACAGCGAAAAGGAAAAAGAGGCTTATGCTATTTGTGAAGAGAAAATTCGCTTGCGTGAATTGCCAATGAAACTCATCAGCGTAGAATATACTCTTGATGTGAATAAGATAATTTTTTATTTTACTGCTGAAGGTAGAATTGACTTTAGAGAATTAGTAAAAGATTTAGCAGCAGTATTTCATACTCGCATTGAGCTTCGTCAAATTGGTGTACGTGATGAAGCAAAATTATTAGGTGGAATAGGTTGCTGTGGTAGACCACTTTGCTGTGCTACATTCTTAGGCGATTTTGAGCCAGTATCCATTCGTATGGCAAAAGACCAGAGTTTATCTTTAAATCCAACAAAAATATCTGGTATTTGCGGTCGTTTGATGTGTTGCTTAAAATATGAAAATGATTTATACCAAGGTTGTTGCAAACAAAATAGTATTATTGCTCCGCCAAAACAGGGTAGTCGTGTAGTATCTATGGAAGGCGAAGGAAAAGCTATTTCTATCAATATGCAAAAACGCACTGTAACTGTATTATTAGACTCTAAAAAAACTATTGTGGCTTCATGGGAAGATGTTGTAGAAAAAGATGACGATGATATCTGATTGGAATTTAAATTTAAAAGAAAATGAACGTATAGATGATTTATTAGCTGGCGGATTGAAAATAATTCAAAATAATAAAGAATTTTGTTTTTCCATTGATGCTGTATTATTGGCACATTTTGTAACTGTACGTAAAAATGCTAAAGGCTTAGATTTAGGCACAGGAACAGGTGTTATCCCCTTATTATTATCCAATAGAGCGATGAAAATGGACGCTTTGGAGATAAATCCTGTAACTTGTGAAATTGCCAAACGCAATATGGTCATGAATAAGCTTCAAGACAAGATTTGCGTTCAAGAAGGCGATTTATGCAAGATAAAAGAGTATTATAAACCTCAATCTATGGACTTTGTTGTATCCAATCCACCTTATCGTCAAATAAATCAAGGTCATTTAAATATTTTAGATGGAGTGGCAAGAGCTAGACATGAAATAACAGCTACACTTGATGATGTAGTGCGTGCAGGTAGTTTTGTATTGAAGAGAAAAGGTCGTTTTGCCATGGTACATTTGCCAGAGCGATTAGGCGAAATCATGGTGGCTTTTCATAAATACAATATTGAAGCGAAAAGACTGCAATTAGTGCAACCAAAACGAGATAAAGCACCGAATATAGTCTTGATTGAAGGTGTCAAAGAAGGCGCTCCAGGTGGATTGAGTGTAGAGCCAGCGCTTATTGTCCATGAAGATAATGGTGATTATACAAGAAAATTAATGGAATATTATTATCCAGATAGATTGTAAGAGGCGAGGTGAATATATATGGTAGAAAATAAAAATGGCTGTTTATATTTAGTAGCTACTCCTATTGGAAATTTAGAAGATATGACTTATCGTGGAGTTAGAATTTTAAATGAAGTAGATTTAATAGCAGCTGAAGATACAAGAAACACACGAAAATTATTATCACATTATGATATTCATACAGCGCTTACAAGCTATCATGAACATAATAAATTTGAAAAAGGGCCACAGCTTATAACAAAACTTCAAGAAGGATTAAATATCGCTGTAGTAAGTGATGCAGGTCTTCCAGGAATTGCTGACCCTGGTACGCATTTAGCACAACTAGCGATACAAGAAGGTATAAAAGTAACGCCTATTCCAGGAGCAAATGCAGCCCTATTAGCACTTATTTGCTCTGGTATAGATACAAGAAAATTCACTTTTATAGGATTTTTGCCCAAGACAAGCAAAAAACGCAAAGAATTATTAGAGTCTATAAAACTTAGAGAAGAAACATTGATTTTTTATGAAACACCATATCATCTAAAAGATATGTTGAAAGAATTAATGAATGTTTTAGGCAAAGATAGACAGGCTTCAACTTGTAGAGAGCTTACGAAAAAATTTGAAGAATTTAATCGTGGCACTTTAGAAGAATTAGTAAATTTCTTCCATGAAAATGAACCTCGTGGTGAATTTGTAGTTATTGTATCTGGAATTACTGAAGAAATGTTAAATGAACAAGAAGATACAAAAGAAGATATCTCTCCTGTGAAATATGTGCAGGACTTAATGGAAAAAGGCATAAATAAAAAAGAAGCCATGCGTATGGCTGCAAAAGCTTTAAATATGAGTAGACGAGATATTTATCAAGCATTATTAAAAGATGATTGATATTTTATGTATTTGATATAAAATAAAAACTCTGCTATATCTAAATTGATATTTTGGATATAACAGAGTTTTTTTATTAAAGCTTAGACAATAGAGTTGTTTGTGTTGGTTGAGGTAAATCTGTTTCAGGAAGTGGAATTGCAGAAATTTTTACTTCTTGAGGAATTTCATCAACTGTAGTGTTGTTTAGATGAGAAATTCTAATATTTAAATTGAATTTGCTGAGGTTTAGATAGTTTTTGAAAGTATTGCGCAATACATAACCATTCACATCAGAAAATTCTTCATCAGGAATACTATCTAAAACTTCATTACCAAATTCTTGAATATTATTGGAGAAATCTGTTTTTAAATTAGTTATGGATAGAGATTTTTTATCAATGGTCAATTCATAAGAAATCTTTCTAGGTTTAGCAAGACTTTCTACTAATTGAGGATTTTTGGCTAGTAGATTATCTAGTTTTTCTAAATTTTGCTTTTGTTTATCATCTTTAGCATAAAGCGTTTTTAATTCTGCCTTCGTGCCTTCATCTAAAATTGGTCTAGTATAAGTTACATAGATTTTAGCAGTATTTTTATTCACATCATACATAAATATATTAGTTATATTTTGAGTGAACTTATCTAAATTAAATTGTTTTTTTTGGGAGAATAATTCATTGGCATTATCAGCAAGTGTTGTACTAGATATATACCATTGGTCAGGATTTATATCATTGATAAGAGGAGTTGTTTTCATCTTTAAATATTGATTTAGATTATTATCAGCAATTTCAGTATAAAATTGAGTTGTAGCTTCAAATTTAATAGTATCTATCCAGCTATTAAAAGAAATATTCATATTACCAGATGTATTCATTAATTCAGAGTATTTACCATCGACAATGATATCACCATCAGCAAGTGGACTTGTCATAGATAAATTGATTTTATAAGTCAAATTTTTAGCATTAGCAGTATTTTCTACAGCTTGTTTGAGGTAATCAATGGCTTCATCTTGTGCTTTATTAGCAAAAACTGTGCTACTAAAACAAAATACAAATAAAGATAATAGTAAAATTAATAAATGCTTCGATTTCATAGTATTCATAGTATCGCCACCTTTATACTTTTTCTTTAATTATACCATAGATTATTAGTAGGTTAATATTTTTATTATGGATTTTTTTGTATTTGTTGTATAATAAATTAGATACAAATTTTTAAAGGAGGAATTATTGTTGGCTAAACAATCTTTTTATATAACTACGCCAATTTATTATCCTAGTGCAAAACTTCATATCGGTCATGCTTATTGTACAACAATTGCAGATAGTATTGCTCGTTATAAACGTTTATCCGATTTTGATGTATTTTTCTTAACTGGTTCTGATGAACACGGTCAAAAAATTGAACAGAAAGCCGAAGAACAAGGTGTTACACCTATTGAATATGTAGATAAAATAGTTGCAGGCTTCCAAAATTTATGGAAAAGATTAAATATCTCCAATGATGATTTCATTCGTACTACACAAAAACGCCATGAAAAAGTAGTACAAGAAGTTTTCAAACGCATTTATGAAAAAGGCGATATTTATAAAGGTGCATATAAAGGCTTATATTGCACACCTTGCGAAAGCTTCTGGCTCGAACGTCAATTAGTTGATGGTAAATGCCCAGATTGCGGTCGTGAAGTAAAAGAAGTAGCAGAAGAAGCATATTTCTTCAAGATTTCTAAATATGCTGATCGCTTACTTGAATATATTGAAGCAAATCCAGATTTCATTCAGCCAGTATCTCGCAGAAATGAAATGATTAACTTCATTAAACAAGGCTTAGAAGATTTATGTATTTCTCGTACATCTTTTGACTGGGGTATTCCTGTACCAATTGATGAAAAACATGTAATTTATGTATGGTTTGATGCACTTACAAACTATTTAACACCAATTGGATACTTAGATGACCCAGAAAAATTCAACAAATTCTGGCCAGCAGACCTTCACCTTGTAGGTAAAGAAATTGTTCGCTTCCATACAATTATTTGGCCAATAATCTTGATGGCACTTGATTTACCACTTCCTAAAAAAGTATATGGTCATGGTTGGCTTGTAGTTGATGGCGATAAAATGAGTAAATCTAAAGGAAATGTAATCGATCCAATCGGCTTAATTGACGAATTTGGTGCAGATGCTATCCGTTATTTCTTACTCCGTGAAATTAATTTAGGTCAAGACGGTAACTTCTCTCGTGATGCTTTGATTTCTCGCATTAACTCTGACCTAGCAAATGACCTTGGAAACTTATTACATCGTACACTCAGTATGATTAATAAATATAATAAAGGCATTATCAAACAGCCTGGCGATATTCGTGAAGTAGACCAAGCATTAATTGATGATGCTACAAAAACTATTGCTGAATATAAAAACTACATGGATAATATGAAACTCAGCGATAGCATCAAACTTGTATGGTCATTTATCAGCCGTACAAATAAATATATTGATGAAACTACTCCATGGGTTTTAGGTAAAGATGAAGCTAGAAAAGCTGAATTAAATCGTGTACTTTATGATTTAGTAGAAAGTTTACGTGCAATCAGTGTAATGATTGAGCCATTCATTCCTACTACAGCTCGTCGTATTTGGGCTCAATTGAATTTACCACAAAACTTTGATGAAATTCGCATTAGCGATATCGAAGGTTGGGGCAAAACTCCTGTAGGTATTCAAATCAATAAACCAGAACAGCTCTTCCCTCGTATTGAAATCGAAGAAGAAAAACCAGAAGCTAAAAAAGAAGTAAAAGAAAATAAAAAAGCTAAAAAAGAAGAACAAAAAGCTCCAGAAAAAGCCAAAGAAAATGAAGATGGCATGATTGGCATAGAAGATTTTAGCAAAATTGATTTACGTGTAGTAGAAATCTTAGCTGCCGAACCTGTGCCAAAAACAGATAAACTCATGAAAATACAAGTTTCTTTAGGCGATGAAGAAAGAACAGTAGTATCTGGTATTGCTAAACACTATAAACCAGAAGATTTAATTGGCAAACATGTAGTTTTAGTTGCTAATTTAAAACCTGCAAAACTTCGTGGTGTAATGAGCCATGGTATGCTTTTAGCTGCTTCTAAAGGCGATGAACTTCAAATAGTAGAAACTACAATGCCTGTAGGTAGTAAGGTGAAATAATGTTAGTAGATACACATGCACATCTTGATGATTTAAAATACGAAGAAGATAGACAAGAAGTAATAGCTAGAGCAAAAGCTGAAGGTACAACAAGAATTATTACTATGGGTGATACTATGGAGTCCTCATTTAATGCTATTAAAATTGCAGATAATTTTGATGGTGTTTTTGCAGGAGCTGGAGTACATCCACAAGAAGCTTTGAGCATACAAAGCAATAAAGATTATGATACTTTAGCAGAACTTATGACTTTACCAAAGGTAAAAGTTTTAGGTGAAATAGGATTAGATTATTATTATGAAAATGCTCCTCGTGAAGTTCAGCGTGAAGTATTTATTCGTCAATTAGATGTAGCAAGACAAATGCATATGCCAGTTAGCATACATGACCGTGATGCTCATGGTGATACTATGGCAATCTTGAAAAAAGAAGGAAAAGGGCTGACAGGCTCAATACATTGTTTTTCTGGTAGCTATGAAATGGCAAAAGAATTATTAAAAATGGGTTGGTTCTTAGGTGTTGATGGACCACTTACTTTTAAAAATTCAGCAAAATTGCCAGAAATAGTGGCAAAAATTCCTTTGGAAAGATTGCTTTTAGAAACAGATTGCCCATATTTAGCACCTGTTCCTAAACGTGGTAGACGCAATGAACCAGCATATGTAAAATATATAGCAGAAAAAGTAGCAGAGATTAGAAATATTTCTTTAGAAGAAGTAGCAAATCAAACAACTAAAAATGCTATAGAAGTATTTAATTTATAAAATAAAAGCTTTTCTTTAAGTGGAAGTAAAATTCCTTTAAAGAAAAGCTTTTTTATCTTGTTTTTATATAAATAATATTAATTTTTATAGAATAGAATTATATATGTAGTTAATAATTATACAAAAAACACGATAAATGATATATATGTGAAATAGATTAATTATAAGTAAAATTTCTGTATTTATTTTTATGAGCCGTTTGCATTTAAATGCCTTATTTATTTACATGAAATACATCATATTTTAGGTGTAAACACATAGAAAAATCCTTTATTTATAAGGTTTTTTACTAGATTACAATTTACAATTTTACAAGTACAAATGTTACATATTTATGAAGAAATTTGACACAAGTGTAAATACTTGGTATAATATCTTTTCGTAAAGGAGGAATTCAATGGATTTTAAAAACCTATTAAGCCACAATTTAACAAAATGTAAACTAACTGCAGTAGTGGTTTTATGTTTTGCAATGGCTACATTAACTGGATTTGTAACAGCAAATAAAAATGTCACAATTGTAGCAGATGGTAATAAAATGGTAGTCAATACGGTCTATGATAATCCAAAGAATATATTGAAGCAAGCTGGTATAAAGTTAGATAATGGAGATGATTATACAGTATCTACAGGTAATATAACTGATAATGCTGTAATTACAATCAATCGTGCAATGCCAGTAACTGTAGAAATTGATGGAGATACAAAAGTAGTAAAAACCACAAAGAAAACTGTGGGTGAATTGATATCTTCAATGAATTTAGATGAAGATAAGTATTTTGTTGAGGGCGGTAAAGATACTCAACTACATACTGATGCAAAAGTAAAAGTTTTAAATGTTTCTAGTAAATTAGTATTAAGAGATGAAGTACAAAATTATCAGGTGATAAAAGAGCCAGATAGCTCTATGATCCGTGGTAATGAAGAAGTAATTCAAGCTGGAAGAAATGGTTTAAATAGATTATTAGTTAGAGAAAAATATCATAAAGGTATTAAAGTGGGAGAAGAAGTAGTACAAACTTCTCAATTAGTTCGTCCTGTAAATCAGGTTATTCGTGAAGGCACAGCAGAACCGATGAATACTATTGGTTTGAGATCATATTCTCAAGTATTGTATATGGAAGCTAGTGCATATTTACCTTATGATGGTGGCGGTGCTGGATATACGGCGCTTGGTATTCCTGCTCGTTATGGTGTAGTAGCTGTAGACCCAGATATTATTCCACTTGGAACACGTGTATATATTCCAGGTTATGGTGAAGCTATTGCAGCAGATACTGGCGGTGCGATTAATGGTTATATGATTGATTTATGTATGGAAGATTATACTCAAGCTATAGCTTTTGGTCGTCGTGGTGTAGAAGTTTATATTTTAGATTGATATTTGTATAAATTGATTTAAAATAGTAGGATAGATAGAAAATTATATATAAAGATGAAAAAGAGTCTGTAAGTTTACAGGCTCTTTTTGTCTAGAGTATATGGCTTTTTACTTGCGTTTTTTGATATATTTTTGTTATACTAAAAAAATATGAGTTTATTTGTAATATTTTAGTTTAGTTGAAAAATAAGTGAGAAGGTTTTTAATGATAAAAGAAGTTTTAGTTGTAGAAGGAAAAATGGACGTTGTAGCCATTAATAAAGCAGTTGAAGCTGATTGTATTATCACAGAAGGTTTTAATTTATTGCCTAAGACTATAAAAAATATTAAAGCTGCTTATGAAAAACGTGGCATTATTATTTTAACTGATCCAGATTCAGCTGGAGAGCGAATTCGCACATATTTAACAAGAAGATTTCCTAATGCAAAGCACGCTTTTGTACCTTGTGAAGAAGCTACTGCAAATGATGATATTGGTATAGAGCAGGCAAGTCCTGAGGCTATTCGTAAAGCATTGGCTAAGGTGCGTACAATGAATTGGAAACCTAGTGATGAATTTAGTGCTACTGATTTAATTTTAAATCGCTTAAATGGTTTTGCAAATTCTGGTGTTCGCAGGGCAAAATTAGGTGCTATTTTAGGAATTGGTTTTGCCAATGCTAAAACTTTTTTACGCAGATTAAATAATTATGGAATTACTAGAGATGAATTTAATCAAGCTTTAGCAAAATTAAATTCAGAAAATGACATTAACGAAGTTGAAAATAAATAATAAATTGGAGGATTTTTAATTAATGAAGCAACCTACTATTGCTAATAAGAAGGTTACAAGATATATTTTACAGCGTTTTGGCATTCATATGAGCAAACGCTTAGGACAAAACTTTTTAATAGATGCTAATATTGTACAGGGCATTGTAGATGCAGCAAATGTACAGGAAAATGATAGAGTATTAGAAATCGGCCCGGGTATCGGTACTTTGACTCAAGCTTTAGCTGAAACTGGAGCAGAGGTTACTTGTGTAGAATTAGATAAAAGATTGCCAGAAGTTTTGGCACATACTTTAGACGCTTATGACAATGTGCGTGTTATTCAAGGAGATATTTTAAAAGTAAATATTCCAGAAATCATGGGCGATAAACCATTTAAAGTAGTAGCTAATTTGCCGTATTATATTACTACACCAATTATCATGGCTTTGCTCGAAAAACATTTGCCCATAACAGATATCGTAGTAATGGTACAAAAAGAAGTAGCAGAACGTATGGCAGCACAGCCAGGCGGTAAAACATATGGTGCTTTATCTGTAGCAGTGCAGTATTATACAGTGCCTGAAATCGCTTTATATGTACCACCACGTTCTTTTATGCCACCTCCAGAAGTGGATTCTGTAGTAGTGAACTGTAAAGTCAGACAGACTCCTGCCGTAGAACTTATTGATGAAAAAATGTTCTTTAGAGTGGTAAAAGCAGCTTTTGGTCAACGTCGTAAGACTTTAAATAATGCTTTAAAATCCATGGGTGTAGATAAAAATATTATTGCTGATGTATTAGATAAAGCTGGAATAGAAGCAACTCGTCGCGGAGAAACTTTGACTATGGAAGAGTTTGGAGCTATTGCTAATATTTTGGTACAAATGGCAAAACAGGAGGCATGATTTATGAAATTTGTTTCTTGGAATGTAAATGGTCTTCGTGCTTGTATGAATAAAGGTTTCATGGAGACTTTTCAGACTTTAGATGCAGATATTTTTTGTTTACAAGAAACAAAAATGCAACCTCATCAATTAGAATTAGACTTACCGGGATATAAACAGTATTGGAATAGTGCAGAAAAAAAGGGTTATTCAGGTACAGCTATTTTTACTAAAGTAGAGCCATTAAATGTAAGTTATGGTTTAGGTATAGAAGAACATGACCACGAAGGTCGTGTAATTACTTTAGAATTTGATAAATTCTTTATGGTCTGCGTATATACACCAAATTCTAAGCGAGAATTAGAGCGCTTGGATTACCGTATGCAATGGGAAGATGCTTTTCGCAATTATTTAGTTGAATTAAACAAACAAAAACCTGTTGTGATGTGTGGAGATTTAAATGTTGCTCATAAAGAGATTGATTTAAAAAATCCTAAGACAAATCGCCGTAGTGCAGGTTTTACAGATGAAGAACGCAGTAAAATGACTGAATTATTACAAGCCGGTTTTGTAGATACTTTCCGTTATCTTTATCCGGATAAAACAAGCATTTATTCATGGTGGTCATATATGCGAAAAGCTCGTGAAAACAATGCTGGGTGGAGAATTGACTATTTTATCGTATCTAAAGATATTGAAACAAATATAAAAGAAGCTGGCATTCACAATGAATTTTTTGGTAGTGACCATTGTCCAGTTAGTTTGGAATTAGATATTTAAATAAAATGGCAATAGACTTTATTTCATGATAAGCCTATTGCCATTTTTTATCCTTCAAAACTGTATTCAATTATGCTACCAGATGGACAAGAAACTTCTTTTCCTTTAAATAATAATCCTGAAAAAGGAACGATAATACTGCTTGCTATATTGGCATAATTTTTGCCACCTTTTAATTTTAAATCGTAAGGAAATTCTAAAATACTGCCATCAGTTAAGGTGATATTATTTAATTTTATGCGGATAATAGCACTTTCCCCAAGTAATCTACTGCCATGGATTTTAGTAATCATACCTTGAAGTTTTGTATCTTTAGGCAAAATGATTTCGTTGTTAACAACTAAATCATGGTAAAGACGGAAGTTGATTAAATCGTATTTATGATTAGTTTTACTGTCTAAATTATCTATATTTATTATTTGCATAGTAGTTTTTTCTGGTAAATGTAAATAAGTAGTAGTATTAGTTGTGGTATTTTGGGTATTTGTATTATTTTGAGCATAAGTTATAGAAGGTAAGTAAATAATACAAGATAAAATAATTATTAAAGTAAGAAAAACAGATTTTGGTGACATAAAAAAATCCTTTCATATTAAAAAATATATTAACATTATAATAGATATATTTAATTAAGTTAAGATAATTATTTATATTGACAGTATAATTATAGAATGATATAATATTACTGTTGTTTAACACAATATGCCGAAGTGGCGGAATTGGCAGACGCACTTGACTCAAAATCAAGCGTAGTCCCCTACGTGCCGGTTCGAGTCCGGCCTTCGGCACC
>OGZJ01000783.1_pt1 | contig 10769 bp, 8 predicted proteins | sample 1576831 | NCBI WGS metagenome assembly OGZJ01 (sample SAMEA3541518, study PRJEB24748) | human gut metagenome | biome: human gut; feature: human-associated habitat; material: faeces | place: China | collected 2012
CATGGTGCCGGGGTCCGGTACCAAGGTCATTGTGCGCGATGTGAAGCAGGAGATCGAGACGGCGTTCCTTGATTACTCGATGTCCGTTATTGTGGCGCGTGCTCTGCCTGATGTGCGTGACGGCCTCAAGCCCGTGCATCGCCGCATTTTGTACACGATGCATGAGCGCGGCAATGACCCGCAGCATCCCTACCGCAAATCCGCCGATACGGTCGGTGCGGTGCTGGGCTCTTACCACCCGCACGGTGACGCTTCGGTCTATGATGCCATGGTGCGTCTGGCACAGGATTTCAGCCTGCGCTATCCGCTGGTTGACGGTCAGGGTAACTTCGGCTCTGTGGACGGCGACCCCCCGGCTGCCTACCGTTATACCGAGGCCCGCATGTCCAAGATGGCCTGCGAGATGCTGACCGATATTGAAAAGGACACCATCGACTGGGACCCCAACTTTGACGAGACCAAAAAGGAGCCTCATGTTCTGCCCAGCCGCTTCCCGAACCTGCTGGTCAACGGCAGTCAGGGCATCGCGGTCGGCATGGCGACCAACATTCCGCCGCACAACCTGCGCGAGATCGTCAGCGGCATGATCGCCCTGATGGAGGACCCCGACATCGACTTGGCCGGTCTGATGGAGCATGTCAAGGGCCCGGACTTCCCGACCGGCGGCATCATCATGGGGCGCAGCGGCATCCGCGCCGCCTACGCCACCGGCCGCGGCAAGATCACGCTGCGCGGCCGCGCCGAGATCGTCGAGAAAAAGAACGGCCGCTATGAGATCCTGATCTCCGAAATCCCCTATATGGTCAACAAGACCCGCCTGATCGAGTCGATCGCCGATCTTGTCAAGAACAAGCGGATCGAGGGCATCAGCGATATGAATGACGAATCCTCGAGCCGCACCGGCATGAAGATCGTTATTGAAATCAAGAAGGACGCCAACCCGCAGGTCGTGCTGAACCAGCTTTACCGCTACACCCAGCTGCAGGATACGGTCGGCGTGATCATGCTGGCGCTCGACGACGGTGTGCCCAAGATCATGAGCCTTAAGACCATGATGGAGCGCTACATCGAGTTCCAGATGCAGGTCATCCGCCGCCGGACTGCCTTTGAGCTGAAAAAGGCGAAGGAGCGCGAGCATATTCTGGAGGGCCTGCACAAGGCCGTTGACATCGTGGACGAGATCATCGCCACGATCCGCGCCTGCAAGGGCGGCTTTGCCGAGGCGCGTCAGGCCGTGATGGATAACTTCGGCTTTGACGAGCTGCAGGCAGATGCCATCGTCAAGCTGCAACTTGGCCGCTTGGCCGGTCTGGAGATTCTCAAGATTGAGCAGGAATTGGGCGAGCTGCGCGCTGCCATTGCGGACTTTGAGGATATTCTGGCCAATGACGAGCATGTCAAGCGCATCGTCAAGACCGACCTGACCACGCTGGCCGACAAGTACGGCGATGAGCGCCGCACCTCCATCGAGGCTGTGTCCGGCGAGGTTGACATTGAGGATCTGATCCCCGAGGAGACCTGCGTCTTTACGCTGACCCACGAGGGGTACATCAAGCGCACAACGCTGGACACCTATCAGGCACAGAACCGCGGCGGCCGCGGTGTGCAGGGCATGACCCAGAAGGACGAGGACTTTACCGAGGAGATGTATGTCGGCTCGACGCATGACTATATGCTCTTCCTGACGAATCAGGGCCGTGTCTACCGCCTGAAGGGCTATCAGGTGCCGGAGGGCAGCCGTACCGCCAAGGGCAGCCATATCGTAAACCTGCTGCAGCTGCAGGAGGGGGAGAGCGTCACCCTGATGCTGCAGCAGAAGGCCGATGTCGATGAGGACAACACCTACGCAACGATGATCACCAAGCAGGGCCTCATCAAGCGCACGCCGCTGTCCCAGTTCCGCAACATCCGCAAGGCCGGCCTGATCGCCATCGCGCTCAACGAGGGCGACAGTCTGGTGTGGAGCCACCTGACCAAGGGCGATGACGAGATCATCGTTGCCACCCATGACGGCGCGGCCATCCACTTTACCGAGGAGGACGCCCGCTCGATGGGCCGTACCGGCCACGGCGTCCGTGTCATTAAGCTGCGCGAGGGTGACTATGTCGTCGGCGCCGGCGTCTGCCGCCCGGGTGCCACCGTGCTGACCATCAGCGAGGAGGGCAAGGGCCGCCGCAGCCGTATTGATGACTACCGCATCACGAAGCGCGGCGGCTTGGGCATCCGCAACTATTCCAACGGCAATGTGGCGGGTATCAAGATCGTGGACGACACCGATGACCTGATTCTGATCAGCCAGAACGGCATTCTGATCCGCATCCATGCGTCGGACATCAATATCCAGAGCCGCTACGGCAGCGGCGTCCGCGTTATGCGTATGCTGGACGATGACCGCGTGGCCGTTGTGGCCCGTGTGGACCGCGACAACGATGCCGAGACCGCAAAGATCGAGGACACCGGCGAGAGCGACCCGACACCCGAGGAGCTGGCTGCCATCGAAGCCGAGGAGCTGGCCGCCGAGGCCGCCGAGGAGGCAGCCCCCGAGAATAATGATGAAGAATAAATAAGCAACAGGGGAGAGGCCGCGCATTGGCCTCTCCTTTTTGGTGGATTTGTAGGGAGCGGTCTTGACCGCTCCGGGAAGTTTGCCATGCCTTTCACGGGCACGGAGGGGTCAAGACCCCTCCCTACAAGCATTTGAAATTTTTTCGCCGAAGCCTTTTTTATAAAAAAGGCTGGAAAAACACCGCGTATTCATGGTATTCTAAAGTATTCCCATAAAAAAAAGGAGCACCCACATGGAACTGCATACAACCATCTGCGCGCTGGCGACCCCACCGGGAGAGGGCGGCATTGCCACGGTCCGCGTTTCCGGCCCGGACGCCTACGCCATCGTCAGCAAGATATTTGCGCCGGTGCGGCAGGGCAAAAGCGTTGTCGATGCCAAAGGCTACACCGCCATGCTGGGCCACTACCTGCTGCACGGGGCCGAGATGGACGAGTGCATGGCGCTGTTTTTCCGGGCGCCGCACTCCTACACCGGCGAGGATGTCATCGAACTGTCGGTACATGGCGGCACGGCGATGGCAGACGGCCTGCAGGAGGCACTGATCACCGCAGGCTGCGTACCGGCCGGGCCGGGGGAGTTTACCCGCCGCGCACTGGAAAACGGCCGGATGTCGCTGACGCAAGCCGAGGCCGTGATGGAGGTCATTGCGGCGAACGGCCGGCAGGGAGCCGCGCTGGCAAAATCGGCGCTGGACGGGCGGCTGGCGAAGCGCATCGGCAAGATACAGACTGCGCTGCAAACGCTGAACGCCCACCTGACCGCATGGGTCGATTACCCGGAGGAGGATGTGCCGGAACTGTCCGATGAGGCGTTTGTGCGCACCCTGACCGAACAGAAAGCCGAGTTGGACGCGCTGATCAACGGCTACAGTGCCGGTGCGGTGCTGCGCCATGGCGTGGACTGCGTGCTGCTGGGCCGCCCCAATGTCGGCAAAAGCACGCTTTTGAACCTGCTGGCCGGGTTTGACCGCGCCATCGTCACGCCGGTGGCGGGCACGACCCGCGATATTGTCGAGCAGGCGGTCCAGCTGGGCAGCGTGCGGCTGAACCTGTTTGACACCGCCGGTGTGCGCGAGGTCGGTGCGGACGGGGATGCCATCGAGGCCGAGGGCATCCGCCGCAGCTGGAAAAAGCTGGACGAGGCGGGCCTTGTGCTGGCGGTGTTCGATGCCGCGCAGCCGCTGTCTGATGATGATCTGGAGCTGGCCCGCAGGTGTCAGGGCCGCCCGGCAATCGCCGTGCTGAACAAGCAGGATCTGGCAGGGGAGCAGGATGTTCCACATGGAACATTGGAGCCGTATTTTAAAAAGATTGTGCCGATGTGCGCGAAGGACGCCATCGGCCTGCAGGCACTGACAGATGCCGTGGCCGACCTGCTGGGTACGGCACAGCTGGACCCGAGTGCGGCGCAGCTTTGCAGCGCGCGGCAGCTTTCAGCCGCGACGCGCGCGCGGGATGCGCTGGCCGAAGCCATCCGCGCAAGGCAGGACGGCTTTGGGCTGGACGCCGCCGCCGTCTGCCTGACAGACGCCCTGCAGGCACTCTGCGATTTGACTGGCGAGGACGCGACCGAGGCAACGATTGATGAAGTGTTTGAAACGTTCTGTGTGGGCAAGTAAGTAAAAATGGCGGAGCCTTCTCCCTCTGGGGGAGAAGGGGTCCGCGGCCCCGCCCGCGGACGGATGAGGGGAGAGCCTTTGGGTACTGCCTGTTAAAAGTGAGACCGCGTGAACTCCGCCCTCATCAGCCGCCTGCGGGCGGCAGCTTCCCCCTCGGGGGAAGCCTTTAGGAAGAGCCTTCCCCCTGCGGGGGAAGGTGGCCGCAGGCCGGATGAGGGGCGGCTTAAAAGTGGTTGCCCAGTAAAAGGGCAATATCGAAAACTTCGCCCCTCATCAGCCGCCTGCGGGCGGCAGCTTCCCCCTCAGGGGAAGCCTTTAGGGCGTGGAGGTAACATTATGAAGGGCATTAAAACGACAAATCCGCTGCGCGCAAATGCACAAAAACTCCGCAGGGAAATGACCCCGCAGGAGAGACACCTGTGGTATGACTTTCTGAAAAATCTCCCGCAAACTGTCCACCGTCAAAAAATGATTGGCAATTTTATAGTTGATTTTTATTTTCCATCGTGTAAACTGGTAATAGAACTGGATGGGGCACAGCATACCGAACCACAGACTGCTGAGTATGACCGGCAGCGCACGGAATTTCTGCAGGCGCAGGGCTGCCGGGTGCTGCGGTATGACAACCATGCAGTGGATACAAATTTTACAGGTGTCTGCGAGGACATCCTGCGCAATATAGGGTAAGAGGAAAGCTTTATGGACAAACTGGGAACCTACGATGTCATCGTCATCGGGGCGGGGCATGCGGGAATAGAGGCTGCCCACGCGGCGGCACGGCTGGAGGCAAGAACGGCGGTGTTCACGCTGTCGCTGGATTTCATCGGCAATATGCCCTGCAACCCGTCCATCGGCGGCACGGCCAAGGGGCATCTTGTGCGTGAGGTCGATGCACTGGGCGGCCTGATGGGCCTTGCCGCCGATGCGACCTACCTGCAGAGCCGGATGCTCAACCGCGGCAAAGGTCCGGCCGTACACAGCCTGCGGGTGCAGACCGACCGCAAGCGATACCATATCTGGATGAAGCACGCGCTGGAAAAGACCCCCAACCTTGACATCCATCAAGGCGAGATCGTCGGCATTGATGTGCAGGACGGGCAGGTCTGCGGCGTTTACACCAACCTGCACGCCTACTATGCCTGCAGGGCGGTCGTGGTTGCGACCGGCACGAATCTGGGCGGCCGCATCTTTGTGGGCGATGCGCACTGCGACAGCGGCCCCGACGGCACCCATGCCGCTACGGCGCTGACCCTCGACCTGATCACGCACGGCTTTACGCTGCGCCGGTTCAAGACCGGCACACCGGCCCGCGTCCACCGCCGCAGCATCGACTTTGACAAGCTTGAGTGCCAGCCCGGCGACCCGGACAGCGAGCTGCAGCCGTTCAGCTTTATGACCCGCGTGCCGATGCACAACAAGGTCAACTGCTACATTGCCTACACCAACCCCGAGACCCACAAGGTCATTCTCGACAATCTCGACCGCTCGCCGCTCTACGGTGGGGATATTCAGGGCGTCGGCCCGCGCTACTGCCCGTCCATCGAGGATAAGGTCGTGCGATTTAAGGAGAAGGAGCGCCATCCCGTCTTTGTCGAGCCCTGCGGCGAGGATACCGAGGAAATGTACCTGCAGGGGCTTTCTTCCAGCCTGCCGGAGGCTGTGCAGAACGAGATGTACCGCACGATACGCGGCTTTGAGCACCTTGAAATCATGCGCCCGGCCTACGCCATCGAGTACGACTGCGTGGACCCCACAACGCTGAAGCCCACGCTGGAAAGCAAGGTCGTGGGCGGCATCTACGGTGCAGGGCAGTTCAACGGCACCTCCGGCTACGAGGAGGCCGCCGCGCAGGGACTGCTGGCCGGCTTGAACGCCGCCCGCCATGCGCTGGGCAGGGACGAGCTGGTGCTGGCGCGGCACACAAGCTACCTTGGCACGCTGGTCGATGACCTTGTGACGAAGGGGGTGCTGGACCCCTACCGCATGATGACAAGCCGCAGCGAGTACCGGCTGAGTCTGCGTCAGGACAACGCCGATGAGCGGCTGACCCCCATCGGCCGGGAATACGGGCTGGTCGATGATGCGCGGTGGGCGGTGTTCTGCCGTGACCGCGCGTGCAAGCAGGCCGAGCTGAAGCGGCTGGAAACAACCAGCATTAAGCTGGCCGACCTGCGCGCCGCTGCCCCCGAGGGCGCCGAGCTGGGCGAGATCGGCGGCACAGCGATGGAGCTGATGCGCCGCCCCTACATCAATTATGACCTGATCGCAAGGGTCATCGGCCGCGGCGAGGGCGTGACCCCTGCCATGGCGCAGCGCATCGAAACGGAAATCCGCTACGCCGGGTACATCGCAAGGGAGGAGCGCATCATCCGCGACATCCAGCGGCATGAGAGCGTGGTCATCCCGGAGGATTTCGACTATGCGCCGATCGAGACAATGACGCTGGAATCCCGCGAAAAGCTGGCGAAGATTCGCCCGCGCACGCTGGCGCAGGCAGGCCGCATCCCGGGCGTATCCCCGAGCGATTTGGCGCAGCTGAGTATTGTGATTTTGAAGGATAGGAAGTGAGCCTTCTCCCGCGAGGGGGAAGGTGCCCGAGGCCCCGCCCGAGGGCGGATGAGGGCCGAGTATATCAATTTCACCCGCAACCGGGCAGCCACATACAGTCTGCCCTCATCAGCCGCCTGCGGGCGGCAGCTTCCCCCGAGGGGGAAGCCAAGGAGACGATATGATTGATAAAAACAGATTACAAGCTAAATGTTCCACATGGAACATTGCCCTGACCGGCACCCAGCTGGACCTGCTGGACAAATATGCCGAGCTGCTTGTCAGCTATAACGAAAAGGTCAACCTGACCGCCATCACCAGCCCTGAGGGCATTGAGGACCGCCACTTTGCGGACAGTCTGCTGTTTGCGGCTCAGCCCGAGGTGCAGGGCAAGCTGGTGGATGTCGGCACCGGTGCGGGCTTTCCCGGCATCGTGGCCAAAATCTACAAGCCCGATCTGGCGCTGACCCTGATGGAGCCGACCGGCAAGCGGGTGGACTTTTTGAAATATGCCTGCGCCGAGCTGGGGCTGACCGGCGTAGAATTTGCCAAGGAGCGCGCCGAGGAGGCTGCCCGCAAAATCTGGCGCGAGCAGTTTGATGTTGCATCCGCCCGCGCGGTGGCGGCGCTGCCGGTCCTGAGCGAGTACTGCCTGCCGCTTGTCAAGGTCGGCGGCAGCTTCATCGCCATGAAAGGCCCCGAGGCAGACGCCGAGGCGAAGGCCGCGGCCAACGCCCTGAAAAAGCTGGGCGGTCAGTACGAGGAAACGCGCCAGTTCACCCTGCCGGACGGCAGCGCACGCGGGCTGGTATTCTGCAGAAAAATATCGCAGACTCCGACCGTTTACCCCCGAAACGGCGGAAAAATCGCAAAAAAACCGTTGTAACAACGCGAAAAACAGGATAACCGGGCGAACGATTTTTCTTTCCCGGGCGTATAAAATATGCTATGCTTTTTGTAGAAAAAGCATAGCTATTTTTGTGGGCCGCCTTTGCGGCAGACACGCAGTAAACCCAGGGGGAGGAAACGAAATTGCCGAAGAATGATATACAGAAGCAGGGGCGCATCCTGATGCTGCCTGTGGATTGCATCGAGCCGTCGCCCTATCAGGCGCGCACCGCCTTTGATGAGCCGGAGATTGCTGCGCTGGCGGTCAGCATCTTGCAGAACGGGCTGCTGCAGCCCATCAGCGTGCGGCGGGTCGGCATCCGCAAATATCAGCTTGTGGCAGGGGAGCGCCGGCTGCGTGCCTGCCGGCTGGCCAAGCTGGAAAAGGTACCCGCTATCCTTGCCGACTATGACGACAGCGAATCCGCTGCGCTGGGACTGCTTGAAAATCTGCAGCGCAGCCAGCTGGACCCGTTTGACACGGCGCGCGGCATCAAGGAGGTCATCCGGCTGTGGGGCTGCACCCAGGCCGAGGCTGCCCGCCGTCTGGGACTGAGCCAGCCCGCGCTGGCCAACAAGCTGCGCCTTTTGACCCTGACAGCTGAGCAGCAGCAGCTTTGCACGGCCAACCACCTGAGCGAGCGCCATGCCCGCGCAGCGCTGCGCCTGCCGGAGAGCCGCCGCACCCCGGCGCTGGAGAAGATGGCCCGCGACAAGCTGAGCGTGCGGCAGGCCGACAGGCTGGTGGACCAGATGTTGGCGGCCCCGGGCAGCCCCAGCCCCTGCCGCCGCACGATCCCGATGGTGCGGGATGTACGGTTCTTTGTGAACACGCTGCAGCACGCAGTCGATCTGATGACCCAAAAGGGGATAGCTGCCACCACGCACTGTGACAAGCATGACGGCTGCCTTGAGTACATAGTGCGCATCCCCGTGAGCAGTGACGGGACGGCAGGCAAGCAGGACAACGACCCCAAGAAGGAGGACAGCGAGTTTGCGGTGAAGCTGTGAGAAAGAAAAGCCTTCCCCCTTAGGGGGAAGGTGGCCAAAGGCCGGATGAGGGGCGCGTAAGGGTGTCGCCCGGTAAAGAGGGCAGTAGAGCCAAGGCCGCCCCTCCGGCCTTGCTTCGCTCGGCCACCTCCCCTGTAAGGGGAGGCTTTTCCCGCGGGCGAAGCCCGCACAAAAAGGCACCCCCTATGGGGGAGCTGGCCGAGTTTACGAGGCCTGAGGGGCTTTGCAGCTTTGCCTTTATAGCCAACCTGCCCCCGGAATGTTCCATGTGGAACATTCCGGGGGTACTTTTTGTATTCGACCCCTTTTTTATCGCAAACCATTGTGCTATAATAGATATAAGCGGCCTCTGCCGCTGAAAATTGCAAAGAAAACAGGGGAGGTACGGCGTGGCAGCAAAAGTCATCGCAATAGCAAACCAGAAGGGCGGCGTTGGCAAGACCACGACCGCCGTCAACCTGAGCGCCTGTGTGGCGGCGCTGGGCAAAAAGGTCCTGATCGTAGATCTGGACCCGCAGGGAAACACGACATCCGCCTACGGCATCGCAAAAAATAAGGTCGAGGCCGACACCTACACCTGCCTGATCGACGATGATGATGTCCGCGAGGCCATCATCAAGAGCGAGTACAACGCAGATGTGCTGCCATCCAACACGCAGCTGGCGGGCGCACCCATTGAGCTGGTCTCGGTGCCCCGGCGTGAGATGCGCCTGCGCACGGTGCTGGCACCGGTCGTGCCGCTGTATGACTACATCTTCATCGACTGCGCACCGTCGCTCGATCTGCTGACCGTCAATGCGCTCTGTGCAGCGGACACCGTTGTGATCCCGATGCAGTGTGAATTTTTCGCGCTGGAGGGTCTGAGCGAGCTGATGGGCACCCTAAAGACCGTGCGCCAGAAGTACAACCGCCACCTCGACATTGAGGGCGTGCTGTTCACAATGTATTCCGGGCGGCTGAACCTGACGATGCAGGTCGTGGCGCAGGTGAAAAAGTACTTTGGCGACAAGGTATACCGGGCTGTCATTCCCCGCACCGTGCGCCTGAGCGAGGCACCCAGCTTCGGTATGCCGATCAACTTCTATGAGCCGAACGGCAAGGGCTGCGAGGCTTATATGGAGCTGGCGCGGGAATTTTTAGCAAACAATGAGCGATAAGGAGGGACGCCGATGGCCAAGAAGAAGATGGGCGGCTTGGGCAAAGGACTCGACAGTCTGTTTGCCGATCTGTCCGACGATACCGGAAGTGAAGCGTCCGGTTCCACCCTGCTGCTGCGCGAGATCGAGCCTGACCCGGAGCAGCCCCGCAAACGGTTTGACGACGATGCCCTGAACCAGCTTGCCGACAGCATTGCGGAAAACGGCCTGCTGCAGCCCATCGCCGTCCGCCCCAAAAAGGTCGGCCCCGGCTACATCATCATTGCGGGCGAGCGCCGCTGGCGTGCCGCCCGTCTGGCCAGCCTTGTCGAGGTGCCGGTCATCATCAAGGATGTCACCGATGAGCAGGCCGCCGCGCTGGCCCTGATCGAGAACCTGCAGCGCGAGGATTTGGACCCCATCGAGGTCGCCGAGGGCTGCCGCCAGCTTATCGACAAATACGGCCTGACGCAGGAGAGCGCCGCTAAGCGGCTGGGCAAAAGCCGCAGTGCCGTGGCGAACAGCCTGCGCCTGCTGGCCCTGCCCGAGGATGTGCGCCGTCTGGTCAGCGAGGGCAAGCTAAGCTTTGGCCACGCTAAGGTCCTGCTGGGGCTGCCCGATGAGGAGCTGATGCGGCAGGCCGCTGCCGAGGTCATTGCGCAGAGCCTGAATGTCCGCCAGACCGAGGCGCTCTGCAAAAAGCTGGCCAAGCCCGCCAAGCCCCCCAAGGTAAAGGATAACTTCACCCGCCCCAAGCGAGCCATTGAGGTGGAGGCCGCGCTGAAGGAGGTCACCGGCAGCGAGGTCCATGTCGATTACAAGGACGGCAAGGGCTCGCTGAAGATCGACTTCTACAGCGATGCCATGCTGCAAAAGTTCGTCAGCCTGCTGGGAATGTATGACCCGGAGGGGTAATGCAGGTTGGATTTGTAGGGGCGAACATTGTTCGCCCGGAAAAGCTGCGGCAACCGCACGATTTCGCGGGCGGATATGGAATCCG
>OGZJ01000793.1_pt1 | contig 10654 bp, 10 predicted proteins | sample 1576831 | NCBI WGS metagenome assembly OGZJ01 (sample SAMEA3541518, study PRJEB24748) | human gut metagenome | biome: human gut; feature: human-associated habitat; material: faeces | place: China | collected 2012
CTATGAACCAGTATGTCAAAGATGAAAATCAGGCTATGATTGACTCTGTAGAGTGTATGCCAAGATGCGTAAGAAACAATTATCCGGGGGCAACAAAATGCTGATTAAAATATTATTTATCATACTTATCGGGTTAAGTGCCGGAGGTGTTACGGCTACAGGACTGTTCGCCCTAATATCAAGCATAGGTCTTATTAACAGATACGCAGATGTGACCAACACAACAGAATCAATAATGCTTTATGAGGAAATGATTATATTTGGTGCAGGTATTGGGAATATATGGTATATATTTGAACTGCCGATTAAGCTTGGCGTGGCAGGTGTTATATTGTATGGTGCGGTATCTGGAATATTTATAGGTACATTTTTAATATGTCTTGCAGAAACAGTCAAGGTACTGCCTATATTAGCACACAGGGTTAAGCTTAAAAAATGTCTTGGCTTTGTAGTTTTGTTTATTGCTATTGGAAAGATGGTGGGACATTTGGTATACTATTTAGTACCTTAAATACTAAACAGACAGGAAGAAATAATATGATTACGAGAAAAGAGCTTGCAAAAGCAGCTAAGAGAACATTAAAAAAGCATTTCTGGATATTGGTTGTTGTGTGTCTTATAGCAGCGTTTGTTGGAAGTGAATTTACGGAAACTTTCAGTTTCTTTAAAATGCAGATGACAGACATTAATAATACAGATACGAACGAATCACAGGGCGTTACGCTTGTTACATCAGATATTGATAACAGGACGAAAAGTGCAATGCTTGATGCAATTGTATCAGTTATTATGAACAATGAGGAACAGGGCAAAGAGCAGTCGCAGACACTTATCGACAAAGCAAAGGATAATGCAGGGGACATACTGGGGAGAACTTCGGGAATATTATCATCAGTTGTTAATAACGTATCATCAGGTGCGGTTGTATTTACTATAGTTGATGTTGTATACGGAATTACGGGTTCAAGACATCTTGTTGTTATCCTGCTTTTATGTCTGGCACTTATATTTTATTTTGGAATAAGATATGTCGTGAAAATGTCTTATGTTGTTATATCAAGAAGAATATTTCTTGAAAGCCGGACATATAAAAGTGTAGGGGTCGGCAAATTTATGTTTCTTATGAGAGTAAAAAGGTGGATGCGTGTAGCCTTTACAATGTTAGTTAAAGACTTGTATACCATATTATGGTCGCTTACAATAGCAGGGGCTTTTATTAAGCCGCTGTCATATATGCTTGTGCCATATATAATAGCCGAAAATCCAGACATAAAGGCTAATGATGCAATAACCTTATCAAGAAGAATGATGAACGGCTATAAGTGGAAATGTTTCTGCTACCAGTTATCATTTATTGGCTGGAATATATTAAGCTTTATGTCTATGGGTCTTGTGGGGGTATTATATTCCAATCCATATAAGACTGCATTTTTTACAGAATTGTATGTTCTTATAAGAGAAAATGCTATTAAGAATAATATAGAAGGCATGGAAATGCTAAGCGATGTATATCTGTATGAGCGGGCAGGAAAAGAAGAATTGCAGGCAGCTTACGCAGACATATATCCATATATGAATGAGGACTCTCCAGAGGAAAGATTTGATGATGATATTATGAAATCTGACATCAGGTATTTCAGGAGATTAAGAAAGTTTCTTGCTGACTGGTTCGGCGTAATTCTTTTTAATACGAGTGAGGAAAAGAAGTTCGAGGATGCCAAGGCGGAACAGATAAAAGCTGACAGATGTAAACAGGAGATACTTGGTAATATGTATCCTTCAAGGCTGTTTACATTAAAGGAGCATAGAGCTAATTTTGAAAGTACGGTATATATGCGTAATTACTCAATTCCATCGCTTATACTTATATTCTTTGTAATGTCATTTATAGGGTGGTTCTGGGAAGTTTCATCACACTTAATGCTGTATCATTCATTTGCTAACAGAGGCGTGCTCCACGGTCCCTGGCTTCCAATATACGGAGTTGGCGGTCTTTTGATACTTCTGCTTCTTAAAAAGTTCAGGGAAAAGCCGGCTCTTGAGTTCGTGCTGGCGATTATTCTGTGTGGAGTTGTTGAGTATTTTACAGGACTTGTGCTGGAACTTACACATAACGGACAGAAGTGGTGGGACTACACAGGATTTTTCCTTAATCTTCACGGGCGTATATGTGCGGAAGGCCTGTTAGCCTTTGGTATTGGTGGAATGGCTATAGTGTATTTTGTAGCACCATTGCTTGATAATTATTTCAGAAAGATAAAGCTTCAGATTATTATACCATTATGTGTGGCACTTATGATGATATTTGTTGCAGACCAGTTGTATACAAAGAAACACCCTAATGTGGGCGAGGGCATAACATGCCTTAACATATATGATATGTATTATTATTTATGAATAATTCTTAAGTTTATGGTAATGCTAATAGAAACATATGTTAATAGTAATATAATGCAATAAGACAGGCGGAATATATGATTATTAATATCAACATATGTCACTAATAAAGCATATGTAGGAATGAGGATTATTATGGTTCAGGATGTTGAAAAAAGAAATAAAAGCTATAACCAGTATGTTGAAAATGTCACGAAAAAGGCGGGGTGTGTATACAACTGCTTTAAGGCATTTATAACAGGTGGAATTATATGTACAATAGGCCAGCTTATTATGAATTTTATGAAGATGACAGGAATGACAGCAGATGATGCAGCAAGTTATACAACGCTTATACTTGTTGCTTTAAGTGTTATATTTACAGGCTTTGGAATATATCCGCTTATCACGTCTTTTGGAGGAGCTGGTGCACTTGTTCCGATTACAGGATTTGCGAACAGTATAGCTTCTCCTGCGATTGAATATAAGAAAGAGGGACAGGTATTTGGTATTGGCTGTAAAATATTTACGATAGCAGGACCGGTTATATTGTATGGAATATTTTTCAGCTGGATTATAGGTCTGATATACTGGATAATAAGTCTTATGTGATTAACTATTTGGAGGTACTAAGGAAATGGCAATGACCGAATTAGAACAGCATTATAATAAATTCAATGAGGAGAAACGTCTGGATTCACGTCACGGAAGGGTTGAATTTATAACATCTATGAAATATATCCATAACTGCCTTGATGATATTAAGGCGGCTATGGATATTGCCAGTGATATAAAGATACTTGATATAGGTGCAGGAACAGGAAGATACAGCGTTCCATTATCTGAGGAAGGGTACGATGTCACTGCGGTGGAACTAGTAAAGCATAATCTTGGACTTCTAAAGGCTAAGAATTCAAATGTCAAGGCATATCAGGGCAATGCACTTAAGCTTAAGCGTTTTGAAGATAATACATTTGATATGGCACTGCTTTTTGGACCTATGTACCATTTGTTTACATTTGAGGATAAGCTTAAGGCACTTAATGAAGCAAAGAGAGTTGTCAAGCCGGGTGGAATTATACTTGTGGCATATCTTATGAATGAATATAGTGTTATTACATATGCGTTTAAAGAAGGACATATTAATGAATGTCTTAATGGGAACAGACTGACAGAGGATTATCACACTGTATCAAGTGAGGAGAACCTCTATGATTATATGAGAATAGAAGATATTAACAGTCTTAATGAGGCGGCAGGGCTTGAGAGAATTAAAATATTATCACCAGATGGACCGGCTAACTATATAAGACCATATCTTAATAAGCTTACAGAAGAAGAATTCGCAGAATTCGTGAAGTATCATCTTGCAACGTGCGAAAGACAGGATTTAATCGGAGCGGCAGCACATACACTTGATATATTAAGAGTTAAGTAATTTTAACTGGATACATCAGTGAGTGGCAGAATTTACTTTTGACACTCATATGATAATATTAATATAGAATAATTAACGGATAATGCTGGGGAAATAATACAGTAATGAATAAATTACCTGATAAAGCAGATACTACCTATTGATGATTGATTATGAATAAATATTAAGAGGTAGCGTATGATTGCAGGTAAACAGAGTATTAAATTTGATAATAATGTATACATCAAAGCAGGAGCTACAGTGGCGGGAACTAAGGAAAAGAAAGGACCGCTGGGCTGCTGCTTTGATGTCGTTTCGCAAGATGATTTATTCGGTGGTGAAAGCTGGGAGGAGGCAGAGAGCAGGATACAGAGCCTTGCATTTGAGAAGCTGTTAGAAAAGACAGGAATGATGCCAGAGGACATAAGATATATATATGCAGGTGACTTATTAGGTCAGCTTATAGCGACATCTTTTGGCTTAAAGACGTATGATGTGCCGCTTTTTGGACTTTATGGTGCGTGTTCAACTATGGGAGAGTCATTATCGCTTGCGGCTATGTGTGTTAATGCTGGTTTCGCAGATAATGTGGCGGCGATAGCTTCAAGCCATTTTGCAAGTGCTGAGAAGCAGTTCAGATTTCCATTATTATATGGCAACCAGAGGCCAATGAGTTCAACGTGGACAGTTACAGGTGCAGGAGCATATCTTGTATCTAATTCGCCAGTAATAACAAAATGTGATGGAGATGTATGCCGGATTGTTGATAACGGCTATGCAAATGTAATTATATCGGGTATAACTACAGGAAAAATAGTTGATTATGGTGTTAAGGACTCTATGAATATGGGAGCTTGTATGGCACCTGCAGCGGCAGACCTTATAGAAGCCAACTATAAGGATTTTGAAGTGACTAAAGGGTATTACGATATGATTATAACCGGTGACTTGGGGTATACAGGTAAAGAGATACTTCTTACACTTCTTAAAGAGAAAGGAATAGACATAAGTGATATATACACGGACTGCGGAATAGAAGTATTTGATAAAAATGAGCAGGATACCCAGTCAGGTGGAAGTGGTTGTGGGTGCAGTGCGATAGTTCTTGATACTCTTGTATTGGACAAGTTAAGAAAACGTGAATTAAAAAGGGTATTATTTGTTCCAACAGGGGCATTGTTATCGCAGGTAAGCTTTAATGAAGGTAAGTCAATACCGGGAATAGCACACGGCGTTGTGCTTGAGGCTGTATAAGGTGCATAACACAGCATTGCGGCAGATATAAGTTAAAAGTGCATAACAGGATTGTTATATGTCAGTAAAAGAAAGGAGCTGGGCGTTAAAATGGATTATTTGAAAGCATTTGTTGTAGGCGGAATTATATGCGTCCTGACACAGATTTTAATGGAAAAGACCAGGCTTATGCCAGGAAGAATAATGGTTATACTTGTAACCACGGGTACTGTTCTTGGTGCAATAGGACTTTATGAACCGCTTGTGCAGTTTGCAGGAGCGGGAGCGAGCGTTCCGTTGACAGGCTTTGGAAATGTACTATGGAAGGGAATGAAAATGGCTGTTGATAACTCGGGCTTCTTGGGATTGTTCAAAGGTGGCTTTACAGCCTGTGCGGTGGGAGTGTCAGCGGCACTTGTATTCGGCTATATTGCCTCGTGGATATTCGAGCCTAAGATGAAAAAGAAATAAAATTTACAGCGATATATAAAAAGCCCCTGCTTATTAATTTATAGGGTTTGCTTATAGCACTTGCATAAAGGCTATAGGGCATTTAGGAAGGACCTTATAAATATAGTAAGCAGGGGCTTTTTTATATTGCATATCGTTATGAATATTAACGAACTAATTAACGCAATAACTAATTAAATAACTAAATAATCAGCTGGCTGACAGTTACAAGCTATTGTTACCGACAGATTAATTACTGCTTCCTGTAGTAGAAGCGGTTGTGTTCTGCTTTGCAGTTGTTGACTGCGAATTAGAAGCGTTCTGTGTAGTGGTTGTAGCTGTTGTGTTCTGCGGGGTCGTGTTCTGCTTTGTAGTTGTTGACTGGCTGTTGTTACTGTTATTGTTACTGTTATTGTTAGTAGTTGTTGATGGTGTTACAGGTGCGGCTGTTGAGTGAAGCGTACAAAGCTTGCTTAGCTTCTCATCAGTTATCGCATATTGTGCATCAGCAGTTGTATAACCAGAAGTATCCTCACCACCTAAAGTGTTAGTTGATGACTTCTTAACATAAATGTTAGTTGAAACATTAGTACAGCCTGCGTTAGCAACAAGACCTGAGTCATTACATATATTAACCTTAACGTGAGTATCACAGGTTTCTGTAGGCTGGTTGTCAGCCGCAAAATATTCAGTGATTATACAGCTTCCTCTAGGGTCAGCATCACATAAACCTTCAACAGGGAGCTTGCCTGACTTAGAGCATACAGCAACCTGTACAATATCATCTGGCTGTGTGAAGCTTCCGGTAGGAAGATTTTCGTGGATTTCCTGCATAATAGCTTTCCATATACCGGTATGGTTGACTGAGTCAACACGCTTAGAGTTATCATCATAACCTACCCATATAGAAGCAGTGTAGTAAGGTGTAAATCCACAGAACCATATATCAGTATCAAACTGTGTAGTACCAGTCTTACCAGCAACCGGCTGGTTAGATAACTTGGCTCTTGTAGCGGTACCTGAATTAACAACAGATTCCATACCGCTTGTAAGAAGCCATGCAGATGACTCTTTTAAGACTCTGTGTGTTTCTGGTATTGAGTTGTCAATAATTACATTACCTTCTCTGTCTAATACCTTAGTGTAATATATTGGCTTAGTATATGTTCCTTTGTTGGCGATTGCCGCATAGGCGGCTGTCATATCTATATTACATACACCCTTTGTCATACCACCAAGTGCAAGTGACTGCACAACATCGTGGTTTCCGTTAATTGCATTCTTGGTAGATACCAAAGTTGAAAGTCCGAACTTTTCAAGGTAGCTGAAACCAACGCTTGGTGTTATCTGTGTAAGAACCTTTACAGCAGGTACGTTCTGTGAACGTGTGAGTGCTTCACGCACTGTCATATATCCAAGATACTGTCCTTCTGTGTAGTTCTTTACAAGTCGTGCATCTGTTCCTGAATAATAGTAAGGTGCATCATCGATAGCAGAAGCAAGAGTGATAGCACCAGTATCAAGTCCTGGTCCATAAGCAACAAGCGGCTTGATAGAAGAACCCGGCTGTCTTGTTACATCATCAGTAGCTCTGTTTAAGCCTCGGTCAGTAGCCTTATCTCCACGTCCGCCGACAAGAACTTTAACATAGCCTGTTGACTGTTCTATTATAGAGAAAGAAATCTGAGGCTGTATAACAAAATAGGACTTCTCATAAGTAACAGTTCCGCCATTAGCTGTCATAGCTTCCCTGTACTGGTCAATATAGCCCTGAGCAGTAGTTTCATTTCTTAATGTAAGGCTGAAAGAAGAATCAACATTTTCTTTAAACCATTTCTCCATATTATTCTGTGAATAATATGAAAATGTTCCATCTGTCTCTTTTACTGTGAGATTATAATTAATAGTAAAATCTGTATTGGATGGATAGTAGTCTGGGTCATTAAGTATTGAATCTGCAATGTTCTGCATAGACATATCCTGAGTAGTGTATACAGATAAACCGCCAGAATATATCATACTTGTAGCCTGCTGTTTAGAATAACCCTTCTGCTGCATAAGGTCATCTATAAGCTGGTTGATAACTTCATCTACAAAATAAGAATAATTAGATGAAGAAGCAGCAGCTGATACATCAATACCTTCAAGTCTTGCATATACATCATCTGCAACAGCCTCGCTGTATTCATTAGTAGAGATGTATTCCTGCTTTAACATATTATTAAGCACGGCAAGCTGTCTTTCCTTATTATCATCAGGATTCTTCAAAGGGTTAAGTCTTGAAGGGTTCTTGGTAATAGAAGCAAGTACGGCACATTCGCTTAAAGTAAGCTCGGATACATCTTTATTAAAGTATCCGTTAGCAGCCGCCTGTACACCATAATAACCATTGCCTAGGTTAATTGTATTAAGATAGTTCTCTAAAATGCTGTCTTTGTCCATAACAGTTTCTAGCTTGATAGCAAGATATTGTTCCTGAACCTTTCTTTTAATCTTCTCCATAGTAGATTCATTGTAAGCATTAAATACATTATTCTTAAGTAACTGCTGTGTGATTGTACTGGCACCCTGTGACATCTCGCCATCGGATACAGTAATCATGGCAGCTCTCATAATACCCTGAAGGTCAATTCCGTTATGCTTGTAGAATCTTTCATCTTCAATAGCAACAAATGCGTGCTGAAGATATACTGGAATCTGGTCAAGGGAAGCGTATATTCTGTTAGCTCCGGTTGTTGCAAGCGTCTGTATTTCTTCACCATTGTTATCGTATATCTTAGTTGCGTAACCTTCGGGTGAAACATTGATTGACGATATATCAGGTGCACTCTCAATTATGCCCTGTGCAGCACCGAATATAAGGCAGGAGCCGCTTATTACAACTGCAATTGCACCAACAAGAAGTAGTTTGATAAAGAAAATGTTAAACTTAGTCCTAAACTTCGTTGCTGATGAATTAAGGAGCTTTTTCTTTCGTCTTATGCCGTTTCCACCATAATTCATAATTGTAAATCCTCCATATTGTTATAAATGGTAAAACTATGATATTATTTACCAAATGCAAGGTACAAAATCCAATAAGGATTTAAAGTGATAATCCGTAACACGGATACCTTATTGTACCATAGAAATGAATGACAGGCAATCGGAGGAGTTATGAATATAATTTTAAAGAACGGCAGTGGAGAAATAGAGGAGAAGAAGTCGCGTTTCATCTGCCACATTTTTAAAATAAAAAGCGAAGAAGAAGCAGAGGAGTATATCACTGCAGTAAAGAAGAAATACTGGGATGCAAGACATAACTGCTATGCTTATGTAACAGGCGATAAGGGGCAGATACAGAGATTTAGTGATGATGGAGAACCGCAGGGGACAGCAGGAAAGCCGATGCTTGATATACTTAATTCATATGGGCTTACAGACTGCCTCTTAGTTGTAACAAGATATTTTGGCGGCGTGCTTCTTGGAACAGGTGGACTTATAAGAGCATATCAAGCTGCTGCTAAAGAAGGGATTAAGAATTCGGACATAGCACAGGTGTGTGACGGAATAACTGCTGTCATAACGACTGATTATAACGCATATGGCAAATTGCAGTATATATGTAATGATAATAATGTGGATATCATTGATACTGACTTTGGTGCAAATGTCACAATTAAACTTGCGGCAGAAATGTCAGTTTGTGACACATTTGAAAAGAAGCTGATGGACACGTTTGCGGGCAATGTAGCTCTTAATGATAAAGAAAATGTTAAATTTTGCAGAAATATGGCTGGAAATATAATATTTTTATAACATATCGTACAATTATATGATTGTAACAAATGGACGAATTGTGAACAAATAATTAACACTGGTAAATAAGCACAATTTAAGTATGGTTTTTAGATAAAAATTACATTTGATTGTTAAAGTGATGTAAAAAAATGCTAAAATTATCTTAATAATAGTGCAAAATTTACATAAAACATCTATTTTTAATAGATGTAAAATTATACAGAATGAATACATAAAGGGTGCTTTGTTAATAAATTGTTCAAAAATATAGTGTTGGAAAGCCGCATAAATACTGGGATTCATAAAAAAATTAAAAAAAATACAAGAATTGTTAAAAATAGTCTTGTTAAAATAGTACAAAAATGGTAATATATCAATGTCAAAAAACATATTAAGTGGGGTTGCCCCACAAGAACCAATTAAGGGAGGTTTACAAGTTTATGAGAAAGACAATTAAAAAGCTTACTGCTGTAGGTTTAACTCTTACATCAGTAATGGGTCTTGTAGCATGTGGCAATAACAATGCTTCAAACAACACAAAAGAAACTGTAGATTGGGCAAGCGTAGAAAAGCCAGGACATTTCACAATTATGGTTGATGGTACAGTTCCTACATTAGAAGAATGGGGCGAGAAGTTTGATGAACAGCTTATGTCATTAACAGGCCTTGATTTTGAAATCACACGTCCTGACCACAACTCATACTATGATGCAGTTGCTAACTCAATGCTTGATGCAAGTGCAATGCCAGATGTTATCATTCTTTCATCTGATTATTTAGCACTTTATGCAAGCCAGCAAAATATACCGTGTGTGCCTCAGCTCCGGGGAGAGCCTTGTGTTCCACACACGGCATTTATTTTTTTCCTACCGCTGATTGTCAAGGTAGTTGTCAATAAAAATATATATTTTTTATTCGTGCAGGTCATCAGATATTGTTCTGTACCTGATCACCATCATTTTGAATGAATAGATTTTTATGAAAGCATAGTCAACAGTTACATTATGAGAAGAGCAAATAGCGGCAATACGATCACCGATGGCCTCTTTGAACTCCTTCCCGATATCCTTACGGATAATAAATACTACATGGTTGAAGCCAGCCTCGATTGCATCATGGATTGAGTAGTCCATGATGATATGTCCAGCATCATCCACTGGCTCCAGTTGCTTGATTCCTGTTCCGAAGCGGCTACCGATACCAGCAGCCATGATAAGTAATGTTGTTTTCATAATTTTCCCTCCTTAAACATCTCATAATATGTTTGTGAGTAATCTTTTGGAATAAGGTATTTATTTGATAACTTATGGATTGGAGTTATTTTTTTCAGTGTTTCCCAATAGCCCTTTTCATATTTCTTAAAGAAGACCTTTCCAAGCATGTGCGAAATTGCATCTG
>OGZJ01000794.1_pt1 | contig 10654 bp, 7 predicted proteins | sample 1576831 | NCBI WGS metagenome assembly OGZJ01 (sample SAMEA3541518, study PRJEB24748) | human gut metagenome | biome: human gut; feature: human-associated habitat; material: faeces | place: China | collected 2012
GCGGGGCGGCTCCTTCTGCAGCACGGTGGCGCGCACGCAGCAGTCGGTGTCATAGGGTGCTGACACAACGGTGTAGGGCTGGGTGTAGTCAATGTATTTGCGCGGGTAGCACAAAAGCAGGTCGCGGATGGTATGGATGCCGAGCTTTTCAAACTTTTTGGCAAAGGCCGGGCCGACGCCCTTGAGGTATTGGACGGAATCGTTGATGGTGGCCATCGCGGGACCTCCTTTCGCGGAAGGTTGTTGTGTGGGGGCCGATGCTCGTCATCGGCCCGCGGGGCAAATTATATACCAAAAAAGGCGAACTCGGTTCGCTCCCAAATTCGCCTTTTTATGTTATAGCGTCCGGATCACTCTACAGAGATCATGTAGTAGTAGACCGGCTGGCCGCCGCTGATGTGGCTGACCTCAATGTTGCCGCCGCACTTGGCGCGCACCAGATCGGTCGTCTTTTCGGCGTCCTCGTCACTGACATCACAGCCGGAAATGACCGTGATGAACTGGGTGTCCTTCTTCTTCATGGCGCGGGCCAGACGGTAGGTCGTCTTGACCAGATCGGTGCCGGTGGCCACGATCTTGCCGTTCTCCAGCGCCATCAGCTCACCCTTGCGGATGGGCTTGCCGTCAAACTCGCTGTCGCGGGCGGCATAGGTGACCAGACCGGTGTTGACATGGTCGGCCGCCTGCATCATGGCAACGGCGTTCTCCTCCGGCTTCAGGTCGGGGTCAAAGTTCAGCATGGCCGTCATGCCCTGGGGCACGGTGCGGGTGGGCAGCACGATGACCTTGCGGTCGGCCAGCTTCTGGGCCTGCTCAGAGGCCATGATGATGTTCTTGTTGTTGGGCAGCACCAGCACGGTCTTGGCAGGCACGCTCTGGATGGCGGCCAGAATGTCCTCGGTGGAGGGATTCATCGTCTGGCCGCCGCTGACAACGGCATCCACGCCCAGATCGCCGAACACAGCCTTCAGGCCCTCGCCGGCGGCCACGGCCACAAAGCCGTACTCGCGCTCGGGGTCAACGGCGGCGTAGGTGAACTCGCTCGTCTGGTTCTCCTCGGCCTCGGCCTGCTTCTCCAGACCCTTGGCCTGCTTCTGGCGGGCGAGGAACTGCTCATGCATGTTCTCGATCTTGAAGTCGGTCAGGTAGCCGTACTTGATGGCTTCGCTCAGCATCATGCCGGGGTCGGAGGTGTGGACATGGCAGTTGGCCACATCATCGTCCTCGATCACGACAACGGAGTCGCCGTTGGACTCAAGGAAGGCGCGCAGGCGGGTAACGCTGGCATCGGCATCCTTGTGCAGCAGGAACTGGGTGCAATAGCCGTTTTTGATGTCCTCGACCTTCATCAGGTCATCGGCAAAGACGCCCTTGCCGGCGGCCTCGCTGGAGACCTTGGGCTTGGCGGCAACCTCGGCACCGGCGATGATCTCGCCGCCGTCGAATACCTGCTTCATGCCCTCAAAGATCAGCATGATGCCCTGACCGCCGGCGTCCACGACACCGGCCTTTTTCAGCACGGGCAGCAGGTTGGGGGTATCGTCCAGCGCAGCCTGACCGGCCTGCAGGGTGGCGTCCCACATGGCGGGGACCTCCATGCCGGTGCATTCGGCAGCCTTCTCGGCTGCCAGACGGGAGACGGTCAGAATGGTGCCCTCGGTGGGCTTCATGACGGCCTTGTAGGCGGCCTCGACACCCTGCTGCAGCGCGGCGGCAAGGTCGGCGGCGGAGGCCTCGGTCTTATCCTTCAGCGCCTTGGAGAAGCCGCGGAACAAAAGGCTTGTGATAACGCCGGAGTTGCCGCGTGCGCCGCGCAGCATGGCGGAGGCAGCGGTCTTGCTGGCTTCGGCTACGGTGCAGCTGTCGGGCATGGCCTCCAGCTCGGCGCGGGCTGCGCCGATGGTCATGCTCATATTCGTGCCGGTATCACCGTCCGGCACGGGGAAAACATTCAGCTCATCCACGCGGGTGCGCTGGTTGGCAATATTGTTGGCGCCGGAAAGGATGGCGTCACGCAGGGTCTGGCCAGTAATCATGGTTTCGTTACACCTCATATTTTCTGGGTAAAAACAGTCTTTAGTCGGCAATGACATCGTCCACATAGACATCAATGCGGGCGACCTTTAAGCCGGTGGCAAGTTCAACTTCGTCTTTGACGCGGTGGGTAATGCTTTGGGTGATGGTCGAAATATTCAGGCCGAACCCGACCTTGATGTGCAGGGCGATGACCAGCTTACCGCCCTCCTGCGTGACGGTGACACCCTTCGGCGGCAGACTGCCGGTGCGCAGGGCGCTGCGTACAACGCTTTCGGCCGGGGCCTGACCCATGGCGGCAATGCCGTAGCACTGCTTGGCGGCCTGCTCCACCAGGCCGGAGAAGTAGTCGTTCGTCAGGGAGATATGTCCATAGGGATTGACCTTGGTGATCATCTGCGATCCTCCTTTACAGGGTTAGCTGCGGCTAAGGCCGTAGCTGCACGATATGAATCATTAGCTATTATACACCTTTTTTCTCCGCTTGAACAGAGATTTCAGAGAAATTTATTTTGTGGCGCGGATTTAACATTCCATTCACAAAGTTTGCAGACAAAGCGTATATACTGGTTACAGAAGTATGACAACATTGCCAAAGGAGTGCAGTTCAAAGCATGAACCTTTTATTCTTTTTGACACCCAAGCAGGATGTCTTGTACATTTACGAGGATTTCACCCTGCGCCAGACACTTGAAAAATGGTCAAACCAGCGCTATGCCACTATCCCGGTGCTGAAACGCAACGGCGAATATGTGGGCAGCATCACCGAGGGGGATATCCTCTGGGCGATGAAAAATCTGCACGGGCTGGATCTGGAGGCCAGCGAGGATGTGCCGATCTCGAGCTTTCCCCGCCGCCGCGACTATAAGCCCGTGACGGTCACGACCGATATGCCGACCCTGCTGAAGAACTTTGTGCCGGTGGTGGACGACCGCAATGTGTTTATCGGCATGGTGCGCCGTACCGTGCTGCTGCGGGAGCTGTACGACAAATATACGACCCTGCCGCCCGACAAGCGGTTCCAAAGCAGCCACCCGCCGATGTAAGGGCTTGCAATCCGCCGCGCGTTGCGGTATAATCAGCATAACGGACAGAGAAGTCACACAGGGCTTCTCTGTTTTTTTAGTTTGAGAGGTGGAGAAATGTGAAGAAACCTTTGATTGGGATCGTGCCGCTGGTGGATGAGGCGCGCGAGAGCTACTGGATGCTGCCCGGCTATATGCAGGGTGTGGAGCAGGCAGGCGGCGTGCCCGTTATGCTGCCGCTGACGGATGATGCCGCCGCACTGCGGCAGCTGGCCGATACCTGCGATGGCTTTTTGCTGACGGGCGGGCAGGATGTTTCCCCTGCCCTGTACGGTGCTGCGCCGACGCCGCAGTGCGGTGAGACCTGCCCTGCGCGCGATGTGATGGAAGCACGGCTGCTCGATCTTGCGCTGGCGGCGGACAAGCCCGTGCTGGGCATCTGCCGCGGCATTCAGTTTTTAAATGTCCATCTTGGCGGTACACTGTATCAGGACCTGCCCGCTGAGCACCCCTCGGCGGCAAACCACCACCAGACGCCGCCCTACGATGCGCCGGTACACAGTGTGACGCTGACGGCCGGCAGCCCGCTTTGGGCACTTTTGGGCAAGGATACGCTGGCTGTGAACAGCCTGCATCATCAGGCCATAAAAACGCTTGCGCCGGGGTTGGCGGCTATGGCTGTCTCGGAGGATGGACTGACGGAGGCCGTATGCCTGCCTGATAAAAGGTTTGTCTGGGCTGTGCAGTGGCACCCCGAATTTTCGTTCCGCGTGAATGAGGACAGCCGAAAGATTTTTAAGGCGTTTGTGGGTGCGTGTTAAAGGAAAAGCCTTCCCCCAAGGGGGGAAGCCAAAAAAATCCCTTCTGTGGTGTCACACCACAGAAGGGATTTTCTTTTATTTTGCTTTTTCAGCAGCTTTTTTTGCTTTTCGCTTTTTGCGCTTGCGGGCGATGAACAAAATCACCAGCAGCAGTGCGGCTGCGGCACCGCAGGCGGCCGCGTGCAGGGGCACCTTGCTTGCGGGGGCCTGCACGGCGGCAAACGCCGTGGTGCCCGCAGGTGCGGTGCAGGTCAGGTAGCTGCCGTCCACACTCGTTTCAGCCTGCTGCCAGCCTGCATCGGTCTTGACCCACAGCACGGTGTTGTCGGTTGTCTCGGGCGGCATGTAGCGCAGGGTGTGGCCCGTGTCGGCGGGCAGCTCCAGCCCCCAGGCCTCGACCAGAGTGCCGAGGGTCTGGGGCGCGTCGTCGAGCTCATGAAGCATCAGCTCATCGGTCGTATCAAAGCTGCCCTCCACCAGAACGATGGAGCGGCCGCTGCGCTTCTCCTGACTCTGGCGCACAGTGTTCATGCTGTTGTACTCGGCATGGATCGTAGCGTCAAAGGTCATGTTGGTCAGGTCCACATCCTCCCAGCTGCCGTACTGGCCCTCATGATGGGGCACCGGCGGAAGCTGGTCGGTCGGAAAATCGCTGCCGTAGGGAATGTAATACTGCTGCACCAGTGAGTCATCCTCGGTCACAAAGCGGATGCAGAGGCTTGAGAAATCGCTGGGCAGGTTCTCCTGCGCGGCAAAATCCGCATAGGGCAGCGGCTCGGCAATGCCCTTGTAGCTTACGCTGTCGATGCCGGCGGTGCCCGTATCTACAAAGGTGTTGCCGGTCACGCTGCCGTCCAGCGGGTCGTTTACGATACCGGCGATCGCGCCGATCTGCTCGCTGCCGCTCTCGATCATGACCATGGCGCGGCAGTTTTCGATGGTGGCGCCGCTGCCGGCAATGCCGCCCACCTGCTTGGAGCCGGACAGGCGGCACTTGGCGTAGCTGTCGCGGATGACGGATTTGCTCACACCGGCCACGCCGCCCACGCCGGTGGCGTCCTCGGCGTCCAGCGTGCCGAAGCCGCGGCAGTCGATGACAGAGCCCATCTCGGCATCGCCGACAATGCCGCCGGCGCGCTGTTTTTTGGCGCTGACGGTGCCGTAGTTGGTGCAGTCGCGCGCCACAACACGGGTCTTGAAGGTAAAGTTCAGCGACTCGCTGCCGGCGATGGTGTAGTCGTCCTCGGGGTCGAGGTCATTCTCGCGGGCCATTGCGCCGGTAATGCCGCCGGCATTGATGTCGGCGTAGACAGAGCCGCTGTTGATGCAGTTGGAGACCTTGGCCTCGACATCGCTGTCGGTGTCCTCATCGGAGATGTCGTCCACGATGTCGTCTGCATCCCGGTTGACATTCTCGCTGGCGCCGGACAGCGTCTGGCCGATCTTGTTGATCTGGTTGGAGATGGCGCGGACATCGTTGATCAGCGCCTGAGAATTGCCGCTGGCGCTTGTGTTGAGGCTGCTGACAATATCGCCGATGCCGGTCAGGTTGCTGCTCAGGTCGTTTTTGCTGGCCGTGATCGCGTCACGGTTGGTCAGCTCGACCTTGGGGATCTTAACATCCACAGAATCGGGGATGGCATCGCTGATGCCGTCCACCAGATCCTTGGCGATGTCTTTGTTTTCCGGCTCCTCTACAATGTAGCCGGTATCCGCCTGATTCTGATCCGGCGTGGGCATGGGGCCGACGGTCGGATCGCTGTCATCCGCGGCGGTGCCGGGATCGGGCTGGCTGTGGGCCTCACGCGCAGTGTCCGACTCTGCCTGCTCGGCGGGGGTATCCTCTGCAGCGGGCTGGTCGGTCTGCTCTGCGGGGGCGTCCTCCGTCACGGCAGGCTGCTCGGCCGGGGCGGTGTCGGCAGACTCCTCCGGCGCAGCCGCAGTCGTTTCCTCCTCCGAGCTGCTGCCGGTGAGGTCACCGATGGAGTAGCCGGGGTCGATGATCGCGCCGTCCGGCTGCTTAGTCGCATTGGGGTCGCTTGCATCGCCGGTGGTGTCCTTCAGATTCTGCTTGAACTGGGTCAGATCGGTCTTGACGGTCTGGGAGCTGATGGAGAGGCCATCCGCCGCCTGCTTGAGCAGATTCTCGATGGCGCTGCGGGAGCTGGTGACGCTGTTCTGCAGATTGTGCAGCTGGTTGGACAGGTCACTGCTGGCGGCGCTTGCGTCATCGCAGGCGCGATCAACCAGTGTCTGCAGGGTGGTCATCTCCTCGCTCAGCTCCTGCAGGGTATCCTTGGTGTACTGCAGGGTGCTGCTGGGCTCCATCTGGCCCACGATGCCGCCGCCCTCCTTGCGGGCGTAGACGGTGCCGTAGTTGACGCAGCCCTCGATGTAGCCGGTCTGGCTGCCTGCAATGCCGCCGACATTGTAGCCCATGTGCTGGTAGCCCACGGTGCCGCGGTTCATGCAGGCGCGGATCACGCCGCTGGACTGGCCTGCGATGCCGCCGATGTCGGTGATGTCGGCGACGTTCTCGGTGCCGATCAGGTCGCCGAGGGTCAGTTCCGACAGGTCAATGTCGTTCTGCTCCACCGTGGTGTTGACGCTGGCTGCATTGGTGGAGTTGGCGATGATGCCGTGGTTCTGCCCGGCAAGGCCGCCGATGAAGTGGGCGCCGTAGACGCTGCCGGTGGTGGTGCAGCTCTCGATCACGCCGGTGACAAGGTTATTGCCGGCGATGCCGCCCACGATGGACGCGCCGGAGGAAACGCCCTCAAACCGGCAGTTGTGCAGCGTGCCGGCATTGCTGCCGGCAAGGCCGCCCACGGTGGTGCGGCTGCCGGAGGGCATGGCGCGGCCGCGCACGACAAGGTTGCGGACATTGGCCTCTTTTTGGACATAGCGGAAGAAGCCGATGACCGAGCCGTCATCCACAAGGCTCAGGCCGGAGATCACATGGCCCTGCCCCTCAAACACGCCGCTGAAGGACGGGATGCCGGTAAAGCCGCTGCCGGTCAGCTCAAGGTCGGTGTCCAGCACAACGGTGCGGTTCTCGCTCCAGCTGTCCAGACGGCAGGAGTCGGCCAGCTGCAAAAGCTCGTCCACCGTGCCGATGTGGTAGGTCTCCTTGGCCTCCGGCTCGGTATCGCTCTCCCCCTCCGCAAAGACGGGCAGGGCAAGGCTCAGCGTCAGGCAGAGGGCGAGCAACGCAGCCCAAAGGCGGCGCGTCAGATCAGAAGTGCGGTTCATTCGGCGTCGCCTCCTTTCGCGGTGTCGTCGGCCGTGTCGGGGTCATCCGCAGCTTCGCGGACATTCTCCTCCGACAGGTACATGTCAGGCTTTTCAACCGTGAGCTCGGTGCCGGTGGCAATGCTGGCGTTGAACTGGCCGTGCAGCACACCCTTGATCTCGGCATCCACAACGCCGTTGATGTAGCCGCGGACGCGGCCATTGACATGCATTGTGCCGCTGGCGGTGCGGGTGATGCCGCCGACGCCCTTCATCTCAAAGCTGGTGCGCTCGATGATCGTATCGCCGAGGATCAGGATCTGCGGCAGCACAAAGAGGACCAGAAGGATCGAAACGATGGTGCCGCGGCCCAGACAGGTGCCGATGGCGGAGATAACGGGGTTCGTGGTCAGTACGCTGATCAGGATACCGGCGGATGCCAGAATAGAGCCGGAGGTGAAGATTGTCGGGAAGGACTCGTTCAGCGCGGCGACCATGGCCTCCTTCGGGCGCATGACCTTCTTCAGGTCGGTGTAGTGGCTCGAGATAACGATGGCGTAGTCGATGTTTGCGCCCATCTGGATCGAGTTGACGATCAGGTAGCCGAGGAAGTACAGCGGGGCGTGCTGCAGATACGGCACCGAGAAGTTGATCCAGATACTGCCCTGAATGACGATGATCAGCAGCACCGGCAGACCGGCAGACTTGAAGGTGAACAGCAGGACCAGAATAACGAACAGCGCAGACAGCACACTGATGAGCAGGTTATCCTCACCGAAAGAGCTGGACAGGTCCATGGCGCTGGTGGTGTTGCCGACAACATAGAACGAATCCTTGTCGTAGTATTTGCCGATGATGTCGTGCATCCGGTTGACAAAGGCAAAGGTCTCGTCAGTCTCCTCGGGCAGGTTCAGATAGACGACCATACGGCTGTAGCTGTCGCTCTGCAGCTGCTTCTGGGCCTCGTCCAGTTGATCAAACAAATCGTCCAGTGTGTCCTGCACATCGCCGGAAAGCGTGATGTTGCCGTCATGCATCTCCTGCTCCAAAAAGCGGAACATATCATAAAGCGGCACGCGGTAATCATCCAGACCGTTGATGATCTCGCCGTACTCGTCATGATCGACAGCGTAGGCGCCGTACAGCGCCTTGGCAACCTCATAGTCCAGATCAGCCAGCTCGGCCAGCTGGCGCGGGGTCAACGCATCGGTCAGCACATAGCCGTCCATCGCCTCGATGTTGGCAAGGCCCATCGTGGATTTGACCTCGGCGCAGCTGTCCAGTTCGTCAAGGATCGCACCCTCGGCCTCATAGTTGCCGGCAGGCACAATGACAGCGACCATGTTGCTGGAGCCGAACTCGTTTTTGATCTTCTGGTAGGCGATCTGGCGCTCGTTCTGCTTTGCTGTGACCAGATCGGTGAAGGTGTAGCAGTAGGGGCAGAGGTTGGCAAAGACGGCCGCTGCGATGATGACAACGCCGAAAATCGGATGAAGTGGATGGCTTTGATGACGGAAATACGGAGAGCTTTTCCGCGGGAGATGACGATCAGACTCAGAAAGAGATGCAGGAGCTTGTGCTGAATGCGCAGGATGGAGAAGATATCACTGTAAAATTAAATACATTGCTGGCTCAGGCAAGAGACCGTGCAACCGATGAAAAACCATGCAAAGTGATTATTCCGCCGGGGAACTACATGCTTACAGGAACCCTTCATATGTACAGCAACATTTATCTGTACGCAGAAGGCGCCACGATAACGAAAACTTCACCGAGAAAAGAGATTTTACTTCGTCTGGGAGACAGTCAGACATCAGAAGGCGGGTATGATGGATATCGCAATATAACAATCGATGGCGGCATCTGGGATGCAAACTATGAATCGGTGGAAAATAAAGAAGAATCTGGTGGTTTTGTAGGTTTCAGAATAGGACATGCTACAAATGTCACAATAAAGAATGCTACATTTCTTAACAATCTCAAATCCCATTTTCTGGAGCTTGCGGGCGTAAAGGATGCAGAAATCACAGGATGTGCATTCAGAGGCTACTGGAAAGATTATGAAGGCGGCGGTCAGGAATGTATTCAGCTGGATGCCTGTATGCCGAAGATTTTTCCAGGATATCTTCCATATGATGGAAGTGTCTGTGAGAATATCGTGATAAAGGATAACACTTTTGAGGATGTATTTGCAGGAATCGGCAGTCACAGTATGGTGTTTGACAGACCATATAAGAACATTACGATCTGTGACAATCAGTTTGCTAATCTGAGAAAGAGAGCAATCTGGTGTCTGAATTATCAGGATACGGTGATAACCGGAAACGTCATGAGTAATGTTGGTGGCGGAATCTATGTGCGTTCCGTTTATACCAGAAATTCGCACACTCTGGAAGGTCAGGAACTTTCAGCGGCCGGAAACCAGTATGCGGAGAATATTCTGATCGAGAATAACCAGATCGCAATTGCGGATCCGGCACTGATAGATAATAAGCAGTGGGATGGATATGGTATCTGGATCACCGGGGAAATATCTCAGGGGTCAGCCGGAGAGAATAAACCGTCTGAAGATGATGATCCGGAAAATACTGCAAGCCCGGCGGCAAACGGTGTTCCGGCAGGGCGATATATTGTCCGGGGCGTTACTGCCAAAAACAATATGATCAGTGGATATGGGGACGGAATTAAGCTTACCTGGGCTGAGGATTGTATATGCCGGGGAAACACAATAAGGCTTTCACAAAACCAGATGTACAGCAATACGGGAATCAGCGTTGCGAAAGGCAGCAATATCCGGATTTTATATAATGATATGTCTGGTGGAAACGATTATGGAATCTATATAAATGGAACGGAGGCAGCAAAGAAAATCTGCCTGGTTTACAGAAATACCATATCCGGATTTTCAAAAGATGGAATCTGTGCGCTGCGATTTGCAGCAGGAGGCCGGATTGAGAGAAACAGGGTAAGTTCAAATCTTAGAAACGGTATTCTTATTAAATATACAGAAAATAGTATTGTTAATGGAAACTATACTTATAAAAATGAAGGAAAAGGAATACTTTTACAGGGATGTCCGTCAGCGGATATAACGGATAATTTTTCTTCTAGAAATGGCAGCAATGGGATCGAAATCAATGCAGAAAGCGATAATTCCAGAATTCAGGGGAATATATGTGGATCAAATAGCAAATCAGGTTTGTGCATTACAGATTCAAAAGGGATTTCTGTGGATGGAAACACATTTGACAGCAATAAGGACTATGCGGCCGAATTCATCAACTCCCGCATTAACAGCAATAAGGATAATGAATTCAATGAAAATGGTCATTCCGACAATATCCGCACAAAGAACAGCAAAATTTCTGAGGAATAGTTATTATGTACACTGTGAACAATAATAACAAAGACGTTATTGATAAAGAATCGCAGATTTTTATATAGAGAAAAAACAGTAATCCAATTTTTAAAAAAGTATAAAAAAATCAAAAAAAGTGATTGACAGGCGCAACTTGCTGTGCTATAGTGAAGAATGCTATATTA
>OGZJ01000801.1_pt1 | contig 10558 bp, 7 predicted proteins | sample 1576831 | NCBI WGS metagenome assembly OGZJ01 (sample SAMEA3541518, study PRJEB24748) | human gut metagenome | biome: human gut; feature: human-associated habitat; material: faeces | place: China | collected 2012
AGTTCCGCACGCAAAGAAGGCCACTTAATGTGGCCTTCGTCTTGCGCAGGACTGTAGAGCTGGGAACTTCGTGCCCGCCGCCCAGGAGGGCGTTGCGTTTAGAAGATGGACCTAGCGCTTGTTCCTCCGGGACAAAAGAAGCGCGGCTATAAAAGCGATGATGGCAAGCGCCAGCAACACCAAAAGCAAAGCGAGCGTGTTGTCGCCCGTTGCCGCCAGACCAAGCAAGCCGGGCTTCTTGCTGCCAGCAGGTTGTACGGGGATCTTCTCGCCATCGTCTTCGGCGGTAATCTCCCAGCGAATTGCCTTGTTTGCGTCGGCAAGCTCGTTGCCCACCGACGTCGGGACACTTAGTTGCAAATTGAGTACCGTGCTGCCATCGCTCGTAAACGTTGCGACCTGCGTGGGATAGGCAAACACGCTGCCCGGCGTTCCCGTCTGGAGCCAACCGGCAGACGCATCGGCCGCCGACGCCGTTAGGGTAATGGGCGACAGCAGATGTGCCGTCTCGTGATCGACAACGGCCCGCACAAACACACGTACCTGGGACTTTACACCCGTGGCACGAACCTCAATCTGTTGCTCGCGCACATCGCCAGGCATTAGATCTTTAAAGGCTGGAAACAGATCGGGCTCCCCCAAGGCGCCCGTCTCCCCCGAGACCGTCAGCTGGCGCGCATTTCCGTCATAGACAATCGCGGGAGTATCGGCAAACGCGCGGGCAGGAACGGCGAGCGCGACCATGCAAAAAATGGCCGCGACCATGCAACGCAAGGAGCGCGCAACACCTTTGCGAATCGAGAACGCCATACTTACGCACCTCCATGCGGCGGCACCAGCACGCCATCCTCGACCTTGCAGCCCCATGCATCGTGCACGGCCTCATCGGGCGTCGCCTGGATCGCCTGAGTGGAGATATCCACGACAAGATTGCGACCTTCGGTTGCCTTGAGCTCGGTAACTCTATTTATGAGCACGCCGGTTTCCGCGCCGGGAGCGACGGGCGACGTCCAGTAATAGAACCCGTCGCTCGCCTTAACCCAGTTATCAGCCGAGTTCGCGCCCGGGGCATCAGCCACGCTCCACGCAATCTCGTAGTTCGAGCCAGCTTGCGGCTCTTCCCACAGGCGAGCACCGCTCGTCGCATCTTGCCAGTAGATATCCACTGCAGCACGAATATAGGCGGGCGCAGTACCCGTGTTCTGCGCCTTGACATCGCTTTTCACATTGCCGTTGAGCGTTTCCTGAACCAATGGCGTCACCGATCCGATGCCGAACTGGTTGACCAGCACGCCCGTAACCGAAAGCCAGGCCAGCGTGCCTGCCGTACCGGCCAGAAGGATAACCCCCACCAGCAAGGCGATGATGCGCTTGCGCTTGGACATGCTAACCCTCCTTCTTTGCTACGTTGTCGTTGCTCCAAACGTTATGGGCACGATCGCTGCCATCGATCCATTTGTCGTTCACACGCGTGTTCGTGCAGGTGAACGTGGCATCGTTCGCGCTCGATGCAGCGGAGATAGTCGCCTGCGCCTTATCGCCCGGCTGCTTGCCAGGGACGCCGATCTGGCTGCTGTAGCGCCATGCCCACGCTGAATCCTCCTCGACGGTGTAGATACCCGCCGGGACCGCAAGCTCGATAGCGCCGGAGTACCAGGCGGAACCGTCCTTCAGCTGCGCATCCGATGACACCGTCACCTCAACCGTGCGCTCCTCCAAGGCGTTGCCGTCCATGTCGGCCCGGGAAACCTTGAAGCGGAACGTCTTGCCTTTCGCCCAGCTGTCCTGGGTTTGCTTGACGATCTTGAGCGTATGCGTAGCGGCGAAATCGAACACCGCATTACCATCGCCCTGAGTGCCGTCGCCCGTGAGCTTGTAGTCCAAACGGTTCGTCAGCTCAAACGAGCCCTCGCCTGAACCCGAACTGTAAAGCGAGACATACTTCCCGTCGACGGGCGCAGGAGTCTGGCCAGAAAGACCATAGCCCACACGGTCAACGTGCACCGTCAGCTGCGTGCCCATGAAGGGCTTTGCAAAGCAAGCCTTGAACGGCGCCTTATCACTCTTGTCATCTACCGTGTTCGCGGCATTGGGATCAAGCAACCACTTGAGCTGCCCGGTCACATTCTTAGGTTTCGCAGCGTCCGACGTGTCGTTAGCGACGACCTTATACGTCACCGGATACAAATCCATGTCGGCCTTAACCGGTTTACCCTTGAAGTCGCTCCACGCCACTGCTTTGTCGCCATTAACCCACTGCCACTCCAAGAACAACTCCTTCAAGCTACTATCCGCTCGCTCGCCCAGGAATGCGACGATTGCGGAGTAGGCTTCGGGATCGTAGGCCACTTCCTTTGGCTCCATGAAGGGTTCACCCTTGTCGTCATAGACCGGGTTGCCGCTCTCGTCCATCTTGGGCACCTTAACTGTCTGAACAAAGCCGGCATTGCCATCCTGGCCACGCAGATCCCCCGTATCGTTCGGGTCTACCGTAGCGGTGTAGATGACCTTGCCATCGGTGTCGTGATAGCGCACTTTAAGCGGCGTAGGCTTGTAAATCGCCGTGTATGTGACCTCTCGGAACGGTTCGTTGCCATCGAGGAAATAAGTCTTATCCCCCGTCATAAGAGTGTAGCTATCGTTGTCCTCATAGTAGTCGCGCGACCAGCCGACAAAGTCGTACTTGGTGCCGTCAATGCCCACAACCTCCTTGACAGCCTTGACCTCAAGAGAAATCTGGTCGCCGGAATCAGTACGGCCGAGACCGCGGACAAGAGCAGGATTCGCGAGATTTAAGTCGATGTTCGATTGAACGGTAACCAGGCTGGGACGGTAGACCGGGTACAGCTCCATGGGGGCCCTGACCACGGTAGAAGCACTCACCATGCGGATACCCTCCGACCAAGCGACATAGCCCTTGACAGGTGCCGGCTTGGCTTCCGTCCAGCCCACGAAGGCGTTGAACGCACCTCCTGTATCCCTATCGATAGCGCTGACGTCATAAGTGGGCTTCGGGATGCCGCCATCAAGGTTGCCGAGCATATCGCCTTGCTGAGCAACTTTGCCGTCAACATCTTTGGCATTGAGATGGTACACGACCGCCAACGGCGAATAGTACGCCACAAATGTATAGGCCCCGCCGGGTTCCACCTGATGGGAATACGAGTTATCGCCGTTAGGTTCGATCTCTTCAACTTCGCCATTCGGAAGCTCGATCTCAACCTTCTGCAACTTATACAGCTCACCGCCTGCTTTATAAACCGGAGTCGTGACGTCAGGGGTCACCGTTGCCGTAGCAGGGTCGGTGCCCGCGTTGATAACGGGATCGATGTCGTACCTAGGCACATTGACCTTGTCCGTGCCCTTAAAACCGGCGCGATACAGGTTGGTGGTGTACCTAACATCGTACTTCGCGTACACCGGATAGGCATCCTGCCACTGGGTGACCTTAAAATCTGGTTTCACCAGATACGGTTCGGCCTTATCCGGGTCAGAAGTGGCGAAGGAATCGCCCTCGACATCGTAGATATACTTCCAGACGTCAGAACCCTTCTGGACCTCGGCGGTCGAAATCCAGCCCAGGAACTTATAGCCCGGCACCGCCATCTCGGCATCGGTCGGAGAGGCTTCGAGGGTCAGGGGGCTCTCATACGATCCCTTCTCACCATCTTCTGGCTTTTCGGCCACTTTAACCGACTTATTAACATGCGGGTAGTAATACGTGAACGTCGGATCCGCCCCGTTCACCTTGGTCTGCAGCAAGTTACTCTCATAGCGCCGCGTGGCAGTCCTCACGACATTATCGCCCTTGTTGTAGAAATTAACGTCCGTGGTAATCATCGCGCGAACGTAGTACTTCTTATCTGTACGCACCATGCTCTCGATGGGATTTTTCACATATGTCCAATATTCACCATCGCGCTCAAGCGTCCAGAAATTCAGGCGATAGCGATCATTCACCGGTTTGACCGTTACGTTCAGCGAAGCCGAAGTCCAAGTATCGCTTAGCGTTGCAGCGCCTGGAAAATCGGTATCGGCATAGAGGTTTTTTAGAGTATCGGCTCCCGTATCGTTTTTAACGTTGTGCGAGTACGCGTTAAGGGGACTCACGACAAGGGTTTCCTTCGTGAAGCGCGTGCCACACGTTTCATAACTATCCTTTATGCCGTGGTCAACATGCTCCGGACCCCAGTGAACGACGTTTTCACGCACGAAGGTACTGCCGACGTTTTCCTCAAAGGGCGTTTGATAGCGATTCCAAACGGAACAAAGTAGCTTGCTGTCCGTAAACTCATGGTTGGTATAAGCCCGAACGTAATAATCCACTCGGTACTCAAAGCGGGCGATGTAGGTATGCGGCGCGGTTAAATCGACATCGGCGGGGAGCGTATAGCTGGGATCGCGGCTTACGCGCACCTCAAGCGGGGCATCCTCGGTTCCCTTGTTTTCGTACCAACCCAGGAAGCGGTAGCCGTCGGGCAGCGCACCGTCCTCAGATAAAGGTTTGTTGTCCACGTCGCACACCTGCACCGTGTACACACCGGTGCCATCCTCGGCAGTCTCAACCTTAACGTCAGTTTTGCCCACACCGTCGCGCCGAGTCTGATCGTCGGTTGTATCCTGCTCATTGCCCTCAAACACCGTCATGATGTTCGACACATAGTCGGTGTACACCGGATAAAAATCGGTAGGGCCAAGCACAGTGATCTCAGTGCCGGCAGGATAGAACGCACCGGCGTTTTTTAGCTCGGCAAGCTCAGGCGTGGTAATGGCCGCATAGCCGCCATGCATCCCTTCCTCGCCGCTCGGCTTCGTCGTCCAACCGATAAAGGTGGCGCTGGCAGATAGAGCGCCGCGGTCCGCAGGGGCAACCGGCGTTAAACCGACACCATAGCGGTACCAATCCGTCGACTTGTCGTGCTCCTCGCCGCTCTGCCACGAGAGCGTCTTGCCCTTGACGTTATAGAACAGCACCTGCACCTCGTACGAAGCAATAAACAGGTCGTTGCCCTTAAAGGCCTCGGCCCCCTTCGCGTTATCGGCGGTATAGGTCGACGTTTTCTCGTGCGCTTCGTTCTTCTGGACCTGCTTGCCAGCCTTAACGGCATCGGCATCGGTCTTGCCGTCAAACCAGCTGTTGTCTTGTCCAATTCGATTCACACGCACATCGGACTCGCGGAACCAGCCCATGAAGCGATAACCGCCGTTGGCATCGGTCAAACCCTCAGGCTTTGCGGAGGTATCCTGCCTAAACGTCACCGATGTATCGCCCTGGGCCAAGCCCTGGGCCGTTCCCGCCAGCACGGCGCTCACGGCAAAGGCGTACGGATCCGAGGTCTTCTGATCAATACCGAGTTTGGTCGCCTCGATTGTCGCGGTGCCCGCACCGGGAAAATCGGTCGTTGCCTTAACGCTCTGGCCATGCACGGGAATATTCAGTTTGTAATCCATCGCCCACTCATTGGGGTGCGGGCCATCCAGGGTCCCGTCGTTAGCAGTCGAGCGCATGGTGCCGGCACAGAAGTCGTAGTCGTGCTCTTCCCACAGCTCGCGCGTGGTGTAGCGCTCGTCATCCCATGGACCATAGCCATCACCCTTGGTGGTGCCATCGCCGCCAAACGAGGGGATTTTCTTTTTAGCAGGGTTGCCCTGGCTGTTGCCAGAAAGGCTCACGCTCGGCTTAAAGTAGCACTCGGTGACCGTGGCATCATCCTTGTTGGCACGCGCGGCAATACCGCCCAGGTTCACATCGTTTTGAATGATGGGAATCACGGCGATGGGATTGTACTGACGCGAGCTCAAGTCACCCGCAAAATGGCTTCGAACGAGCTCGTTGCCCTTTTCGGTTAGAATACGACCCGCCAAGCCACCCGTCCACGCACGCGTCACGGCGACGACGCCCACATATGACGCGGCATAGCTGTAGCACTGCGCCGTCGAGAAGCAGTCGATAATCTTGGCCTCGCCCGCCATGCAGCCCACAAAACCCGAGGCGTACACGTTGTTGCCGCCCAGGGCGCCAATGGCCACGTCGTACTTATTGGTGACGTCGGTCATGCCCTTCTCGGCAATCGAGCCGTCGTCCTTACGCGTCGGCGTCACGCGGCAGTACTCGATAGTCGAGTTCTTAACGTAGCCGGCAAACGCCGCCATATACAGACCCTCACCGCCGAGCGCCTGCACGCCCGAGGTCGCATTGTTGACGGCACGGCCGCCACGGACCTCGCAGTTGTAGAGGGTGCAGCCGTCGAGCTCGCCGGCGATGAGACCGCCCTCAAAGCCTGCGTTGGTAATGAGGTTGAGAGCATTGTTGGCGCAGGTCACGTGCAGCGTGCTCTCCATGACCATAACGTTTTCGAAGCGCGTATTGACGGCCTTGCCCACGATAATGCCACCGCGGAAGTCCGCCCACACGTTGGCGTCCTTGACCAGGAAGTTTTTGATGGTGGCACCGTTGGTCTCGGCAAAAAATCCCGTATCGCGCTCGGGGTCAAAAGCGTCTTTATCGTAGCTCAGGCCCTCAACGGTGTGGTTTTGACCATCGAACACGCCCTTAAACGGATGCTCCTTGTTGCCAAACGACAGATGCTTAACGGTGTGCGAGACAATGGTCTTCATGTCGTCATCATTAAGCACGATATCGTTATCGAGATAAACGCGCCAGCCGGACGTATCGCGCTCGCGCGACAGCGCCACACACGACAAAAAGTCAGCCTCGTTTTTGATGTGGAATTCGATTTTGGCCTCGGGCACATCCTCGGCATGCACCACCGTTGGCAGCGCCATAACGCAGCAAAGGGCAATCGCTGCGACGGCAACCAGCCTGCTAAGCATACCCCGGTTCATATTCTTGATCTTCATAGGCTAGTTCGCCTCCGGCCAGCCCGCGACGTCAAGCACGTCGAGGACGGTATCGCTTGCCTGCTGGTTTTTGGCCTGCACGGCCTGAACATCGATATCGAGCCTGAATGAGCCGCCGCGCGCGGCATCGTGGTAGTCGCCCACAAAGCGCAGCGAGTCCATGAGGCTTTCCGTCATGGCGCCGGGGTCGAGCATGCCGCCACGCCCGGCCAATCCACGGTAGTAGTACCACCCATCGCCGCCGTCGATCCACGGGGACCCCTCGTCCGCGTTCACATGAAACGCAACGCTGCCCGAGGCATCCGCACTCGAACCGTCGGGTGCCATTGACGTCATGCGTAGACGAGCGCGAACGTACTCAGGCTGCGCGCCGGCGTTCTCCACGCGCACAATGCGGCTGATGTCAGAGCCACTGGCCTTGGTGTCGGGATAGTCCCCGTGCTCGTCGGCCTCAAACGGAATCTCTTCGCCTTGCTCGTTGAGGGTGTATTCGCAGACTCGTACCTTCACGCTGCCAAACGATAGGACGTTGTTCGCCGGAACCATATCAACGGTAAAAGCCAGCGTGCCGCACAGGCACGCCAGGGCCAACAGCGCCATCGCGGCAAGCGCCAAGGTGCGTTTCTGATTGTCGGAAAGATTATTGAGCATTACGTTCGCCAGTCGTCGATAAAAAGGGGGACCGAGATCCCGACCCGAAAATGGGGATGGGGAGCGGGCCGGGATCTCGGTAGAGGGGGTGGGATTACTACAGGTCCTTAGCCCAATTCTTGGCAGCAGCCAAAGCAGACGCAGACGAACCCTCAGCGGTATTGTCTGCCGCGTAAATGAAGCAGTTGACATCCATCGTGGCAGAATTGGCGAAATCCTTTTGCTCGGTGTCCTTGGGCGTAGTCACCTGGCTGAACAGCTCGCCAGTCCACTTATCCTCATTCTTGCTGGCAATAAGCGGGGTAGCCTCGGTTCCTTCGCCAACATAAACGAAAAGGCCACCGAGATAATGAGTCGGCTCGCCCTCAACGGCGGTCGCATCAACGGCCTTCCAGCCAGAGTTAATGGTGAAGTAAGTCGTCTTGGAATGATCGGCCCCGGCAGACGCCGTCTTGTTGTTCACGAAGACGTACACATATGCATCCTCGGATCCCTTGCCGATACCGACATTAGGATTCTTGGGTACAGACACGCCAGGGGCGAGCTTAGAGTCCTTAACCCATTTGGTCTCGGTCAGGTTGCCGTTGACCTTATTGTTATCATCCGGAAGCGGCTGATTCGGATGGTCGGGATCGGTAGTGGGCTTGTTGATGCCCGCAGTGGTGAAGTTGTTGGTCAGGCTCGACTGCGCCGTCAGCCAGGCGTAGGTACCCACGCCGGCAGCCAGTACCAGCAGCAGCAAGGCGGCAATGATGCCGTAGCGCTTTTTCTTCTTGTTTTCCATCGTTCTCTTCCTTTCGAGAATCGTCTTCCCCGGCAACGGCCCCTACCGCCGCCGACGTTTTTCCCTGCCGCTATGAACGCCGCTCCCTCGCATGCACGCGGGCATGCTTGCCCGCAGGCTCGTCGGGAACCATCCGATCGAGCACTATCGACGCCGTGATCAGCAGCGCCAGAACGGCCACCACAACAAGCAAACCAGGCATCGTCGTGCAATAAACGTTGACGAAGCCCAGGTAAGGGACACAAAAGGAAACAGTGCCGATCACGCGCGAAAATGGCGTCTGCTCGGCATCGTGCATGATGCTTCCGTCTGCATTTTTGTTTGCAATGCCCTGCGTGCCGATCATCTGCGCGGCAGGGTCGATCTCGTACACCTGGTGCGTCACCACGGCGCCATCCGATCGGTAAAAGGTTGCATTGTCACCCACGGCAATATCCGCTAGCTCAACCTGGCGAACAAACACCATGGAGCCAACGGGAAGCTCGGGTTCCATAGAGCCCGAGAGCACAGCAAAGGGCATGTATCCAAATGCACGAGGAACAAAAGAAACAACGGCAAGGGCTATGACAAGCGCGAACGCCAAGCTACTCAAAAGTGCAATAAATCGTTTGAGTCTACGCGCAGCCAAAGTGATAATTCATCCCCCTTGAGAACCTATTCGACCCATCCAAAGGTCAGCAAGTTTCAACAGGAACCGCAAGGCGCTTGAAAAGTGAGTCCGAAATAAGCCAATTTGGAATCTTTTCGTAATAAAAACATAGCGATGTGCTACACATTTTTCAATGTTTTGTCGCTAAATGGTACTATTTTTGGCGTAAGTGGTCATTTATCCCCAAATTAGTCTGTTTTATCCAATATCTGTGACTGACCCCCTACGCAACTTCCCCATAGAGGGATTAATTTTTTGCGAAACTAAAATAGTGGTACCCCCCCCCACATTAAAATTAACTTCTGAAAGTACCATTTATTTTTAACCCTCTTTTTGCAGCTTTATGACAGCACCATCTAGTTCGCAGCCCATAACCCTCTGAAAACCGTGTCCCAGCATTCGCTTGCGAAATGGGATGCGGTTTCCGCTTGTGGCCCCGTTGGGAAACCACATCCCACTCCGATCGCAAATTCCGGATCGCACTTTCCGCCAAGACCCTCAACCGGAAACGGCATCCCATTTCTCGGCCGAAAACTGGGATGCGGTTTCCACAGAGCCCCTCAACGGGAAACCGCATCCCATTCCAAAGGCAAATTCCGGGACGCAGCTTCCGCAACCCCACCCATCCGGAAATCCCATCCCACTCCGCACATATCCGGGCATAGAACAATCAGCTTATTAGGCCTTCCATCAATAAAGGGGCGCCCTCGTGTCACGAAAAAAGCCTCGAGAACTTCGAGGCTTTCACATTTGTATTGTTTTGCACGAAGGACCACGAACGGCGAAGCTACTCTCCCAGCACGGCCTTCTTGGCGGCTGCAGCCATGTTGTCCAGGTCTTCCTTGGTGGGATGGTCCTTCGCGGCAACCCAGTTGTCGAGCAGCATCTTAAATCGGGCGTTTTCGGGATCTTGCTCGAGCATGGCCTCGTAGCGCTGCTTGACCGCGGGGCCCATCTTGCCCTGGCACATCGCCCAGCCCGCAAGCTCGGCATCCTCGGCCAGATTGGAAGTTACGCGGTCAACAATCTGCTGGTAATAGCTCTGGTCGGCCCCAAAGCCGCAGGTGCCAAACAGGAACACGCGCTTGCCGTGCAAGGCGGAGAGCAACGCCGCGACCGAAGGCGTGCACGCGCCCTTGTCGCACCAAAAACCGACGAGCACCGTGTCGGCCGCGCAGGCGCCCTGCGCCTCGAGCGCAACCTGATCTGCATCCGCATCGTCGCTCAACGCCGCGGCATGGACAAACTCAACGCCCGCAGCCTGCAGAGCGCGCTTGATCGCGCCCGAAACCATCCTGGTATTACCGCTCTTGCTGTTAACCACCAAAGCGCACGTCATAGTCACGCTGCCTCGTTTCCCCCAAAACTAAAGCCACTAATGCAATTTATTAGATGAATATCTTAGTACTAACGTGACAGATGTAAACCACCGTCTGTCGATTGGCGACGCAGACGACATCTTTGGACAGATTTCGAACAGTATGTACTTCGGATTGAAACCGCCACAGAACGTTTCACGAATGGCCGAAAAACTGTTTCACAAAACGCCGTCAAATTGTTTGGCTCTGTTAGACCAAGGTTGACATAAAAACGATGTCACCGCGAGGTGGTAC
>OGZJ01000806.1_pt1 | contig 10495 bp, 9 predicted proteins | sample 1576831 | NCBI WGS metagenome assembly OGZJ01 (sample SAMEA3541518, study PRJEB24748) | human gut metagenome | biome: human gut; feature: human-associated habitat; material: faeces | place: China | collected 2012
GAAATAAACGCCGGCTCGGAGAGGGCGTGGGTATCTTTGCCGACATAGTCGAGTTTTTTCCCGGATTTCATATAAATGCATGTACCATGAAAACCGAGTGACTCACGCACGTCATACGCCGCCGGAATAATATGGATTTCCTCATCTTTTTCTCCCAGAGAAATCCCCAGTCTTGCCGCTACTGCACAAAACGACGGCACACCACTTACGATCCGCGCCTCCCAGCCGGCATCTGCCGCACATCTGTGCATATACATATAGGTAGAATATATCCCCGGATCTCCAATTGTGAGCATTCCTACCCGCAGTCCCTGCCGGAGATAATCTTCCATGGCATCATAAATCCGTTTGTGTGCCAGTTCCAGTTTCTGTGCATCTTTGATCATCGGAAATGGCATGCAAAGAAGTGGCATATCTGCAATTTCCGGACAAACCTGCTCCACGATCCGATACGCATAACATTCCTCTTTTGACACTGCCGGAAGCACAATGAGATCACAGCTGCGAATCGTTTCCAATGCCTGTATGGTCATAAGTTTCGGATCTCCCGGTCCCACACCGATTCCATAAAGGATACCCGGACGATTTTCTGTTGTTAAATCACAAAATAATTTTTTCGTTACCTGTCGCAAATGAGTCAGATACACCTCCCGTACAGCCGGATACTCCCCAATTCCCCGAATCACACATTCCGGCTGGTATCCGGCCGTCTGCAATTTTCCGGCAAAGGAATCCGCATCCGGCTGCTCCCCGTCCTGCATGCCGCCTGCCATATCATTATTTGCATGGTCTCCCGCCACCAGCATAAACGGTGTAAGAAGCACTTTCCCGTTCTGTCTGCTCTGCAGCCCGGACTTCATCCGTGCAATCACGTCTTGAATGGTAATACTTCCCTCCACTGTTGCGATATAGATTTCATGCTTTGCATAAGCACGCAGCGACTGTTCCATCATCGCATAACTGGCATCTGCCGCATGTTCGGTTCCATGCCCCATCAAAATCAATGGGAAATCTCCCACCTCTTCCTTCAGCGACTCCCACAGTGCTTTTGCCACATCCTCATAATCCTGCGGTTTTGCCAAAAGCGCATCGGCAACTGCAATCTGCTCGAAAGCACCGGCATATTTTTTCGCCGCTTCCTTGAGTCTGTGATTTTCAATTCCGTCAATCACATGGGTAGGAAATACAGCTACATGCGTCACTCCCTGTTTTTTCATGCTTTCGAGAGCTTCCGCCGGACTCTTTACTTCTATATGCTCGCGCTTTTTCATTGCGTTACGCACAATCGTACTCGAGACAGCTTCCTCTACCACGGCATCCGGATACAATGCCCGGACCTGCCGCGTGATGGCTGCAATATTTTTCTGCCGGGTATCCGAATAGGTTGTTCCAAAACTCACAATTAAAATTGCTTTTTTCATGTTATTTTGCATTCCTCTCTCTGTGATATAAGCGTGCTGCCTGTACAAAGTGTTCCACAAATGCCGGATTGGACGGATAATACAAATGTGGATAACCCCACCAGTTTCTGTCGTCCTCGTGGATACATGTCCAGGATGTTCCGCTTACCGGTTTCACGGCCACGCAGCTTTCTCCATTGTTGTCACTGTCATAGTAATGAAATTCATGTGCACGGACAGGTTTTCCCGCCAGGAAATGGGACGTCTGTTCCGTCACATTCACATAGCCAAAACGTACAAGTTTTCCCCGGTTATGACAGCTGCCCGTTATGACCCCTGCCATCGGCCAGTTTTCTCCTTCTTCATCTGTCATGGATTCATGCAGATACATAAACCCGCCGCACTCTGCCACGGATGGCATACCATTTTCAATTGCCTCCCGGATGGAATTGCGCATGGAGACATTTTCTGAAAGCTGCCGGGCACACAACTCCGGATAGCCTCCTCCCAGAAGAAGCGCATCCGCTTCCTCTGGAATTTTTTCCTGTCCAAGCGGCGAAAACCAGACGAGTTTTCCACCATACGCTTCCAGAAGCCGCAGGTTATCCTCATAATAAAAACAAAATGCCTCATCTTTTGCAACTGCAATAACCGGACATTCCTCCTGCTGTTTTTCCTTTTTCTGTAAAACCCCTTTGTCTTTTCCCGGTTCCTGTAATTTAGGCAGTTTCGTTTTTCCGTCCCGAAACGCATGTAAAAGTGCCCAGCTTTGCAACAGCTGCAACATCCGATCCAGATCTGCGGTCTCTTCCAGTTTTTCCGCAGCCTGATTGACCTGCTTGCGCAGACCTTCCATTTCCTGTGGCATTTTCAGTCCCAGATGCCGGCTCTCCAGATGCAGACTTTTCTGTACCGGAAAACATCCCAGCACCGGAAGACCCAGTTCTTTCTCAATCACCGGCGTCATTGTCCGGCAGACCCCTTCCGATGTGCGGTTTAATATCACACCAATGATCCGGTGATCCCTGTCATACTGTAACATACCGGCCAAAAGTGCAACCATCGTGCGCCCCATCCCACAGGCATCCAGCACAAGCACAACCGGCAGATCCAGGGTCTGTGCCAGATGATAGGCGGAGCCCTCTTTTTGTGTGCCTCCTAGGCCATCGTATAATCCCATGGCTCCCTCGATCACCGAATAAGAGAAGCTCTCCCGGTCATATCCATACAGTTCCCGGATCTGATCTGCCCCTGAAAAAAACGTATCCAGATTGCGCGACGGTACACCAATCACCTGACGGTGAAACATGGGATCAATATAGTCTGGTCCGCTTTTGAACGCACGAACTGCAAGTTTTCTGTTTTTCATTGCTGCCAGCAACGCACAGGTGATTGTCGTTTTTCCACTGCCACTTTGCGGCGCTGCCAGTACCATTCCACTGTGTAACATAGTTCTCTCCTCATTATGCCATCGTCAGCACACAGATATATACGGGGTTCTCAGCCTGCATCAGATGATAGGTTCCCACGGTTTTTGCCCTGCTGACCTGCACCTGTATGATTTCTGTCTGCATTTTCCCTGCAGCAAGTTCTGTAATCTGAGCCACGGTTTCAAGACTTATGGCATTGACAACCACGCGTGCCCGTGGATTCTTCTCCCAGATGACATGCAGAATATCCGCAAGCTGCCCACTGCTTCCCCCAATGAATACATGTGTCGGAGGTTCCAGGGATTCCAATATATCCGGTGCTTTCCCATCCACCGGAATCACATTTGCCAGATGAAATTTTTCCAGATTCCGGCGCAGAAGCTGCTGTGCTGTGGCTTTTTGCTCAATGGCGTACACACGAATCCCCGGACTGCATTTTGCGCACTCCACTGCAATTGATCCGGTACCACTCCCCACATCGTATACCACAGCATCTTCCGTCAGGCCAAGTTTACATAAGGAAAGCGCGCGCACTTCTTCCTTGGTCATCGGAACTGTTTTTTCCCCTTCCACGACACGCAAAAATGATTCATCGGACATTCCCGGAACAAGACGTCTTTTTTGCACATTTTCATTGCATAATAACAGGGTATACAGTCCCTCTTCTTTTGTATTTTTTGCCTCTTTGCACGATAATTCGCGGATTTTTTCTGCATCATAAGAAAGCTGAAACCCAGCAATCATGCGGGTTTGCGTCAATTTTTCTTCTTCTATCCAGCATCCGATCCGTCGGACATCCTCCACCCCGGAAACCAGCAGAAACGTCTTGGGAAAATGCCGGATTGCATCGAGAACGAGTGCTCTGGTCTCTGCGGTATCTTTTTTCCCGTGGATACTTATAATTTTTGCATCCTGCCAGGCAATTCCCGTTGCCGCAGAGAGGTAGGAAACGGATGAAATTCCTGGAAAAATACGAATTTTTTTGTAATTATTTTTATTTAATTCTGTTTTTATTTTTTCTGTTCCACTGTAAAATCCAGTATCTCCGGAAAATAATATGGAGACTTTCAGTTTCTGGCCATCCATTTGGGATTCCTTTTGTCTTAAAACCGGTAAAATATCTTTTGCGAGATAAAAAGGATAGGTTTCCTTACTGTTTTCCACCACTTCGAGCATCCGTTCTGCCCCAAAAACCACATCAGACTCTTCCAGCGCTCTTTTTGCTTCCTGTGTCAGTGTCGCCGCACTCATACCGATGCCAATCAGGGAAATTTCCACCTCCGGACGACCGGAAATCGTATGTCCAAGCAAACGGGAAAGTGTTTCGGTTACCTGTGCATAAGACATTCCCTGCTCCTGCTCCTGTTCCTGTTTCCCGATCACGCATGCCGTAATACCTGCTTTCTGCGCTGCCGCAAGTTTTTCCTGAAATCCGCTGTGCGCACCACTGGCTTTTGTAACCAGATAGCAAATCGAAAACTGATGGATCATTGCCAGATTCATTTCCTCCGAAAACGGACCCTGCATCGCAAGAATCTGCTTTCCGCGGATACCCGCCTTTTCACAGAGACCGATACTCTCCAATCCGGGAAGCACACGCACAAACAAACGCTCCTTCAGGGGTGCAAATACCGCCAGCTCTTTGCTTCCGGTTGTCAGAAGAATGTTTCCGGATGTGTCCGTAAGTGCCTGGACACAGCTTTCATAATCGGCAAACACATGCACGGTTCCAGCGCGCTCTTTCATGCCTTCGTTTTCCGGTATGCTACAGATTCCATCGTCCATTCGCCGCTGGAGCCGCAGATATGGAATTCCACTTCCTTTTGTACTCTCCCGGATGTTGGCAGACACTTCTGTGGCAAACGGATGCGTAGCATCCACGACTGCCGCATAGTTGTTCTGTCCGTTTTTTTTCAGCAGGGCGCGCATTTCCTCTACGTCCAGTCTTCCTACACAGACCTTCACCCCGGCAAGTTCCGGCATGACCATCTGACCGTATTCGGTTGCTACATGCACATCACAGGCAATATGTGCCCGTGAAAGTTCCTGTGCGAGAAGACGACCTTCCGTTGTTCCCGCATAAATTAACACTTTCTCTGCCATCTTATTCCTCTTCCCCGTTTTCTGCTGCTATATATGGTATCCTCTCGGTGTCACAAGCTTTCCATCCATAATTTTTGTCTGGGAATTCCCGATAAATACCGTGGTAAACATGTTCACCTGTGTATGCACCAGTTCCTCCATGGTAAGGGTTACGGCTTTCGTATCATCGCGTCCGATATTTTCCACATACCCACAGGCACGCTCCGGTCCCACCCCGTGTTCCATCAGAATTCTGCAGGCACGCTCCAGATAGTCTGCCCGTTTATGGCTCGACGGATTATAAATTGCCATTGCAAAATCTCCCTCCGCGGCTGCAATCAGCCGCTTTTTAATCCTCTCCCACGGGGTGAGAAGATCACTCAGGCTGATCACGCAAAAATCATGGTTGAGAGGAGCCCCAAGCACTGCCGCACCGCTGCTTGCTGCTGTTATTCCGGGAATTACTTCAATGATACAATCATCATATAATTTTCCGATTTCCAGCATCAGGGATGCCATCCCGTAAATTCCGGCATCCCCGCTGCAGATCAATGCCACTTTTTTGCCTTCTCTTGCCTTCTCGAAACACATCTGGCAGCGTTCCCGCTCCTGCCGCATCGGTGTAGACAATAATTCTTTGCCCCCGAACCGTTCCCCAAGCAATTTCAGATATACGGTATAACCGATGATCACATCACTGGCTTCTAACACCTGCATGGCTTCCTGCGTCATCATATTTTCCTGTCCCGGTCCCATACCGACCACATAAATCCGGTGTTTCATTTCTTTCTCCTTCCTTTCGTTTTACACAAACTGCAATACGATTTTCTCCCGTTTTGCCACGGCAATTGTCACGCCATCCATAGCCTGCTTATGTATCAGCAAACTACCTCCGTCTGCTGCAGCGACCGCAGCACGCTCACACACATTATCCACTCCCACTGTCTGAGCCACAAACGCGGATACGGTGAAATCACCCGGCACTTTTTTCAGTTCTCCGGCAGAAAAAACGACAAACGGTACCCGCAAATGCTGTGCCAGCTCCCACAGACCGGATTCTTTTTCCTTCACATCAACCGATGCCAAGGCATAGATATCATTCAGGTCTATTTTTCTGCTATCCACCAATGTTTTTATCATTTGTTTTATTTCGTTATAACTTTTATTTTTTCTGCATCCCATGCCAAGCACCGTTGTTTTCGGAGCTAAAATAAGCGTTTTACGGTATTCCCGTGGCTCTTTTTTTGTAATCCACACATCCACAGCATGTTCCGCCTGTGCTTCGTTCCACGAAATCAGCTTTACTTCCTTTGACGGCTGTAATTCTGCCATCTCCTCCGGGGACATGCATGCCGGGTCTACCGCCATCACAATGATTTCGCCCTGTAACAGTTTTCCAGACACATGCCGGATTGCTTCGGGGTTACACACCCGCAGGCCATTTTTTCTTGCAAACACATCAACGGCAAAAAGCCCATTCACGTCTGTTGCCGTCGTCACAACCGCAGCGGAATGCAATGATTCTGCGATCTGCTGCGCCAGTTCATTGGCACCACCCAGATGTCCGGACAACACCGGAATCACAAACTGTCCGGCCTCATCCAGCACCAGTACCGGACTGTCCACGGTTTTGTGGCGGATCAAAGGTGCGATGGCCCGTACGGCAATCCCGAGCGCTCCAATGAAAATCACGGGAAACTGTTGTGCAAAAGCCTCCTCCAGAAAATCCGGAAGTGACCGGTTTCCTCTTTCTCTTATCTGTATCTTTGAAACCGCAGGGTGACCACCGTAACGGCTCTGCCAAAATCCATACGAAACAGAAAGTGAAAGTTCTGTGATTCGTGCCGCAAGCTCTCTTCCACGTTCCGAAAACCAGGTCATATACAGGATCATTCCGGTAACTCCTTTCCCGCATGGATGTTACACATTACTCCCTCATTTTCTACAGTGTTTTGGGTTTTCGCCTTGCGGAATTCGGTTGTAAAATCCGGCGCGTAGAGTCTGGAGCGCGTATAATGCTGATTTGATATTACATCTCCGACCAGCACCAGAGCGGTTTTTGTAATATTATGTTTCTTTGCCACCACCGCCAGCTCCTGCACAGTACAGATATATGCTTCCTCGTCCGACCAGGTTGCCTTGTACACCAGTGCCGCAGGTGTATCCGGCTCATATCCACCATTTACAAGGCGCCGTGATAATTCCTCCAGCATTCCGGTACTCAGATAAATTGCCATGGAAGCATGGTGTGCGGCAAAACTCTCAATACTCTCCTTTTCCGGTACCGCCGTCCTTCCGGCCATCCGGGTGATGATCAGTGACTGTGACACATCCGGAAGGGTATATTCCAGATTCAGCGATGCCGCTGCTCCAAAACAGGCACTCACACCCGGACAACTCTCATACGCAATCCCCTTCTGATCGAGAATATCCATCTGTTCCCGCACCGCTCCGTATATACTGGGTTCTCCCGTATGAAGTCGAATCGTGATTAAATTATTTTTTTCTGCCTGTTCCATCACCGAAACAACCTCTTCAAGTGTCATTTTGGCGCTGTTATGAATCTCACAGCCCTCTTTTGCATAATCGAGAAGCTGTGCCAGAGGTTGAACTTTACAGCCAGTGCTTCCTTTCACTGTGGATTGACCAGCGAACCGGCATAGATGATGACATCTGCTTTCTGCAGCAGACGCATTCCCCGCACAGTAATCAGATCCGGTGCTCCGCTTCCTGCTCCGACAAAATAAATCATAGCAACCTCCTGAGTAATTCTTCTGCTTTTGCAGTCATCCCAAGCAGCCCGTAGGTATTGGAATAGACAATACACTCGATCTGTAACCGACCGGCCGCACGTTTTTTCAGATAGAAATCAATTTTTTTCATGATATCTTCCATAACATCTTCTTTTTTACCTTCGGCATCAATAAACGCAAGTGCTTCCTCGGTTGTGACGCAATCTAAAATCTTCTTTAAACATTCTAAAGATACATTTTCACGGATGCCGGATGCCGCTAAAAGTTCCATCCGACAATCTCCCTCATGGGAATGGGTGTTCATAATGCCTCCCGCCACCTTAATCAGTTTTCCAATATGTCCGGTCAGAAGCATTGCACAAAATCCCAGTTCCGCCGCCATATCGATCGTCTCACCGATAAAATTACTGCATTTCACACTGCGGTCAAGATCATATCCATAGGTCTGCTGCATGAAATCCAGTCCATAATTTCCCGGTGAAACCGCCGCAATATTCCTCCCCTCTGCACGCTGCTGGCGGAGTTCCACACGAATGGTCTCCTTAAGTGCCTGACTGCTCATCGGTTCCACAATTCCTGTCGTTCCCAGTATTGAGATTCCCCCGACAATCCCCAGTCTTGGATTAAACGTACGCTCTGCAAGTACTTCCCCATCCGGCACGGAAATCAGAATATGCAGCGTTCCGTGAAAATCACAAATCCGGCACACTTCCTGCACTTCCCGGGTGATCATTTCCCGCGGCACATGATTGATTGCGGCATTGCCTACGGGCTGATCCAGTCCGGGTCTCGTCACACGGCCCACACCTTTTCCTCCGTCAATCTGCAGAAGTTCTTTTTCTCCATCCCCGCCGTTGTCCGCGGTGACCGTGGCACAGATTTTACTTCCGCTGGTCACATCCGAATCATCGCCGCCATCCTTGACCACAGCGCAGGAAACCTGAGATTCCCCACGCACGATATCCGTCACTTCCGCGGTGTATGGGATTCCTTTTGGAGTCTCAATCGTTATACAGTTTTTTATTTTTCCCGTCAGAAGCATATATGCCGCAGCCTTTGCAGCTGCGGCAGCACAGCTGCCGGTTGTAAATCCGTACCTCACACCAGATACGCCTCCTTCTTTCCTTTATACCGGCCGGATCTGATATAACAGTGCGTTTACGATTGCTGCCGCTACATTGCTGCCGCCTTTTCTACCTCGGTTGACAATATGCGGCACATCGGTTTTTAAAATCAGTTCTTTTGCCGCCTCTACATTTACAAATCCCACCGGAACTCCAATAATAAATGCAGGACGCCAATCACTTTTCTGCATCAGTTCATAGAGTGAAATCAATGCCGTCGGCGCATTTCCCACGGCAAAAATTACAGGTTTGTCAATATTTGCTGCATGTTCCATGCTGACCGTCGCACGTGTCACCTGCCGCGTCTTTGCCTCCCGCGCCACATCCTCATCTGCCATAAAACAATGCACCGTTCCTCCAAATTCCCCTAACCGTTTTTTGTTGATGCCTGCAAGCGCCATATTGGTATCCGTGACAATGTCAGCGCCACCTGCAATCAGTTCTTTGGCAATCTGCACGGCATGGGGAGAATACGTCATCGTCTTTGCATAATCAAAATCCGCACTTGTATGGATCACGCGCTTTGTCACCGGCTCCTGTTCCGGTGGAAGCACGATACCACGCTCCTTTAGTTCTTCCCCTATGATGGCAAAACTTCGTTTTTCAATCTCTCCCGGAAGAACATATTCAATGTTTTCCATAACGTTTTTCTTCCCCTTTCTTCTTTATATCCAGCAATGCCTCAATCAATTGTACATTTTCCGGATGACCTTTTACGGCAATTCTGTAAAAGTCCTGTCCCAGTCCTGTATAGTTTGCGCAGTTTCGGATCAGAATTCCTCTTTCCAGCAATAATCTGTACAGTGGAATTTGTGTTTTCAGCAACAAAAAATTAGCTTCAGAAGGAAAAATTTTCATTTGATCTCCAAATATTTTTGTTAACTCGTGTTTTAAAAAGCGCTTTTCTTCCTGAATCAGCTCAATCGTATCCTTCAGATACTTTCTACGACTCCAACCAGGAAGCGAATCATTCAGAATGTCCATGCCGATCCGCTGCGCAACCACAGATACATTCCACTCCGGCAGCTGATGCGCAATTTTTTCACAGATATCTTTCTGCGCCAGCAGATACCCCAGCCGGATTCCCGGAATCGCATAGATCTTTGTATATGCCCGCACGACAATCAGATGCGGATATTTCCGGATCCAGGAAGTATATCCTTCCGCCCCCGTGAATGCAATGAAACATTCGTCCAGCACCACAGTGATGCGTCTCTTTTCACACACGTCAAGAAGCGTCTCCAAAAGAGACGCTTCCATTTTGTTCCCCACCGGATTCGCGGGGTTCGCCAAAAATAATAAACCGATTCCATCCAGCTGCCTGCACAATGACTCCATCTGTGCCATATCCATGGCAAAATTATTTTCTTCCCGCAACGGAATACTGCATATCTCGGCTCCCACTGTCTGAGCCGCCCAGGCATATCCCGAAAAAGAAGGAGCCAAAATGCCCACCCGCTTCGGGCGCAGTGCATGCACAATCGCAACAAATAATTCGGATGCTCCGTTGCCACACACTACTTCTTCTGTTGAAAAACCATAAAGTGCTGCAAGCCGTTCCCGCAACAGCACATTGTCATACTGTGGATAACGGTTGCTGTGAACAGCCGCTTCCGCCATCCGTTTCTGCAATATCTCCGGCAGCGGCAGCGTCGCCAAATTATTGGTTCACCAAAATGTCCGCCGCCAGGGGATCGCCCAGGCGT
>OGZJ01000808.1_pt1 | contig 10483 bp, 8 predicted proteins | sample 1576831 | NCBI WGS metagenome assembly OGZJ01 (sample SAMEA3541518, study PRJEB24748) | human gut metagenome | biome: human gut; feature: human-associated habitat; material: faeces | place: China | collected 2012
TCTACTACAATACCGCCCTGAATTGTCTTATCACTTATATTCGACTTAAATGTAACTTTCTTTTTTATCCACTCGGCACATTCTTTGGCAATTGCCTTTTGAGTGAGTTCATTTCTTAACTTTATCTCAAACTCTGTACCATACAAACTTTTTTCACGGGTTAGTCTGGGAATATAAAATTCTCTCTTTTCTTTAGGAGCTTTTTCAGTAGTGAAAGTAGGAGAGGTAAAAATAAAACGAAGTTCATCAATCCCGGACAATTGTTTTTTTAATTCCTGAAATGCATAAATTGAAAAACAAGCAGCGGCAATGGAAAGTTTGCTTCCTTTTTTTATCTCAACGGTGTTGTAGAGGAATCCTGTTCCTGTCACACGAATGGTTACGATGTCTCCATCACGCCATACATCAATTCCTGTCACTGTACGGATGGTGGTTTTCACCTGTGCTTTTGCGCCGCAGAAAGAGGCAAAATCATGCTGTCCGATCAGATATGAGGTTGCAGCCTTCATCTTATCTACGTCTAATTTGTAGTGATAGAAATAGGTGTATAACCGCTCTGTAGGAACCGGAAATTTACGATTCAGGATGCGGTATTCATATGTTTTCTCGCTGTCACAGTAACGAGGATGGAAATCCGGTTCTACTTCTTCAGAAAGCTGAATACGGATATCCTCAGGAAGCCGCTGGTTAAGTGCATAAGAAATTTTTTCTCCGGGGATACGAGTGTTAGTGTCAAATACCGCCACGTTTCCCATAGCATGAACACCTGCGTCTGTACGGCTTGCGCCAATCGTTTCTATTTTTTCACCAAGAAGTTCTGACAAGGTATCATTTAATACCCCCTGCACGGTAATTCCGTTTGGCTGTGTCTGCCATCCACAGTAATTTGTACCGTCATATGCAACTACAAGTCCAATTCTTTTCATCTGTTTTCCTCCAATAAATTCTGATAGAGATGACACAAAATTTTATCCAGAAGTTTTTATCGTATCTGGTATAAACAATATGCTGCAACCCTTTCTATAGGATCACAGCATATAAATTATTATGATGTCAAACTCAAAAACTTTTCAAACATGCCTGCTGGAGCATACTTGAAAAAAATCTGAAAAATTTGACACAATACCATTTTTTAAATTCCAACGATTCTAAATACAATCGCAATTCCCAGATAAGCAAACATCACCACATACGCAATATAGTCTCTGCTTTCATAATGCAGAGGTTTCATCTGGGTTCTGTTGTCTCCGCCGTGATAGCATCTTGCTTCCATCGCCATTGCCAGATCGTTGGCTCTGCGGAATGCGGAAATAAACAGCGGTACCAGAAGTGGAATCATGTTCTTAGCTTTCTGGATCAGATTTCCGTTTTCAAAATCTGCGCCACGTGCAATCTGTGCTTTCATGATCTTATCTGTCTCTTCAAGAAGAATCGGGATAAATCTTAATGCAATGGACATCATCATGGCAATCTCATGGATTGGTACATGAAGTTTATTCAGTGGTCTGAGCAGACGTTCCAAACCGTCTGTAAGCTGATTTGGCGTGGTTGTCAGTGTCATAACGGAAGAACCAATCACAAGATAAGTCAGGCGGATAGCCATTCTTCCGGCAAGTTTCAGGCCTTCTTCTGTTACATGAAAGATTCCCCACTGCCAGAGAACTTTTCCTGGAGTCAGCAGGATGTTAAATACTACAGTGATCATAAGCAGCATTACGATTGCTTTCAGTCCCTTGAACATGAATTTCGGCGGAACTTTTGAGATTATGATCATGCCTGCCAGAAATAAAGTTGCTACTGCATATCCCGGAAATGTATGAAATACAAATACAGAAATAATAAATACAAGTGTACCTACCAGCTTCGCTCTTGGGTCCATTCTGTGAAGAACAGATTTGGCAGGATAGTACTGTCCTAATGTAATGTCTCGGATCATGCTTCCTGTCCTCCCTTATTTTCCTTCTCATCTGTACGGAGCAGCTTCTCCGGAGCAGTCTTTTTCAGCACTGCCAGAATATTCTCTTTCGCTTCCTCCACCGTAGTTGCGGTCACATCTACATCCAGTCCTTTTTCTTTGAGAGCATGCATGATATATGTGATCTGAGGAGCTGCAAGTCCCATAGCTTCCAGTTCTCTGTAATGGGCAAATACTGCCTTCGGCGCATCATCATAGGCTATTTCTCCATCATTGACTACGATCAGTCTCTCCGCATATTTGGCAATATCCTCCATACTGTGAGATACAAGGATAATCGTAATTCCTCTTACTTTATGAAGCTCTGCAATCTGATCAAGGATATCATCCCGCCCTTTCGGATCCAGACCTGCAGTCGGCTCGTCCAGAATGAGAATTTTCGGGTTCATAGCCAGAACTCCGGCAATCGCAACTCGTTTCTTCTGTCCACCTGAAAGTTCAAACGGAGATTTGCTATAATTTTCTTCCTTAAAACCTACATGCTGCAATGCTTTCTTAGCTTCTACTTCTGCCTCTTCTCTGGACAGTCCCTGATTCATCGGTCCAAAGCAGACATCAGAAAGGACATCATTCTCGAAAAGCTGATGCTCCGGATACTGAAATACCAGGCCTACCTCACTTCGCAGTGCACGGCGGTCGTATTTCTCTCCCCAGATATCCTCTCCATTGTATGTGATCGTACCGGAAGTCGGACGGATCAGTGCATTAAAATGCTGGATCAGGGTAGACTTTCCGCTTCCTGTATGCCCGATAATTCCAATAAACTGTCCATCCGGAATAGAAAGATTTACATCTTTTAGCGCATGGATTTCATAAGCAGTTCCCGGACTGTAAGTGTATGTTACATTCTTTAATTCTATAGACATAAGGCATTCACCAGCTCCTCTGTAGTCAGTATTCCCTCCTGAATATCCACTCCGGCTTTATGAAGTTCATGTGCCAGAAGTGTTACCTGTGGCACATCCAGTCTGTATTCCTTCAGAGTCTCCACCTGAGAAAAAATCTCCTTCGGTGTTCCCTGCATCACTACTTCTCCGCTGTCCATCACATATACTTTATCTGCGCGTACAACCTCTTCCATATAGTGTGTGATCAGAATTACAGTCACTCCCTCCTGCTTATTAAGATCACTGACTGCCTCCAGAACTTCCTTTCGTCCATTCGGATCAAGCATCGCAGTTGGCTCATCCAGAATGATGCATTTCGGGCGCATTGCCATCACACCGGCAATAGCAACTCTCTGCTTCTGACCTCCGGAAAGCTTATTCGGAGAATGATAACGATCAGAGGTCATACCTGTCTTTTTCAGGCTCTCATCTACTCGCTCCCAGATTTTCTCTGTCGGCACTCCCATGTTCTCCGGTCCAAAACCTACATCTTCTTCTACCACAGTTCCTATGATCTGATTGTCAGGATTCTGAAAAACCATGCCCGCTTTCTGGCGGACTTTCCATAATTCCGGCTCTTTAGACGTGTCAATCCCATCTACCCATAACGTCCCTTCCGTCGGAATGAGAAGCGCATTCAAATGCTTTGCAAGAGTAGATTTTCCAGAACCATTATGTCCCAGAATAGCCACGAATTGTCCGGCTTCAATGTCCAGGTTTACATCATTGACAGCACGCTGCGTATCCTGCACGTTACCATCTTCATCATACTTGAGATAGTCAAATCCCAGCTTGAACGCCTTGATAATTCCCATAATATTTTTGTCCTCGTATTTGTATTCACTGTCCATTTTATTCTCAGAAAATGTACTCTGCAATCAACGGACAGCAACTATTCAGTAACATTTTATTTTCTCAGGCTTCTTCAGTAGCTGCCAGTCCGGTCAACTCATCGATCAGAGTCCAGATTTCATCTCTTCCCTGCTTTGTTTCAGCGGAAAAAGGAATGATGATGCCATCTTTGCTCAGCTTCAGTCCTTCTTTGATTGCTTTAATATTCTTCTGAACCTGGCTTCGTTTGAGCTTGTCAAGCTTGGTAGCTATAATGATCGGCTCATAACCATTATTCAGGATCCAGTCATACATCATCTTGTCATTTGCAGATGGATCATGACGGATGTCAATGAGAAGAAAAACAGCTTTGAGATCTTTGGATGTATGAAGATATCTCTCGATCATCTTACCCCATTTTTCTTTCTCAGACTGTGAAACCTTTGCATATCCATAGCCAGGCAGGTCTACCAGATACATAGTTTCATTGATATTGTAAAAGTTAATGGTCTGTGTTTTTCCCGGCTGCGCACTTGTTCTGGCAAGAGATTTCCGATTCATCAGTCCGTTGATCAGAGATGATTTTCCTACATTTGATTTTCCTGCAAATGCAACCTCCGGTCTGTTGGTATCCGGAAGCTTACTGGTGATGCCACAGACGATATCTAATGATACATTCTTAATAACCATTGATTTCCTCGCTTTTATTTTCACAGCAAAGAGTCAGTCATTTCCCAGACTGGCTCTTTGTTTGCTGTTCACTTCGATTCTGAGTAATGCTCTTTATCATTACTGTGTTATCAGGATACAAGTGCTTTATTCAGTACTTCTTTCATAGAACTTACAAATGTGATAGTAAGTCCGTCTGTGATTTCTTTATCTAATTCCTGAATATCCGGCTTATTCTCTGCCGGTACTAACACTTCTTTGATCTTCGCATATTTTGCGGCAAGAAGTTTCTCTTTTAAACCACCGATTGGAAGTACTCTTCCTCTCAGTGTAATCTCACCGGTCATGGCAAGGTCTGCTCTTACCGGCTTCTTGATAATAGCGGAAAGAATGGCAGTTGCCATGGTAATACCCGCGGATGGTCCGTCTTTTGGCACTGCTCCCTCCGGAATGTGCACATGAATATCGTTTTCCTGAAAAAATTCCGGTTCTACTTTATAATCTGAAGCAATGGAGCGAATGTAAGTGATTCCCGCCTGTGCAGACTCCTTCATCACATCGCCAAGCTGTCCGGTAAGCATCAGCTCGCCTTTTCCTGGCATTACATTGACCTCGATCTGAAGTGTATCTCCACCTACCTGTGTCCATGCAAGACCACGTGAAATACCAATCTCATCTTTCTTATTTGCCATAAGATAATTGAAATGTTCTTTTCCAAGAAAATCTGACAGGTTCTTAGAAGTAACTGTGACTTTTTTCTTATCTTCTTCCATGATCAATCGCGCAGTTTTTCTGCAGATCTGACCAATGGTTCTCTCCAGATTTCGAACTCCGGCTTCTTTTGTATAATTATTGATGATCTTCTTAAGGGCTGCTGTCTGAATCGTCAACTTTCCTTTCTCGATACCATTCTCTTCCATCTGTTTTGGAATCAGATGTTCTTTTGCAATGTGCTCTTTCTCATTCTCTGTGTAGCCTGCGATCTCGATCAGTTCCATACGGTCAAGAAGAGGTCTCGGGATTCCCTGAACATCATTTGCAGTGGCAATAAACAGTACCTCTGAGAGATCCTGTGGAACTTCTATATAATGATCCAGAAATCTGCTGTTCTGCTCCGGATCAAGTACCTCAAGAAGCGCTGCTGAGGTATCTCCTTTGTAATCACTGCTGGTCTTATCGATTTCATCAAGAAGCATCAGTGGATTACTTACGCCTGCCTGCTGTAATGCAGCTGTGATTCTACCTGGCATAGCACCTACATAAGTTTTTCTGTGACCACGGATCTCTGCCTCATCTCGTACACCGCCCAGACAGATACGCACATATTTCTTATGCATAGCTTCTGCAATGGACTTGGCAATAGATGTCTTACCTGTTCCCGGAGGTCCCACGAGACAGAGAATCGGGCTTTTCCCTTTATGTGTCAGTTTACGGACAGAAAGGAATTCCATCACGCGCTCTTTTACATCTTTTAATCCGTAATGACCATCCTGGAGTACTTTCCAGGCTTCTTTCAGATCATCGGAATCCACAGATTTCTTATCCCATGGAAGCGACAGCATTGTCTCAATATAACCACGGAGTACCGCATTCTCAGAAACATTGGTGTTGGTATTCTTAAATCTCTCGATCTCCTTGCTGATCTTCTCTTTTACTTCATCACTGGCCTGAAGCTCCTGAAGCTTCTTCTTAAACTCCTCTGCATCATCTGCAGTATTGTCTTCTCCCAGTTCTTCACGGATCAGTTTCAGCTGTTCTCTTAGAATATATTCTCTCTGATTCTTATCGACTCTGGCTTTCACTTTCTTCTGAAGATCTCTGCCAATCTGCATGATCTCAATCTCATTACTTAAGATCGCACCCAGAACTTCATAGCGTTCTTCCAGTGTCAGTGCTTCCAGAATCTTCTGTTTATTCTGATAAGACAGCGGAATATTTACCGCGATCTGCTCAACAAGTTCCTCTATATTCTCTATATTTAAAATCTGTGCTACCAGCTCTTTGCTGACTTTTCCATTCTCCATGCAGTATCTGTGAAATAATTCTTTCAGACTCCTGTGCATGGCTTCCATCACTGGCTCAGGCATCTGCATTTCTTCTTCATCAACCGGTGTGATCTCTGTTTTAATAAATGGAAATTCCTGCTCAAATTTCACAAGTGTGGCGCGTCCTGTTCCTTCTACAAGTACGCGCAGAAGGTTCTGAGGAAGCTTCACAACCTGCTTGATATAAGCGATAGTTCCTACGCGGTACACGCCTGCCAGATCCGGTGTCTCCACCTCAGGATCAATCTGTGTTACCAGAAAAATCTTCTGGTCATGAAGCATGGCTGCTTCAATCGCCTTGACAGAGCGTTCCCGGCTTACGTCAAAATGAACGATCATCCCCGGAAGAATTGTTGTTCCCCTGAGGGCGATCGCCGGCAGCACCATATTCTGATTTGTCATTTATTGTTCAGTCCCTTTCATCAGGCTGTTTCCGGCTTGTCTTTCTTATGTGTCCGGGACGATCTTCTGCTTCCGGCTGTCTTCGCCTTTGCAGGAGCTTCTCCGCGGACGATCTCCGGCTCACCGGTGCCTTCTACTACATCTTTTGTAATTATGCACTTACGAATTGTATCATCTGACGGAATCTTATACATCAGATCCATCAGTGAACCTTCCATGATTGCACGAAGTCCTCTGGCTCCAGTCTTACGTTCCAGAGATTTCTTCGCAACAAGCTGCAGCGCATCATCTTCGAAATTAAGCTCAACGCCATCCAGCTCAAATAATTTATGATACTGTTTGGTAAGTGAGTTCTTCGGCTCTTTCAGAATGCTGATCAGTGCATTCTCATCAAGCGCATCCAGAGTTACAACTACCGGCACACGTCCGATAAACTCAGGAATCAGACCGAATTTGATAAAGTCTTCCGGCATTACATCCTTCAGAACTTCTCCTACATTCCTCTCTTCTTTTACGGAAACTTCTGCTCCAAAACCGATAGACTTGGTGTCCTGTCTGGACTCAATGATCTTCTCGATTCCGTCAAAAGCACCACCACAGATAAACAGGATATTGGTCGTATCAATCTGGATGAATTCCTGATGCGGATGCTTACGTCCACCCTGCGGAGGAACGCTTGCAACTGTTCCCTCAAGGATTTTTAAGAGAGCCTGCTGTACACCTTCTCCTGAAACATCACGTGTAATAGATGCATTTTCAGATTTTCTCGTGATCTTATCAATCTCGTCGATATAGATAATTCCATACTGTGCACGCTCAATGTCGTAATCTGCCGCCTGAATGATCTTGAGAAGAATATTCTCAACATCTTCACCTACATAACCGGCCTCTGTCAGTGTTGTGGCATCTGCGATAGCAAATGGTACATTCAGAAGTCTTGCAAGTGTCTGGGCGAGTAATGTCTTACCGGAACCTGTTGGGCCAAGCATCAGAATATTACTCTTCTGAAGCTCTACCTCGGAATTTCTGGATGCAAGGATTCTCTTGTAGTGATTATAAACAGCAACGGCAAGAGCTTTCTTCGCAGCATCCTGTCCGATTACATAATCATCCAGAACTGCATGGATTTCTTCCGGTTTCAGAAGATTGATATCAGAGTTCATGATTTCACTGTCATCATAAGGATTTAATTCCTCTTCCATGATTTCTGAACAGATCCCAATACATTCATCACAAATGAATGCTTTACCATCCGGACCTGCGATCAGTTTTCTTACCTGGTCTTCTGTCTTCTGGCAAAAGGAACATCTTATTTTTCCTTCTCTCATCTTTTCTGCCATGAATTTATGTCTATCCTTTCTAAATTTGATTTAAAAAAGAATCCTGCTTTGCAGGATTCTCCGCCTGCGGCGGGTCGCTTTAGTGATATAATAAGACTCCTGTGATGATTCACAGGAGTCTTATCTTTCGCATTATTTATGCATGACTACACCGTCAATCAGTCCATATGCCTTTGCTTCTTCAGCAGTCATATAATTGTCCCGATCTGTATCACGCTCAACAACTTCTATCGGCTGACCGGTATTTGCAGCCAATAATTCATTTAAAGTTCTCTTTGTCTGTGCGATATGATCCGCCACGATCTGGATCTCTGTTGCCTGACCCTGTGCACCACCGGATGGCTGATGGATCATGATTGTAGAATGCGGAAGAGCAAATCTCTTGCCCTTTGCACCTCCTGCCAGAAGAAATGCTCCCATGCTGGCAGCCATTCCAAGACAAATGGTGGAAACATCGCATTTGATGTACTGCATGGTATCATAAATTGCCATGCCGGCTGTTACGGAACCGCCCGGGCTGTTGATATACAACTGGATATCTTTACCAGGATCTTCTGCTTCCAGGAAAAGAAGCTGTGATACGATCAGTCCTGCACTCACATCATTTACTTCCTCACCCAGAAAAATAATTCTGTCTTTCAGAAGCCTTGAATAGATGTCGTAGCTTCTCTCTCCCCTGCTTGTCTGTTCAATGACATAAGGTACTAAACTCATATAAACGCCTCCATTTTCGCGGCTGACTTTTTTTCCGGGAAGAAGAAACAGATAAGTCTGCCTCTCTCCCGTATTAAAATTTGATTACTTTAAAATTAAACTTCTTTAGCAGCGTCAGCGATAACAGTAACTGCTTTCTGAACAGCCATGTCTTTCTTCATCTGCTCAAGTTCACGCTCTCCAAGTAATTCTTTTAACTTGTCAGCTTCCATTTTGTATGCTTCAGCCATCTTGGAGATTTCTTCATTTACTTCTTCCTCTGTTGGCTGAATGTTCTCAGCTTCTGCAACTTTCTCAAGAACCAGTCTTGTCTGGATTCTCTTTAATGCCTGTGGTTTCATGTCTTCCATCATCTTCTCAGCTGTCATGCCTGTGAACTGGAAGTACTGATCCATGGATAATCCCTGAGACTGCATTCTTCTGCTGAAGTCATCAAGCATCTGACGGCACTGTGTCTGAAGCATAGCTTCCGGAATATCCATCTGTGCATTTTCGATTGCTTTATCTACTGCTGCATCTTCTTTTGCACGTTTTGCTTCGTTTTCTTTTCTTTCTACAAGGTTTGTCTTAACGTGTTCTTTGTACTCTGCAAGTGTATCGAACTCAGAAACATCTTTTGCAAAATCGTCATCCAGTTCCGGAAGTTCTTTTGCTTCGATTTTCTTAACCGCGCATTTGAAAATCGCTTCTTTGCCGGCAAGTTCTTTTGCCTGATATTCTTCAGGGAATGTAACTTTAACGTCTACATCATCGCCAACTTTAGCGCCAACAAGCTGATCCTCGAATCCCGGGATGAATGTGTTGGAACCAAGTGTCAGAGGATATTCTGTAGCCTGTCCGCCGTCAAATGGTACTCCGTCTACGGATCCTTCGAAGTCGATTGTTACAACATCCTGTAACTGAGCTCCGCGGTCTTCTACGTTAATTGTTCTGGAGTTTTTCTCCTGCTCTTTCTTGATCTCAGCATCTACGTCTTCATCTGTTACTGTGATCTCAGTCTTCGGTACTTCTACACCTTTGTAGTCACCTAATGTAACTTCCGGTTTAGTAGCTACTTCTGCTGTAAAGATAAATGCTTTTCCCGGCTCAGCCTGTGTGATGTCGATTGTTGGCTGGGAAACGATCTCAAGTTCGCATTCAGCTAAAGCTTTGCTGTAGTGTTCCGGAATCAGAGCGTTAACAGCATCTTCAAGGAATACTCCTTTTCCATACATCTGCTCGATCATTTTTCTTGGAGCTTTTCCTTTACGGAATCCAGGAATGGAGATTCTTCCTTTTGCTTTCTGATATGCGTTCTGCATAGCTTTCTCTAAATCTTCAGCGGCAACTTCGATAGTAAGTTTCGCCATGTTTTTTTCCATTTTTTCCACCTGTAAACTCATGTTACGTGTTCCTCCTTAATTTTCAGGTTATAATTTGCGACTGGTTTTTTCAGCTGCGTTATATCATTCACAGTTTTTACCTATTTCTATATATTCAAGTCTAAGCTCCGCTCCCACCATTTACAGAAGCGGGAGAGTCACTGTTCACTCCGTGCCCAGTAACACGCTTCGCGATGCACAGAATTTATGCTATCGCATAAATTCGCGCGGTATGTCTCGGGTTTTCCGTGAACTCCGT
>OGZJ01000815.1_pt1 | contig 10458 bp, 8 predicted proteins | sample 1576831 | NCBI WGS metagenome assembly OGZJ01 (sample SAMEA3541518, study PRJEB24748) | human gut metagenome | biome: human gut; feature: human-associated habitat; material: faeces | place: China | collected 2012
TGCTCAGCAGGCTTATCCATAACTTCTGTTTCATGTTTTCCGGTTCCACGAGGTGTCACCGTTGCATTTTCATATGGTGCTGCCTCTGTTTCTGTATTTGGAGTTACACGGTAAACAACAGATTTATCAGCAAGAGTGGCAACATATTCGTCATAAGCATCTGCGTCAGATGGCTGGGAAATACGACCCAAGAAGCAGAAAGTATCAGCACCTTTTTCCAGTCCCATATGATAGGTTTCTGCCGGGATTGGCATCACATTGATCATATTTTCATCAAATCCTGATGCTTTAAGCTGTTCAGTAACCTGGTCTGTTACTGTCTGGTTCGCACTGATTACCATAACCGCTGTACTGCCAAATTCGCTGTCACCACTATGCTTAATGTTCAGCATATTAACCGGTTCTCCTATAGAACCGAAGATTGGATGATAAAGACCTGTGGTTTCATCTCCGACACTGAAAAATCCTGATTCGTTCGTATAATCTTTTCCTTCTTTCTGTTCAGTAAACATGATGTAATTGATAAAGGAATAATAAACACTTTCTGGTGGAAGAGGCGTAACAAGTACAAGTGCTTCATCCTGGCGAAGTTTATATTGCCAGTTGTCAGGAGGAAATGTCGGATTTGGAACTTCCTGATCCGGTGCTTCCGGAAGATTAAATACCATGTAGGAAGATCCGGCATTATTTCCAAAGCAACTCATAAGTTTTCCTTCGGAAGCGGATTTGACTGTATCAAGTTCATAAAAACTTCCCTGCTGTACAGTAAATCCAGAACCTTCTAAAAGTGTTTTTAACTGTGCACTGTCACCTGTTTCTGAACTGGCTTCTTCCTGTGTGGAATCCTGTTCTTCTGCCTTTGCAGAGACCGGATTGCCAAGTGCAGCGAAAATACCTGCTGTTAAAAGACATGTTGTAAAACAAAAATATGCAATTTTTCTTTTCATATGTGGAAACTCCTTTCTTTATCTGCAAGTTTTACTTTAATAATTCTAACATCAAATAGTATTTATTTCTTTTTCAGGGAATGAATGGCAGGTATCTGGAACGAACTGCAAAAACAAAATTTTTATGCAGAAATAAAGCCCGTGGCGATTATGAAAATCCAAAACTTGGATATTCAAAAAAATCATAAGACAGTCAGCTTAAGAGCCAGACACTAAGACGCAGAGCCGCTAATTCTGAAAATATGTAATTCAGAATGGCGGCTTATTGTATATTTATTATAACCAGTATGGTATGCTATCTATTGTGGACAATCACTCAGGAAGAAAGTAAAAACTCAGGGTAGCGATAACAATATAACGAAAATAGAGATCCATTTTATTTGGGAGGAATTAAAAAAGAAACAATGTCCCTGGCCCAGATGATGATCGAGGAAAAGGAACCTGTCGATAAGATTTCAAAATATACAGGCTATGCCATCGATAAGTTAAAGGAAATTGCATCAGCAATGGGGCAGACACTTGTGTAACATAAGATTTTATAGTAAAGGTGTATAAGATGTAACTGTTTTATGCACCTTTTTATTATTTACAAAAAATAAATTCTTAATATGATGTTGACTGGATTTTAATGAACGTTCGGAATGCAACGTGACCTTTTATTACCAAAGACGTAATTATGCAACAATTAAAGTTCGAACAGATATTCTGTATAGGAGAAACTTATGGGAAACGTATCAGGTGAATGGATCATCTATGGTGTCGAATGGGATAATCCAGAAAAAGCCCCGTATAAACATAAAAAGATCATGGATTTTTTTATGGAAGAAAAGTATCTTAAAACGGTTTGTTTTTTACCGTCAGGTTTTTCTCTTTTATAGTACGTCTGTAGTCTCCGGCTGTAACACCACAAGATTTCCGGAAGCTCTGCGCCAGATAACTTTGGGATGAAAAACCTGCCATATGTGCGATGTCTGAAATTTCATAATCTGTGTTTTCCAGAAGTTCTTTACAGACTTCAATTCTGCGACAGTTCAGGTAACTAATTGGAGAGATACCATAATATCTGGTAAACTCATGACTTAAGTGGTATTTATTCAGATGACTGAAACTGGCAAGCTGATCCAGCGTGATATTCTCACTGTAATGAGAATCCAGATAGCGCCGGACCATAGCGCACTCCTTGCTTGGATGAAAAGAAGGAACCAGCTGGAATCCAGATACAGTAATTCTGCGAAGCTGGGCAATGAGAATTGCAAGATTATATTTGCATATTTCTTCATAGCCCTCTTTTTTTTCTTCCAATTCCCGAAATAGAGAATGAAAATGAAACAAAAGATCTGCCTTTTTTTCCCTGCAGTTGAAAATCCGAAATTCTCTTTTGTCGTGGAAGGAAAAGCTGATTCCATCTACACCTACCGTATAATAAGAAAGAGGTGTGTCAGGCTGGGATTTTTCCGTATGCTGGATATAAGGGTTCACAATAATCAGATCGTCCTTTGCAATAGAAAAGACCTGGTCTTCAATGAAAAACTCTCCATTTCCATCACAGACATAAAAAAGTTCTGTAAACGGATGGGTATGCCGGATGCTGGACCAGTCCTCACCATAATGGGAAGAAGAGGCATTTACCAGAATTGCTTCCGTAGAAAGGGGATTTCCGTCTATAAAAGAAAAAGACCGTGTACTCATAAGACCTCCTGATTGTATAAAAATTGTGAATCCGTTTGTTCATACAAACATAACTCGTACGCCGTATGAGAATCTACTTGTTTTTGAACAGTTCCAGAATACCATAGTCAGATAAAAATCGCAAGATTTCTAAAAAGTATCGCAACAAGTCCCTAGAAATCCCGTCTGTAAAAATGTATTCTTAAACTTAAGAAACATATACATAATTGCAAACATAAAATTTTTGAAAGTGGATCCAAAAAATAATTGCAGCGGAGGTTACAAAATGGAAAAGAAAAAAGGACGGATTACCATTCCAACTGATTTGGACATGGTAAAAGAAACACAAAACATTATGGATGAATGGGGAGCAGATGCCATACGTGACTGTGACGGAACAGAATTTCCCCAGGAATTAAAAGATACCGGAGCCAAAATCTATGCTACTTACTACACTACAAGAAAAGACAATGCCTGGGCGAAAGAAAATCCGGATGAGATCCAGCAGATGTATATTATGAGTTCTTTTCATACCGCAACATCAGACAAACTGGAAATTCATCTGATGGATCATCTGTATCCGGATATGCTGAAAGTAAATACCCATGATGATATTACAAGATGGTGGGAAGTAATAGACCGAACTACAGGAAAAATAGTCCCCACCACCAAATGGACCTATAAGGAAGAAAACGGGAATGTAGTAATCCAGCCGGCAGAACTGTTCCATGAATATACCGTAAGTTTTCTGGCTTATATCATGTGGGACCCGGTTCATATGTACAACGCAGTAGTAAATGACTGGAAAAATGTAGAACCGCAAATTACCTTTGATGTCCGGCAGCCTAAGACCAGGGCGCATTCTCTGAAACGCCTGCGCCGCTTTCTGGACACTCATCCCTATGTTGATGTGGTACGTTTTACCACCTTTTTCCATCAGTTCACTCTGATTTTTGATGAGTTTGCAAGGGAAAAATATGTAGACTGGTTTGGATATTCAGCTTCAGTAAGCCCATACATTTTGGAACAGTTTGAAGAGGAAGCAGGTTATCCTTTCCGCCCAGAGTATATCATCGATCAGGGTTACATGAATAATACCTACCGGATTCCATCCAAAGAATTTAAAGATTTCCAGGCATTCCAGAGAAGGGAAGTAGCAAAGCTTGCCAAAGAAATGGTAGATATCGTTCACGAATATGGAAAAGAAGCTATGATGTTCATGGGAGATCACTGGATCGGCATGGAACCGTTTATGGATGAATTTGCATCCATCGGACTTGATGCAGTAGTTGGAAGCGTAGGAAATGGTGCAACACTGCGATTGTTTAGTGATATTAAAAATGTAAAATATACAGAAGGCCGTTTTCTTCCTTATTTCTTCCCGGACACTTTCCATGAAGGTGGTGATCCGGTAAAAGAAGCAAAGGTAAACTGGGTAACAGCAAGACGTGCCATTTTAAGAAGTCCGATTCAGCGGATCGGATACGGCGGATATTTGAAACTGGCACTTCAGTTCCCGGATTTTGTTCAGTATATCAAAGAAGTATGCCAGGAATTCCGTACCCTTTATGACAATATCCAGGGTGTAACACCGTATTGCGTGAAAAGGGTTGCCGTCTTAAACTGTTGGGGAAAAATGCGTTCCTGGGGCAATCATATGGTACATCATGCCATTTATTATAAACAGAATTATTCCTATTTTGGAATTATTGAAGCTTTGAGTGGAGCGCCGTTTGATGTTTCCTTTATCAGCTTCGACGATATCCTGGCAGATTCGGAATTGCTGAAAAAGTTTGATGTAGTAATCAATGCAGGAGATGCTGATACAGCTCAGAGTGGCGGTGAATACTGGTGTCAGGAAAAAATTATCACAGCTGTAAAAGAATTTGTTTATAACGGCGGAGGTTTTATCGGAGTTGGCGAGCCTGCTGCCCATCAATGGCAGGGAAAATTCTTCCAGCTGGATGATGTTCTGGGAGTAGAAGAAGAACGGGGATTTAACTTAAATACAGATAAATATAACTGGAAAGAGCATAAGGACCATTTCATTCTGGCTGATACAGACGGGACTGTAGATTTCGGAGAAGGTAAGAAAAATATCTTTGCCCTTCCGGACACTACCATTTTAATTCAGAATAACCAGGAAGTGCAAATGGCGGTAAAAACTTTTGGAAAAGGCCGTGGTGTCTATGTCAGTGGTCTCCCCTACAGCTTTAAGAACAGCCGAATTCTTTATCGTGCTGTCCTGTGGTCTTCATCCGCTGAAAAGGAGCTGAACTGCTGGTATTCCACAAACTACAACGTGGAAGTTCACGCCTATGTAAAAAATGGCAAATATTGTGTGGTAAATAATACTTATGAACCGCAGAAAACGGTTGTTTACCGGGGAGATGGCAGCAGTTTTACGCTTCATATGAAAGCAAATGAAATCAAGTGGTATGAAATTTAGTTCTGCAGATTGCAGGAATGATTTTTGGAGCAGGCTCTAGCATCCTGCTAAGAAGAACGGCAGAAATCCAGTGGCAGATCAAATCTGCTGCTGAACTTCTGCCGTTTCTTTTAGAGAAGAACTGTCTTTCTATCATAAATTACTGATGAAACCGTTTTCCATATTCAGATGGTGAAATTCCCATACATTTCTTAAATAGTCTGCTGAAATAAAGCTGGTCTTCGATTCCTACCATAGCAGATATTTCTTTTAGGGAAAGTTTATCTTCCTTTATCATAGTAGCCGCTTTCCGTATCCTGAGATTATTCAAATAACTGGTAATATTTGTCCCCACTTCAGATTTAAAAACCCGACACAAATAACTGGAACTAAGATTGACATTAGAAGAAATGGAAGCAAGTGTAAGCCGGTGCATATAGTTCTCTTCCAGATAGGTCAAGGTTTTTGCCACATCGTCTTTATAGTGTCCTTCATTTGAGATAAAAGTCTGATAAATCTTCCTTGCCTCTTCATAGTTTTTAAGATTTTCCTGGTAAGGCATATCGGGAGCAAAGGATTGATACATCGTAAAACGGTTATATAATTTTTTTATCAGCTGCTCAACTTTTACCTGGCTTATAATCAGTTCCTTCTGGGAAAAAACAACCAGTGCACTAAAATCACTTAGAACAAGAATGTAAGGCTGTAATACTCCCTGTACTGCATCAAGAATCATATCACACAAAAGTTTCCCAGATATGGAAAACGCTTCATTTGAAAGGTATTTTTCAAAAGTGACATAGCAGATTGCACAGCTTTTCTCCATAAAAGAAAGATCAGTCTCTGAATGTGCCTGCAAAAATGCTGGAAGTGTAGCTTCTCCTTGAAAAAAGGAGAGGAGTAGCCCTGTTTTATTCGAAGAAGTATTTACATTTAAAGCAGATTTTTCTCCAGCTTTTTTCTGTAGTTTTTCCGTTGTTTTGTTAAGGCATGCCAAAAGATTATCTGGCTGAATTTTTATTTTCAGCAGATAATCGGCTGCCCCGAGGAGCAACGCACTTCTCACAGAATCAAAATCCTCATAGTTGCTAAGTACCAGGATTGCTCCAGGATATCCCTTTTCCTTCAAGGTACGGATTAGTTCCAGTCCATCCATTTCCGGCATTTTTAAATCTGTAATGATCACATCTGGCTGATGTTTCTGAATCAATGGCATCGCCTCCAGACCGTTTGAGGCAGTTCCGCAGATAGAAAAACCATGTTCTTCCCAGGGAAGGATAGAACGGAGAGCAATTTTTACGATTGGTTCATCATCTATGATAAGTATGGTATACATATTAATTCCTTTCTGTGTTTTTACATTCTGAAACGGAATCCCTGTGGTCAGTGTTCAGCTTCGGTAACGTTAAAGTGCAGGTTGTCCCATCACCTGGATGACTTTCAATTTTCAATCCGTATTCCCGGCCAAAGTTCAGCTGTATCCGGTCATTTACATTGGAAACTCCGATTTTTTTGCGATCCTTGTGGGGCGCAAGTGCAGCAGGAGTTACTTCAAAACCTTTCCCATTATCTGTAAGCTCTATCATTATATTTCCATTTTCTTCCCAGCATGTGATCATGATTTCCATGACGGAGCCGTCATCGGAAGAACCATGCATGACCGAATTTTCAGCAAGAGGCTGAAGAATCAGTTTTGGAATAAGACAGGAAAGTAGTTCATCCTCTTCTGTATGGATGGAATATTCAAAACTTCCCGCATAACGGATTCTGAGAATGGAAAAATAGTTTTCCAAGTTTTCCAGCTCTTCCTGGATGGTAATGTACTCATTTTTATTGGTAAGTGTATTTTGTAAAAGACTGCTAAGTGCCTGGATGCCATCACTGACGATCTGATTCTTGTGCATAGTAGCCACAAATCGAAGACTGTTTAAGGTATTAAACAGAAAGTGTGGATTTAACTGGTATTGGAGCATCTGTAATTCTAATTCTCTTTTTTTCTCCTCCTGTTCTTTTTGCTGATGAATCAGCCGTTCAATGGTATCCGCCATATGGTTCATGCTTCCGGAAAGATCAGATAACTCATCCGAACAGGTATCCTGGATCCCGACGCTTAAGTCTCCGTCAGAGAGTTTTTTACAAAAATCCAACATACTTCGGATTGGTGATGTGATTCCAAGGTATACGGCTGAGACAATTGCAACACACAGAAGAACCAGAAAAAGGGCAACGATCAGAATCCTTTTCAGCAAGGTGTAGACTTCCGAATTGATATAGTGATAGGGCATGGTATACACGAAAAGCTGATTCAGATTTTTATTAAAGATATATGTGACCAGCTGTTCCTGCCCGTTTTCATCAATACTGAAGGAATCAGTTTTCTTTGGCAGTCTGTTCTCTATGTTTTCCAGTAATTCCTCATCTACTTTCTGACCCATTCCTACTTTCCTGTCCCAGGAGGAAAGGATAGTACCATCTGTATTCAGATACATGATATTGGAAGAATCAGCCAAACCAATAGGCTCCAGTACCGTTTTTGAAAAGATCTTTTCATCAATAGAGATCAAAGTATAACCAATCACCCGGCTCTGATTGTACTGCTCATAAATTCTGCGGCCCAGAACAAGAATGTCCCTGTCACGATAAGTATGAACATAAGCCCATACATCCCCTGTTTCTGTCTCCAGCCGGTCCAGGAGCATATCCACATCCTCCTGATAGAATCCGTCATACCCCAGATCATAAAAGATATTTCCATCTGTATCATATACAGTTATATTTTTTGCCTGTGCAGGATAGATGATCTTACTGCGGATCATGGATTGAATCTCAGTGATTGCCTTGTTTTTTTCCATATCTGTCATATCCTTGTTCAGAAGACCATCTTTGATTTCCTGACTGACACAGATAGAGCCGCACAGATACTGGTATTTTTCAATTTCACTGACCATGTTCAGATTGATCATGGACAAAGTCTGGGAAATGGAAGCGGAAAGTTTTGACCTAAGTGCGACTGAAAAAATATGAAAAGAATAGCCGCTGATTCCTGCTAATGGTATAATGGAAATCATCAGAAGCGCAATCATAAGCCTGGTTTTAATGCTGAACTTACGGAATCCCTGGTAATGCCGCCTTTTTCTCATTTTAATATTCCTTTTCTCTTACTATAATCAGTTGATGTTACAATCCAAAATTCCTTTATACGTTCATTATACAGGAAAAAGACAGGATAATCCATTTAAAACGAAAATGCAAAAAAAACGTACATATATAGCACAAGAAAATCCATATAGGACAATTTACACAAGAAGATGTTCTATATACAGGAGCGTTTTGTCAATTTACCACAAGCATAATTGCGCTTATAATAACATCATCAGGCAAACATAATAAAGAGCCAATTAAAAGGAGGAACCAACCTATGAAAAAAAGATTTGCAGCTTCTGCCATGATCCTTGCCATGAGCGCAGCTACCGTGCTTTCCCCACTCACCGCATTTGCAGAAACAGAAGAACAGGAACTGAATATTGCCATTTTCCAGGGAGGATACGGAGATGCTTACTGGAACCAGATGGTAGAACTTTTTGAACAGAGCCATGAAGGGGTAAAAGTAAATATGACGATCAGTCCTACCATCGGAGATATTATCCGTCCACAGATCGTTGCCGGAAATGCACCTGATTTTATCTGTCTCAATGATGGTGGAGAAGACGGTGTAATCCTATCCCTTATCAAAGAACATGCGCTTTTAAATCTGAACGATGTATTTGATGGTGAAAATTATGCCGGAACCGGTACACTTAGGGATGACATTACAGATGGAATCCTGGAAAGTACAAAATGTGCACCTTATGGAGATGATGAGATTTATCTTGCGCCATTTAACAGCGGTCCGCAGGGTCTGATCTATAATAAAACTTTCTTTGATGAGAATAATCTGGAAGTACCAAAGACATGGGACGAATTCTTTGCTCTTGGTGATACCGTAAAAGAAATTGACGGACGTGCACTGTTTACCTATCAGGGAATTTATCCAGGTTATATGGAAGAAATGCTCTGGCCGGCAATCGCAAACGAATGTGGCGAAGATGCACTGAAAAAGATTGCAAATTATGAGGAAGGTTCTTTTAACAACGAAGGTGTATTAAAAGCTCTTACACACATCAAGGAAATTGCAGATAACGGTTATCTCCTTGACGGCACTGTTGGTATGAACCATACCGAATCCCAGACAGAAATGATGCTTGGAAAGGCAGCATTCATCACAAACGGAACCTGGATGGAAAATGAAATGCAGGATGCACCAAGAGAAGATGGATTTGAATTTGCCATGGCTCCAATCCCAACCGAGAATGCAGATGACGTACATTATGTATTTGACAGCTGTGAGCAGTTCTCCATTCCGGCAGCTGCCAAGAATCCAGAACTTGCAAAAGAATTCCTTCGTTTCCTGTACAGTGATGAATCCGTATCTGCATTTGCAGAAGCTTCCGGTGCCCTGTATGCTACAAAGAGTGCTCGTGAAGTAGCAAAAGACAAGCTTTCCACAGCAATTTACAACATGTACGGAATCTATGAAGAAGCCAACGCTTCATCCCTGATCATGAGCTTTGCAGCAGTTCCTGCTGACTGTAAGATCAATCCAAAAGATGAGATCTTCAACCCGATCACTTCTGTTATGAACGACGAAATGACAGTAGAAGAGTGGGCACAGAACGTGGAAGCTGCTTTCGCACAGGTTCGTGCTGATATGGAAGCTGCCAACTAAACTTCATATACCAGCCGGATAAAAACGGTAAAGCATGGAAAGGCTGCTACACAGTGTATGCTATGCAGCAGCCTTTTGTAACCCTGAACAGATATATCGCCAATCGGTGATGTCATCCACATTTATTAAATACTTTAAATTTAAAGAGGTGAACAAGCGTGGTAAAGAAGCCCAGATTATTTATAGCCCTGTGTACGCTTCCTGCATTGATTTTAACCATTGTTTTTATGATTGTGCCTATGGTAAATGCCATTTATCTGTCTTTTACCAGTTCCACTGCACTTAGCGTAGGCTTTAACAGCAAATTTGTATTTTTGGATAATTACAAGTATATGTTCCAGGATAAGGATTTTCTTCAGGCACTGTTTAATACTCTTAAGCTGATGCTGGTAATCCCGGCTGTGACCATATTTCTAAGTCTTGTATTTGCATTTATCCTTACTCAGGGACAGCTCAAGGAAAAGTCATTTTACCGGACCGTATTCTTTTTCCCAAGTATTGTTTCCATGACTGTAGTTGGTATTGTGTGGTCTTTTGTGTTTAATCCCACAAGAGGAATTCTGAATCATATGCTGGATCTGTTCCATCTTTCCACCTGGAAACACGCATGGCTTGGAGAGGGAAAAACGGCTCTCTGGTGTATCGGTGCA
>OGZJ01000828.1_pt1 | contig 10275 bp, 7 predicted proteins | sample 1576831 | NCBI WGS metagenome assembly OGZJ01 (sample SAMEA3541518, study PRJEB24748) | human gut metagenome | biome: human gut; feature: human-associated habitat; material: faeces | place: China | collected 2012
CCTCAAGCTGAGTGTTTTTGGGGACATCGGAGACGGTAGCCTCGGTGATGAGGATCAGGCTGGCGACAGAAGCAGCGTTCTGCAGGGTGACGCGGCTGACCTTGACGGGGTCGAGGACGCCCATCTCGATCATGTCGCCCCACTCGCCGTTGGCAGAGTTGAGACCCTGGCCAGCAGGCAGCTCGGCAACCTTGTCGACCACGACAGCGCCCTCAAAGCCAGCGTTCTTGGCGATGGTGGCGACCGGAGCGGTCAAAGCCTTCTTGACGATGTCGACGCCGATCTTCTCCTCGGGGTCGTCGATCTCGACAGCATCGAGCGCAGGAGCAGCGTCCATGAAGGCGACGCCACCGCCGGCGACGATGCCCTCCTCGACAGCAGCGCGGGTAGCCTGCAGGGCATCCTCAACGCGGTGCTTGATCTCCTTGAGCTCGGACTCGGTAGCAGCGCCGACCTTGATGACGGCAACGCCACCGGAGAGCTTGGCCAGGCGCTCCTGGAGCTTCTCACGGTCGAAGTCAGAGGTGGTGTTCTCCATCTCGCCCTTAATCTGAGCGATACGGGCGTCAATGGCCTCCTTGGAGCCAGCGCCGCCGACGACAACGGTGTTGTCCTTGGAAATGGTGACGGACTTAGCGGTGCCGAGCATATCGGCGGTGATGTCAGCGACCTTCACGCCCAGCTCGTCCAGAGCAGCCTGACCACCGGTGAGGACGGCGATGTCCTCGAGGATGCGCTTGCGGCGATCGCCGTAGCCCGGGGCCTTGACGGCGCAGACGTTGAGAGCGCCACGGATCTTGTTGAGGACGAGGGTCGGCAGAGCCTCGCCGTCGATGTCCTCAGCGATGATGAGCAGGCCACGGCCGGCGCGCTGGACAGCCTCGAGAACAGGCATGATGTCCTGGACGCTGGAGATCTTCTGGTCGGTGATGAGGATGTACGGATCCTTCATCACGGCCTCCATGCGGTCGTTGTCCGTGACGAAGTAAGCGGAGACGTAGCCCTTGTCGAACTGCATGCCCTCGACGGTGTCGATGGTGATGTCGAACGTCTGGGAATCCTCGACGGTGATGACGCCGTCCTTGCCCACGACCTCCATGGCCTCGGCGATCTTCTCGCCAACCTCGGGGTCACCAGCGGAGATGGTGCCGACAGAAGCGATCTGCTCCTTGGTCTCGACCGGCTTGGCCTGCTTCTTCATCTCGGCGACGGCGGCGTTTACAGCCTTGTCGATGCCGCGACGGATGGCCAGCGGGTTGGCGCCGGCGGCGACGTTGCGCAGACCGTCGTTGACGATAGCCTGAGCGAGCAGGGTTGCGGTGGTGGTGCCGTCACCCACGGTGTCGTTGGTCTTGGTGGCGACCTCCTTCACCAGCTGGGCGCCCATGTTCTCGATGTTGTCCTCGAGCTCAATCTCCTTAGCGACGGAAACGCCGTCGTTGGTGATGGTCGGGGCACCGAACGTGCGCTGCAGAGCGACGTAACGGCCCTTGGGGCCCATGGTGACGGTAACGGCGTCGGCCAGAGTGTTGACGCCCTTGGCGAGCTTGGCGCGGGCATCGGTGTTGAACGTAATGTTCTTTGCCATGGTAGGTAATCCTCCAAAAGAAATGTGACTCGCGTCGCCGCTTCCGAGTCTTATACGGCGGACGCGTTCAAAGACGAATCAGAGATTCTGACGAGACTAGGCCTCGACGACGGCGTAGATGTCGTCGGCGCGCATCAGCAGATACTTCTCGCCGTCGACCTTGACCTCGTTGCCACCGAACTTACCGTAGATGACAACGTCGCCGACCTGAACGTCCATGGGGATGCGCTCGCCCTTGTCGTTGACCTTACCGGCGCCAACGGCAACGATGGTGCCGCGCTGCGGCTTCTCCTGAGCGTTGCTGGCGATATACAGACCAGAAGCGGTCTTCTGCTCGGCCTCGTCGGGCTTGACCAGGACGCGATCTGCAAGCGGCTTCAAAGACGACATGCTTGTTTCCTCCTTTTTGGGCCGCGCGGTTGAACCGTGCGGGTTAACCCTTTTTGTTTGCGTACGCGTTGAATGGTACCCACGAATGGCGGGTTATACAACACAGAGTCAAAAAATCTTATTTTTTGGCACTTAGATTTTCTGAATGCCGAGGGATAACTTAGCGGTGGCCCCCGTGTGGCTCCGGAGGGGCGGGCATAAGGTTTCCTGCTCGGGCAGTCCTGCTCGCACGAAGGCCACATTAAGTGGCCTTCGGCTCGTGCGGAACTCGCGATAAACCTTATATCCCGCCCCTCCGGCGCCACACGGGAGCTGAGTCAACGCTATCGGGCCCGGCATTCAGAAAAGTCAGTGCAGCAAAATGGCGATGCGGATAGGAACGTAGGCATGGTTTTCACTGCACGCTCGGGTCCCCTGGGGAGCACCGTGCATTTTTTCGAGTATTCAGCAGGCCAGGACGGCTGCATACGCGCCGGACAAACCATATTGGTCCCAAGGACGCCTTCGACCGGCGATTTGAGTCGGCAGACAAACCCCGTCAGGACAAAAAGGCATGCTTCGCGCCACACCGGACCGCAAAATAACGTCGAGCTCCGCGATGTTACCTGACTGTAGCGGCATCGGCGGGGCTTGCGGTGCTGAATACTCCGTTTTTTGCACGGCCCAAGCGGGGGTACATCAGGACCAGAAAAATCAATCCAACCTTTTTATGCAATCTGCAATGGGAAGTATTCAAAACACCAAGAGACAGCATTACTGGCGTCCAAATTGAGCGCGGGGCAGCGGCGCCTCCGCCCCGCGCCCAAATCAAGCAGAGCGGGGGCGCTCCTAACGGACCCCATAGGCAAACAAACGCGGCTCGAGCGCCATCCCAAAATAGGCTGCCCGAGCCGCGTTTAACGGTACGGCATGAATATTAGCGCTCGTAGATTAAGTTACCTGCCAGGTAGGTGGCCTGAACTTTGGTGTCCTGGAGTTCTTGGGGGTCAATGGTGAGCGGGTTTTGGTCCAGGACTACCAGATCGGCGTATTTGCCGGGTTCCAGGCTGCCGAGGTTTTGCTCGTCGCCCGCTGCGTACGCGCTGCCAAGCGTGTAGTTGCGCAGGGCAGTTGCCGCGTCGATACGCTCGCTGGGGAGCCAGCCGCCCTCGGGCCAGTGGCTGCGGGGGTCTTGGCGCGTGATGGCCGTGTAGAGCACGTTCATGCTGGTAACGGCTGTGATGGGGCTATCGGTGCCGAAGGCTTGGCGGATGCCGCGCTGCTGATAAGTTGCGAACGGCCACATGATGCGGCTGCGTTCCAGGCCCAGGTCGCGCTCCGGGCCACCCGGGTCGAGCGTGATATGGCAGGGCTGGCTCGAGGCAATGACGTTGAGCTTGCGCAGACGATCGATGTCCTGAGGCAGCAAATTCTCCAGATGCTCGAGCGTGTTATGACCGTGCGGGGGCAGACCGTAGAGCTCTGCCGCCTCCTCAAAGATATCGAGCGCAGCATGGATGGCACCGTCGCCGATAACGTGGATGCGCACGGTGTGACCACGCTCGGCTGCCGTCAGAACCAACTTGCGCATGCGCTCGACAGGAACCGTCAGACGGCCCTGATCGCCTGGGAAGCGTGGGTTGGTATAGGGCTCAGTGAGGTATGCGGTATGCTCGCTCGACACGCCGTCGAAGAACTGTTTAAAGCCTGGCGCCGAGAGCAGCGCGTTGTTCGCGTAGCGGGTCTCGAGTTCCTCCAAGCGCGATTGATCATCCAGCAGCGTGGGAAACAGATGGGCGCGGATGCCCAGCTTGCCGGAGGCCTGCAGCTTGTCGTAAACATCGTCGCGAATAAAGTCGCAGCCCGGCATGGGCATGAGCGACATATCGCAGATTGAGGTGATGCCTTGTTCGGCCATACGCTTCATCTGGTCGGCATAAGCGCTCGCGATGCGGTCCTCGCCCAGCCACTCCAGGCAGCGCGGCAGCAGCTGCATGGCAGCCGCCTCGTGAGCAATGCCCGTGAGCTCGCCATTTGCATCCTTGTCGTAGCTGCCACCCGCCGGAGGCTCGCTGTCGCGCGTCACGCCGAGGGCTTCGAGCGCGCGGCTGTTGAGCCACAGCGTATGCCCGTCGCCCGAGTACATAACACAGGGACGATCGGGGAAGGCAGCGTCGAGGGAGACCTTGGTAGGGTGCTCGGGCGGATCCCAGCGGTAATCGCGCCAACCCTGGGTAACGACCCAGGCGTCATCTGGCAAGCCTTGGGAAAACTCGAGCGCATGCTGCACCAATGCTGCCTCGGACGTGCCCATATCCATGAGCATGTACGGCGAGGAGCCAACCGAAGTATGGAAGAAATGCAGGTGCGCATCGTGAAAACCGGGGCAGACAAACTGCTCGCCGTAATCGACCACCGGCGTGGCGGCAGGTGCGGCGGCAATCACGTCATCGGGCGCACCGACTGCGACGATGCGATCGCCCGCGATGGCAATCGCCAGCTCGCGGGCTGTATCGATACCGTCTTGCGAGGTAAAAACGTTCTTGGAGCGGATAATCCGATCGATATGCTGCATGGGCATCCCCATCTCTGGCAGGAAATTCAACACCCCCGAGTGTACTCCCCCGCCCTTGTAACAAAACTCCAAGCGGCAAACGGCAACTTTACCAGCCCTAGCGGCAGGTGGCATACTGGAGAGAGCCTGTACGATTTTGCGATCAACCCAGCAAGGAGCAAATCGACCATGACGAAGACCAAGGCACAGCAGATTATGGCGGCAACCGAGGTTCGCGCGGCAGACGACGTCACCGCGGCCATCCAGGATATCGCCGCCGAGTTTGAACCCTACATCATCAAGCAGCGCCGACACTTCCATAAGCACCCGGAGCTGAGCCTTGCCGAGGAGCGCACGACTTCCGACATCGCCAACCAGCTCGACGCCATGAATATCCCCTACGAGCGTCCGCTCAAGACGGGCCTGGTGGCGACGCTTCGCGGCACCGCGCCCGATGCCTACCGCGAGGACGGCACGCCGCGCCGCCGCATCCTGTTGCGCGCCGACATCGACGCCCTGCCTGTTACCGAGCAGACCGGCGAGGAGTTCGCCAGCGTCAATGAGGGCTGCATGCACGCCTGCGGTCACGACTGTCATATCGCCATGATGCTCGGCACGCTGCAAATCCTGCGCCACATGACCGATGATATCCACGGCGAGATTCGCATCGTATTCCAGCCCAGCGAGGAAAACGGCCGGGGCGCCAAGCTCATGATCGGCACGGGCGTACTCGATGGCGTCGATGGCGCCTATGCCGCTCACATCTGGAGCGAGGTCGACGCCGGCACCGTGAGCTGCGAGCCCGGCCCGCGCATGGCAAACACCGATTGGTTCCGCATCGACGTCCGTGGCACCTCGTGCCATGGCGCCATGCCCCAACGCGGCCACGACGCCGTTATGGTTGCCGCCGAGATCGTCAACGCCCTGCAGACCATCGTCTCGCGCGAGATTAGCCCCTACGAACCCGCCGTCATCACCGTCGGCGAACTGCACGGCGGCACCGCGCGCAACGTTATCGCCGGCACGGCATACCTCGCCGGCACGGTGCGCACCTATGGTGACAAGACGCATGAGGAGATGCCCGAGCTTATGCGCCGCATCGTGGAGCACACTGCGGCGGCCCTGGGCGCCGAGGCCGAACTCACCGACTACACCATCGCCAACTACAAGGTCGAAAACGATGCCGCCTCGAGCGAACGCTGCCGCCAAGCTGTGCTCAAGTGCCTGGGCCCCGCGGGCGAGGGCCATTACCGCGGCACGCTTTCGGGCGAGGACTTCTCGGAGTACCTGCGCCGTGTGCCGGGCGTGCTCGCCTTTGTTGGCACGCGCAACCCCCAGATTGGCGCCACCTATGCCCAGCACTCCTGCTTCTACAAGATCGACGAGAGCGTACTCGCCAAGGGCTCCATGGTAGCCGCTCAGTATGCCATCGACTTTTTGGCCGAGCCCACGCAAGAGGAGCTCGACGGCCCCACAATCGCCGCGGTTGCCGAGACCAATCCCGATCTGGCCGCCAAGCTGCGCTCTGCCAAGGCCACGGCTGCCGAGGCCCGCGACGCCATGCACGATGCCCGTACCGCTCGCCATGCTGCAATCAAGGGCATTCACGATGCGCGGGCTGCCGCTCGCCACGAGGAGAAGCGCGACGAGTAGCCGTCACGCCCACCCGTAACAACCTGGCTAGAGCAAAGCGGGGGCGAACGTTATCTCAACGTTCGCCCCCGCTTATGTGTCGACCGCTTTTCTAGCACGTCCTCCGTCACGACAGGTAAGAGCGAAGGATGGTGAGCCAGCGTGGGGTTTCGAGGTGGATGATATCGGTGGGAACTCCGGCGGGAGCGTGACCACCAAAGAGCAGGCCCGCGTCTGCCGGGTTGATAAGGCGCGCGATCCATACGGCGACGACCAGCACGCACAAAACAATAACCGCAATGTCGATGCCACGCTTTAGCTTGCTCGATGCCACCTCCTCGCGCACGAACGCGAGTGCAAACGCAATCGGCACCACCCAAAACAGCGGATGGTAGGCAAAGGCCGCCGCAAAATCGAGGCGCAATGCTGCCAGCCAGGCCCTCGTCATGCCACATCCCGGACAGGGAATGCCCGTCATCAGGCGAAACACGCAGCCGATATCGAGCAGGTAGAGCACGAGCCAAGCGACAAAGAGCGCGCCGATGCAAGAAAGGGCGCAGCGAATGAGCTCCGCCGCGCCCTTATGTCCCTGGGAGCTGTTCACGCCGCTCTTATCGTTAGGCACGAGCGCCAAGACGGACGTTGTAGGCCGTTGCCATGGCATTGGTATTTTTGATGATGATGTTCATGGCAAAGATGGGGCCAAGACCGCACAGCAGCACGCCGACGATCTGCCACATAAGAACGGTGGTGCCGTTCTCCTGGAACATCAGGCCGTAGCGAGGAGCGTTGGCCTGCAGGCGGTTGCCAATCTTGTAATACCAGTAGTAAGCGTAGAAACCGCAGGTCATGAACGAAAGCAGGATAAATGCTGCCAGACCCGGTGTGGAATCGCCGTCATCCTGGCACATGACATTGATGTCGCGGGCGAGGCAATAGAGGAAGTAATACGAATAGATGCCGCAGGTCACGATGGAAAGCAGAAGCCAGCCGATCACGCCACGGTCGGTCTTAATCGGAGCATAGCCCATCGGGGTAGGTGCAGGCTGCTGAGCATACTGCTGCTGGCCGGCGTACTGTTGCTGCCCGGTGTACTGCTGCTGAGGCTGAGGCTGAACTGCCTGAACCGGAGTGGGCTGAATCTGCGTGGGCTGAGGTGCAGGCTGGGGCTGAGGTGCAGGCTGCGGCGCGGGTTGCGGAGCAGGAGCAGCGGAAGCGGCTCCGATGGCAGAACCGCAGACAGGGCAGAATTTGGCATCATCCGAAATGGGAGAACCACAAGTGGGACAGAACATAAGCTTCTCCTTTTCCTAAGGCGTTGCACGCCTTCAAACCTTACACGTCTATGTTCTCAACAATAGCCGCGACGTTGTTGCGCAACATTGACCAATTTCCGAGATTTTTTGCTGCAACCATTTTCCCAGGTATTTTCTTGCTTCCGCGGTAGAAAAAGGCACCCCGGGCTCAGTTGCCCAGGGCGCCTCGACCGACTATTCGGTTTGATTGTTTTCGGCAGCAGGACTATCGCCCGGCTCATCCGCCGGCGTGGCAACGGCATTCCAATCGGGTTCCGCAGGCGTCGCCTCGGGCGCCGGTGCGGGTGCAGGGACAGGTGCAGGCGCGGGTGCCGGGGCAGGCGCGGGTGCAGGTGCGGGTGCCGGGGCAGGTGCAGCTCCAGTGGCGGCCGTGGGATTGAACCCCGCAGGAGCAGGCTTCTTCTCACCCGGGAGCACAAACGTCAGGACATCGTCGGTATCCTCATCGGCCCACTCGCTGGCATGGCGCGCTGCCCAGTAACCAATGGCGCGATACTTGAGCATCGTGCCAAACACATTCAGGAACACGGTAACAAAGGCGACGATCATCAAGAACAGGATGAGCGTAATGCCGCCACCCTCAATGATTGCCTCAAGACCCGTGGGGCGATAGTAATACATACCAAACGTAGCAATGGCGCCAAAGATGGCGGTGAAAATCCAGGTGATGATATTGGAAACAATGCCCGTCAAGAACTCGGGAAGAATCGAGGCACAGAACAGCTTGCCCAGGTTGGCCTTATAAGACTTCCAGACCTTCTCGAGCGAAAACGCGCTTTCCACGCGGCCGGCGACTGCAAAGTGCATCACAGCGGCATCACCAAACATCTTAAAGAAAATGCCTAACACCGCCGATACAATCATGGCAAAGACAAGCAGACCCATCGACCCGATGAGTGCGCCCTCGAGGCCGCTCGAACCGAAGTAATAGTACGAACCAACGGCACCGATCACAGCGCTCTCAAGCACCGAGAACACCACGCCAATCACCGGAATAATGGCCACGAACCCGAGCACGTTCGTAATGACAGACGAGAAGATGCCCAGTCCAAAGGAGGTCGAGCGCAGCAGCGGACGCTCCATGCCGTTATCGTCCTTGAGCGACAGGTCGCGACCCCACTCGATAGCAAAGCCAGCGCCGCACACGCTTGCCACGTAAGCGAGCAAAAAGCCAATGGCCGCCGCGATGCCACCGATAACGGGAATAAACAGCACCAGCACCGACACGACGCAGATCAGCGCCGGCAAAAAGGCAATCTGACATACGCGAACCAGGGCGCCGGGAACCTTAAGCATATCGTTGAAGGCCTGCGCCATGCAGCCCTTGGGCGCGTTCATAGCCGGCTGGGGCGCAACGAACGGCTGGAGCTGCGGTTGGACAAACGGCTGACCCTGCGGTTGGGGTTGGGGTTGAGCTTGCGAAGCGGGGCCGGCGGCCTTGACCTCGGTATTAGGGGCACCGCACACGCCGCAGAACTTGTCGTTATCGCCCATGGGGGCGCCACACTGCGAACAGAACATCGAAATCATCCCTTCGTATCTAGAGCGAATCACCTGGATCGCAAACGATGTCTTTAGCATCATTATCGCCCAATGTGGGGACAAATACCCCAAGATGGCCGATTTGCAACGTAGCCGGCCTTATTCAATGATTCGAAGGGTGCGTCCGCGCTAGTTCGTGCCGCGGAAGCCCTTGCCGACGATTTCGGAGCTATCGACGATGGTGATGAAGGCGCCAGGGTCAATCTCGCGGGTATAGCGACGCAGTTGCACTGCCTCGCGACGGCTCAGCACGCTCATGATCACCGTGACGCACTTGCCCGAGAAGGCGCCGTAGCCACGGCTGATCGTTGCCGTGCGGTTGAGATGCTTGACGATAAACTCCTCGACTTTGCGCGGTTCGGCGCAAATAATCGTGCAGACCTTGCGCAGGTGAATGCTCTCGATGGCCTTGTCGACCACAAGCGTCTTGGCAAACAGGCCGAGCACGCAGTACAGGCCGACGCGCGGGCCATACAGGAAAGCCGCGATGGTCACGATGCCGATATCGACCAACAGCAGGGCGCGGCCAATCTCGAGCGTCGTGCGACGTTTGAGGATCATGGCGAGAATGTCCGTGCCGCCCGTCGAGGCACCAATATCAAAGACGATAGCGCTGCCGAGCGCCGGCAGAATCACGGCAAAGCACAGGTCGAGCCACATATCGCCCGTCATCGAGACATCGGTCGGAATAAAGAGCTCAAACAGCGAAACATAGGCGGACAGCGCAAACGAGGCAAAGACACTCCACAGGATTGCCTTGCGCTCCAAAAAGATAAAGCCCAGAACGACCAGGACCGCATTGATAATCCACATAAAGACGCCGACGGGCAGGGTCGGGAACAGCGTGGACAGAATGACCGACACGCCCGAGGTGCCGCCAAAAGCAAAGTGATTAGGGGTTTTAAACGCGACGATGGCAAAGGCCGTGAGGATCAGGCCCAAATTGAGCTCGGCAAAAAAGCGCGGAAAGCCCGGCTCCTGGCTGCGCTTGCGACCAGCGCGCTCGCCCCGCTCGATAACATCGCGATCGACCACGCGCTCCATCGGCACTACGGGAGGACGATGCACCTCCTCGGCAGCACGCGACGCCGCCTCTGCCGCAGCGGCCTCAATTGCCCATGCCTTGCTTTCTGTTTCGTGCTCGTCGGCCATTACGGCAACCCCTCGTTAACAATTTGGAAACAATGCGCCCATTAGAGTAACGCGGAACGTGGGGATTGCAACCCTTAGTTAGACGAGCGGTATGACTATATCGGGAGCGTACAAAAACGGCC
>OGZJ01000829.1_pt1 | contig 10274 bp, 10 predicted proteins | sample 1576831 | NCBI WGS metagenome assembly OGZJ01 (sample SAMEA3541518, study PRJEB24748) | human gut metagenome | biome: human gut; feature: human-associated habitat; material: faeces | place: China | collected 2012
CTCACCGGATGGTGAAGCTGCTCTTTTTGGAAAAATGTGTGTGTATAATTGAGACATTCTGAGGAAACCTCGAATAGTCTTAATTAACAAAAAATGTTAACTTGTGTGTGCAAGTATAGTTTACAACTTTTTGCTGGATTAATCAAACTAAATTTTGAAGAAATTTTGGCTACGTTACTGAGAACGGAGTGAACAGTAATGTAACGCTTGCACAATACCGGAGGCGCACGTATAATAGGAGCAGGTGAAAATACAAGGGTGAGGTAGAAAAGACTATGAAAATAACGGAAGAACTGCTGGAGAAGATGAAAGTTGAAGATGAAAACTTTTCGGATGGACTGATTTTACCAGATGGCGATTACATAAGAATTCCAAAGGGCCATCTTCATGGCATGATGGCGCTGCTTCCATGGACGGAAGATGAAATATGGAAAATGATTCCTGAAAATGATTCTCCGTTATTCTGGCTGATTGAGAAAACGGGCTGTGTTCTGACTGATTATAATAATTCCATAGGAATGAAAATGACGGTTGCTCAGCAGAAAGTATTTGATGCAATGAGAAAACATGGGATACTTACAGATGACTATTACGATCTGACAAAACAAAGAGAGAAAGCCAGAAAAGAAAGAGAACAGAATACAAGAGTAGAAGCCTGAACAGTAGAAGATAACGGAAAAAACATTGGGGTATAAAATGAAAATAATGTGACGATCGATTAATTTTAAGAGATGGATCGTTATAAAGAAATAAATGTATGAAGGGTGTAATAAATGGAAAGACACGCATTTGCAATGCAGGTAAAGGACGGCATGATGAACGAAAAGCTACAGTGGAATGGGAAACCAGGCAACTTGGAATCATGGACTGGATTACCAATGATGTAGACTGGATGACAGGAGAATGGCATCCGGCATGCAGAAGACTCGCATGGCATAACTGACAGAAAAATAGATAGCAAATATAAAAGCAAGTATAAAAGAGCAACACTTTGGAATTATGAAACTAATAATTCCGGAGGTTGCTCTTCTTGTTTTGCGTAGAAATAAGTTGATTGGCCTTCTCGCCGCCCTGGCGGTGGCGCTGTTTCGCCACGCTATCTCCTTTTTAAATATGTACACCATCTACTTGTTTGTGGATGCGAGACTATTCTTTACGAAACAATGTATTCGCGAGTTTGAAGAAAAATTTTCAATTTAGGAATCTGATTATTGAGGATAAGCGCTTCCGGAAACATTGCCTGATGAACAAACCCGGCAGAATATGTAAAATCTCCGATGTGTTCTTTGCCATGGCTGTCACTGGACAAGATGATTGGAATATTATATTTCCGGCAGTAATACAGGATTCTGGCTGTGTTTAATCTGGTATCGCCCCGGTAACCGTAAGGAGCAAGAGAAGCTTCGTTTATTTCAAAAATTACATTTTCCTGTAAAGCTGTTTTTGCTAAAGTTTCATAATCTACCGGAAAATGTGTGTCATCGCAGTGACCGAGGATTTTTACAGCAGGATGTTTCATTGCATTGATATAAGCCTGTGTATTCTGACTGACAGAGCCTGAACGGTAATTCTGACGGTGCATACTGATAATTGCATAATCCAGTTTATCAAGCAGCTCCTCTGACAGATCAATATGTCCTTCTACATCAAGGATATTTAATTCAACTCCATAAAGAATATCTATGCCAAATCTCTTCTTCGGGCAAAAAGGAAGACTGCGGAAATAAGAGGAAGTACCGGAAGCGAAAGTACCAGGACCATGATCGGAAATTCCAAGAAGTTTCAACCCTTTTTTGCTGGCTGTTTTTGCCATATCAGAAATCGTACAGTCAGTGCCATGACCGCTGGCAATGGAATGTGTGTGGATATCGGAAAGATACATTTTTTTCTTCCTTTCGGTATAGATTTTTGCATTAATTGTGAAGCTAGCGTGGGCCATACTAGGATATACGGCGCGAATTTATGTGATTAGCATAAATTTTGTGTATTACGAGAAATATTACTGAACACGGAGTGAACAGCAACATATTTTATGCTATAAGTATGACAGATGAGAAATGGAAAGTCAATCAGAAAACAAAATAAAAACAACCAAAACAGGACAAAAAATAAATATAAAACAACATAAAAGGATGATGAAAATATGTTGATTTATGTTGACTCTGTAAATGCCATAAGGTATAATGGAACTATATGAAAACATGGGGGCTTATTGCTGATCAATGACAGCGATAGCACTGTTTACTTATGCGTAGACAGTTACTTCATGAGAAAGGAGCAACATGGAAAAATTTCAAACATCAGACATTCCCAAATCTCCCAGAATCCAGAAACTGGTAGATGCATTATATGCAAATATGCCAGTGATCGAGTCTGCCAGAGCGAAGCTGATCACGGAATCCTATAAGGAAACGGAAGGAGAACCTATTATTACCCGCAGAGCGAAAGCTTTTGCCCATATTCTTCGCAATATTCCTATTATTATCCGTGATGATGAACTGATCGTAGGAAGTAGTACGATCGCACCAAGAGGATGCCAGACATTCCCGGAATTCTCTTATGAATGGCTGGAGGCTGAACTGGATACTGTTGCAACAAGAACAGCAGATCCATTTGAAATCGCAGAGGAGACTAAGGCTGAACTGAGGGAGGCAGATAAGTACTGGAAGGGAAAAACAACCAGCGAGCTTGCTACTTCCTATATGGCACCGGAAGCGATCAGAGCGATCGAACACAATATTTTTACACCTGGTAATTATTTCTACAATGGAGTAGGACATGTTACTGTAAAATATTGGGAAGTGCTGGAAATTGGATTTGAGGGAATTATGGCTAAGGCTCAGAAAGAGCTGGATAACTGTAATGTGGGTGATGGCGATTATGCCAGAAAATCTCATTTCCTTGAGGCAGTGATCTTAAGCTGTCAGGCAGTGATGGACTATGCAGACAGATACGCACAGCTTGCAAGAGAAATGGCAGGACAGACCAGTGATCCGGTCAGAAGACAGGAATTACTTGTGATTGCAGAAAACTGCAGCAAGGTACCAGCAAAGGGTGCCCGGGGCTTCTATGAAGCATGCCAGTCTTTCTGGTTTGTACAGCAGTTGATTCAGATGGAGTCCAGCGGACATTCTATTTCACCGGGACGTTTTGACCAGTATATGTATCCATATTATAAGAAGGATATGGAAGCAGGTACAATCACCCGTGAGTTTGCACAGGAATTGATGGATTGTATCTGGGTGAAATTTAATGATCTGAACAAATGCCGTGATGCAGCCTCAGCAGAGGGATTTGCAGGATACAGCCTTTTCCAGAATCTGATCGCAGGAGGTCAGAATAAAGAGGGAGAAGATGTAACAAACGATCTTTCTATTATGTGTATCCAGGCATCTATGCATGTTCATCTGCCGGCACCATCACTTTCAGTGAGAGTATGGAATGGTTCCCCGCATGAATTCCTGATCAAGGCAGCAGAGCTTACCAGAACAGGAATTGGGCTTCCGGCATACTACAATGATGAAGTGATCATTCCGTCATTGCAGAACAGAGGATTATCCCTGGCTGATGCCAGAGAGTACAATATCATTGGCTGTGTAGAACCTCAGAAAGCAGGTAAGACAGAGGGATGGCATGATGCGGCGTTCTTTAACATGTGCAGACCACTGGAACTTGTTTTTGCCAATGGTATGGATAAAGGTGAGATGGTGGGAATCCCTACAGGTGATGTCACAGAGATGAAAACTTTTGATGAGTTTTTTGATGCATATAAGAAACAGATGGAATACTGTATTTCACTGCTTGTAAATGCAGACAATGCTATTGATGTGGCTCACGCTGAGAGATGTCCGCTACCATTCCTTTCCTGCATGATAGATGATTGTCTGAAAGAAGGCAAATCTGTTCAGGAAGGCGGAGCTGTTTATAACTTTACAGGTCCTCAGGGATTTGGAATTGCCAATATGGCAGATGGGCTTTTTGCAGTCCGTAAACTGGTCTATGAGGATAAGAAAGTGTCCATGAAAGAACTGAAAGAAGCACTTGCATGGAATTATGATCAGGGACTTGATGCTCAGTCAGCAGGAGATATTGCCCAGCTTGTTATGAAGGCAATGCAGAAGGCTGGCAAAAATGTAGATGCTTCTACAGCAGAAACACTTCTGAGAACACTTATCGGAATGAAACCGGGAGAACAGAAGACTCAGAGATTTAAAGAGATCCATGATATGATCGATGAGGTTCCGAAGTTTGGAAATGATATTCCGGAAATTGATTATTTCGCAAGAGAGGTTGCCTATACATATACAAAACCGCTTCAGAATTACAGCAATCCAAGAGGCGGTATGTTCCAGGCTGGTTTATACCCTGTATCTGCCAATGTACCGCTGGGCGGACAGACAGGTGCCACACCTGATGGAAGATATGCGCATACACCTGTTGCAGATGGTGTTTCGCCGTCTGCAGGCAAGGATGTGAAGGGACCTACAGCTGCAGCAACTTCTGTATCCAGACTGGATCATTTTATTGTATCCAACGGAACGCTCTTTAACCAGAAATTCCATCCATCTGCATTGTCAGGAAGAGAAGGACTGGAGAAATTTGTTGCGTTGATCCGTTCTTACTTCGATCAGAAGGGAATGCATATGCAGTTTAATGTAGTAGACAGAGAGACTTTGCTGGATGCACAGAAACATCCTGAGAAATACAAACATCTGGTAGTGCGTGTGGCTGGCTACAGTGCACTGTTCACTACACTTTCCCGTTCGCTCCAGGATGATATCATTCGCCGTACAGAACAGGGATTCTGATCCGAACGATAAGAATATATAAGAGCTGAAGAGAGGAAAAAGCATGGACTATTTGGATACAAAGGGCAGAGTGTTTGATGTCCAGCGATATTCCATTCATGATGGACCGGGCATAAGGACAATCGTATTTCTGAAGGGATGTGTCCTGCGGTGCAAATGGTGCTGTAATCCGGAATCTCAGGAATATAAGATCCAGACAATGAAGGTTCTGGGAGAAGATAAGATCATCGGACGTGACGTGACAGTCAGAGAGATGATTGAAGAGGTGGAGAAAGACAGGGCATATTATTACCGCTCAGGCGGAGGAATGACTCTTTCAGGTGGAGAGTGCCTGTGTCAGCCTGAGTTTTCGGCGGCTCTTCTGAGAGCTGCAAAGGAGAGAGGAATTTCTACTGCGATTGAGAGTATGGCCTGTGCGAAATGGGAAACCATCGAGATGATCCTGCCGTATCTTGATACTTATTTAATGGATATCAAACATACAAATACAGAGAAACATAAAAAATTTACAGGACGTTCCAATGAATTGATGATGGAAAATGCCAGAAAGGTGGCCCTTTCAGGAAAGACAAATCTGGTAATCCGCGTGCCTGTGATACCTACGTTTAATGACACAGTTGAAGAAATCCAGGGGATTGCAAGGTTTGCGGATACTCTTCCCGGAGTAAATAAGATCCATCTGCTTCCATATCACAGACTTGGACAGGATAAATATGAAGGACTGGGGAGAGCGTATCCCATGGGAGATATTGAACCGCCGTCTAAAGAACATATGGAAACGCTGAAAAAAGCAGTGCATGCAGTCAGCGGCCTGGACTGTCAGATTGGTGGCTGAGGATATGCAGCCCGAAAACATATGTGATAGCAGATGAAGTGTCGAAAAACAAAAAAACAAACAAAAACAACATAAAATAAAATATAAAAACAACATAAAACAACGGAATCGTATTGACTTTTTATGACTGATGATGTATAATTTCAAATAGAAATGCCAACCAAACAAATGCCTTAAGGAGGAAAAAAAGCATGGTAAACGAATACGAAATCAAAAAACAGATCTGTGACATCGGAAGAAGAATTTACAACCGTAACATGGTAGCTGCAAATGATGGAAACATCTCTGTAAAACTGAATGACAATGAATTCCTTTGCACACCTACAGGTGTATCCAAAGGTTTCATGACACCGGACTTTATCTGTAAAGTAGACAGAGAAGGAAATGTGATCCAGGCAAATCCGGGATTCAAACCATCTTCTGAAATCAAAATGCACATGAGAGTTTATGAGAAGAGACCGGATGTTGGTTCTGTTGTACATGCTCATCCGATTTATGCAACATCTTTTGCAATTGCAGGTATTCCGCTGACACAGCCGATCATGCCGGAAGCTGTTATCTCTCTTGGATGCGTTCCAATCGCTGAATATGGTACACCATCTACAATGGAGATCCCGGACAACCTTGAGAAATATCTTCCATATTTCGATGCAGTTCTTCTTGAAAATCACGGAGCACTGACATGGAGCACAGACTTAAATGCAGCTTACATGAAAATGGAATCTGTAGAGTTCTACGCACAGCTTCTGTATCAGTCAAAAGTTCTTGGCGGACCTAAGGAATTTGATGAGAAGAACATTGAGAAACTTTATGAAATTCGTCGTAAATTCGGTATGGCTGGTAAACATCCGGCAAACCTCTGCCTGAACAAAGACGGCAAGAACTGCCATAACTGCGGTGGAGCATGTCAGGACGGAGAATTCAAGAAATTCCCTGGATATCAGTATGATTTCGTAGGCGGCGGAGATTCCCAGCCGGAAGCAGGAACAGCAGACAAATCTGAAGCTGAATTAGTTGCTGAGATCACAAAACAGGTAATGGCTCAGTTAGGAATGAAATAAGAGCATAGATAATCAAGGAGGACAGTCTCATGCCAATTAATGAGAATATGGTACAGGAAATTGTACAGGAAGTTATGGCAAAAATGCAGATAGCAGACGCTCCGACTGGCAAACATGGCATTTTTAAAGAAATGAATGATGCAATTGAAGCTGCCAAGAAATCACAGCTTATTGTAAAGAAAATGTCCATGGATCAGAGAGAAAAAATTATTACCTGCATTCGTAAGAAAATAAAAGAAAATGCAGAAGTAATGGCACGTATGGGTGTGGAAGAAACCGGTATGGGAAATGTAGGAGATAAGATTCTCAAACATCATCTCGTAGCTGATAAGACACCAGGAACAGAAGTTATTACAACAACTGCATGGTCAGGAGACAGAGGATTAACTCTTATTGAAATGGGACCTTTCGGTGTGATCGGTGCTATTACTCCATGTACTAATCCAAGTGAAACAATTTTATGTAATACAATGGGAATGCTTGCAGGAGGAAATACAGTTGTATTTAATCCTCATCCGGCAGCAATCAAGACTTCCATTTATGCGATCAATCTTCTGAATGAAGCATCATTAGAGTCCGGCGGACCGGATAATATTGCGGTTACTGTAGAGAAACCTACTCTTGAAACCAGCAATGTAATGATGAAACATAAAGACATCCCGCTTATTGCAGCAACCGGCGGACCTGGAGTTGTAACTGCAGTTCTTTCTTCAGGCAAACGTGGCATTGGTGCAGGTGCAGGAAATCCTCCGGCACTTGTTGATGAAACAGCTGACATTCGTAAAGCGGCAACAGACATTGTAAACGGATGTACATTTGATAACAATCTTCCATGTATCGCAGAGAAAGAGATCGTAGCAGTTTCTTCTATCGTAGATGAGCTGATGCATTATCTTGTAACTGAGAATGACTGTTATCTTGCATCTAAAGAAGAACAGGATAAACTTACAGAAGTAGTTCTGGCAGGCGGAAAACTGAACCGTAAATGTGTTGGACGTGATGCAAGAACACTCCTTTCCATGATCGGAGTAAATGCACCTGCAAATATCCGCTGCATCGTGTTTGAGGGACCAAAGGAACATCCTCTGATCACTACAGAGCTTATGATGCCAATCCTTGGTGTTGTAAGAGCGAGAGATTTCGATGATGCAGTAGAGCAGGCGGTATGGTTAGAGCATGGCAATCGTCATTCAGCACATATTCATTCAAAGAATATTGATAATATCACAAAATATGCGAAAGCAATCGATACAGCAATCCTTGTAAAGAATGCTCCATCTTATGCAGCATTAGGATTTGGCGGTGAAGGTTATTGTACATTTACGATCGCAAGCCGCACAGGTGAAGGTCTTACATGCGCAAGTACATTTACCAAGAGAAGACGCTGCGTAATGGCAGACAGTCTCTGCATTCGCTAAAAACAGAATGTCAGGGTCAGAAAGCATTTGCTCTTTTGGCCCTGGTATCAGAAAAGTAAGGGAGAAAGAACATGGACATGAATAATGTAAATATAGAAGAAATCGTGAAACAGGTTCTCTCCGGCATGACAGGAAACGCACCGGCAGCAACAGCAGCACCGGCAGCATCAACTGGAATCCCGAAGACAGCCAGAGTAGCTGTATTAACTGAAAAAGAGCATTTTGAACTGAAAGAATATCCAATCCCTCCACTTGGAGATGATGACATTCTTGTTAAAGTTGAAGGATGCGGTGTGTGCGGTACAGATGCACATGAATTCAAGAGAGATCCATTTAACCTGATCCCTGTAGCACTTGGACATGAAGGTACAGGTGAGATCGTGGCAATGGGTAAAAACGTTAAAGTGGATACAGCAGGAAAACCTGTAAAGGTTGGCGATAAAGTCGTTACCTGTATGATCTTCAAAGATGATCCTGATATCACAATGTTCGACCTGAACAAGAAAAATGTAGGCGGAGCTGATGTATATGGTCTTCTTCCGGATGATGATGTACATCTTAACGGATGGTTCTCTGATTACATCTTCTTAAGAGGTGGAAACTTCGGAACAACATTCTTTAATGTAAGCGATCTGGATCTGGATTCAAGAATCCTTATCGAGCCATGTGCAGTACTTGTACATGCAGTAGAGAGAGCTAAAACAACAGGAATCCTGCGTTTCAACAGCAGAGTTGTAGTTCAGGGCTGCGGACCTATCGGTCTGATCTGTATCGCAGTACTTCGTACTCTGGGTATTGAGAATATCTGCGCAGTAGACGGAAATGAAAAACGTCTTGAGTTTGCCAAGAAAATGGGAGCTGATACAAGCGTTAACTTCATGAACTGCAAAGGTATCGATGAACTGACAGAAGCTGTAAAGGAAGCACAGGGTGGACATCTTGCAGACTTTGCATTCCAGTGTACAGGAAATCCGAAAGCTCATGCAAATATCTACAAATTTATCCGCAATGGCGGTGGTCTCTGTGAACTTGGCTTCTTCATCAATGGTGGAGATGCTACTATCAATCCACACTTTGACCTCTGCTCCAAAGAAATCAACCTGGTTGGTTCCTGGGTTTACACACTCAGAGATTATGTAACAACATTTGATTTCCTTAAGAGAGCAAAAGCAATCGGCCTTCCAATGTCTGAACTGATCACAGATAAATTCCCGTTAGAGCAGATCAATGAAGCTCTTCAGACTAATCTGGCAATGACAGGACTTAAGATTGCGGTTGTGAATAAATAACAGACCTGGCAATAGAGGAGAAACAAAATGGCAGAAGCTGTAGGAATTTTAGAGGTATTCGGGCTGGTAACAGCCTTTGTAGCAGGCGATGCCGGATGTAAGGCGGCAAATGTCCGCATGGAGGTTTTTGATAAGAATAAACCAGCCAATGCTGACAGCCTGCCGGTACCGCTCCTTGTCTGCATTAAATTCAGAGGAAGTGTAACTGATGTTACAGCAGCTGTGGAAGCAGGCATGGAAGTTGCAAACAGAATGACTGGTGTGGTACAGCACTATGTAATTCCGAACCCGGAAGAGGGAACGGCAAAAATGCTGAAAATCAGTGCCCTGGATAAGGAATAGCAGTTGCATATCCTTCGGGTATCAGTTAGAATAGAAACAGACAATTAGTGTAGATTCAGGAGGAAGATAAAATGGCACAGGAAGCATTAGGAATGGTAGAAACCAGAGGACTTACAGCAGCGATCGAAGCTGCAGATGCAATGACAAAGGCAGCTGAAGTCGCATTAGTAGGAACAGAGAAGATCGGATCCGGACTTGTAACAGTTATGGTTCGCGGAGATGTTGGAGCTGTTAAGGCTGCAGTAGAAAGCGGAAGTGCAGCTGCATCCAGACTTGGTGAATTAGTAGCTACACATGTAATCCCGAGACCTCATACAGACGTAGAGAAAATCCTTCCAAGCATCTGACCAGCAGATTAAGAAATAAAGGAGTTCGCTCATGAGTAAATCATACGGATTTATAGAAATCACAGGTGTTGTTGCAGCAATCGATGCTCTGGACATCATGTGCAAAACTGCAGACGTTGAGCTGGCGTCATGGGAACGTAAGCTGGGCGGACGACTGGTTACTATTATAGTTGA
>OGZJ01000834.1_pt1 | contig 10251 bp, 10 predicted proteins | sample 1576831 | NCBI WGS metagenome assembly OGZJ01 (sample SAMEA3541518, study PRJEB24748) | human gut metagenome | biome: human gut; feature: human-associated habitat; material: faeces | place: China | collected 2012
GGGGCTTCCGACATGTCCGAGGACGTTCTGAAAAGCAACACCAGGGCGGGCCCGGACGAGAACAACCGACTACAGGTCGATGTGCGATTCCTTGATCGGGAACGGCTCGGCGAAGTGGCACGCGCAGCAGTGACCCGGGGCAACTTCCTTAAACTCAGGAAGCTTCTCGGAGCAGATGCCCTGCGCGATCGGGCAGCGCGTGTGGAAACGGCAGCCGGTCGGCGGATCCAGCGGCGACGGCGGATCGCCGGCGAGGATGATGCGCTTGCGGGTCTTCTGAATATCCGGATCGGGAACCGGCACGGCAGATAGCAGCGACTGCGTGTACGGGTGGTGAGGCTCGCTATAGAGCGTCTTCCAGTCCGAAACCTCGACCATCTTACCCAGATACATAACGGCAACGCGATCGGAGATGTGCTGCACGACGGACAGGTCGTGGGCGATAAACAGATACGCCGTACCGAACTTGTCCTGAAGTTCCTTGAGCAGGTTCAGAACCTGGGCCTGAATGGAAACATCCAGAGCGGAAACGGGCTCGTCGCAGATGATCAGCTTGGGCTTCAGAGCGAACGCACGGGCGATGCCGACACGCTGACGCTGACCGCCCGAGAACTCGTGCGGATAGCGGTTGATGTGCTCGGGGTTGAGGCCGACGACGTCCAGCAGCTCACGGACACGCTCAATGCGCTCCTCCTTGGTGCCCACGCCATGAATAGTCATGGGCTCGGAGACGATCTCGCCGATGGTCATACGAGGATTGAGCGAAGCATAGGGGTCCTGGAAGATGAACTGCATCTCACGACGCATGTCCTTGATCTCATGCTTGCTCATCTCGGCAACGTCTTTGCCCTGGAAGAACACCTTACCTGCCGTCGGCTTGGTCAGGCGCATGATGGTGCGGCCCGTGGTGGACTTACCGCAACCAGACTCGCCGACCAGGCCAAAGGTCTCGCCCGGATAAATCTCGAACGAAATGTCATTCACAGCAGAGACGACGCGCTTGGAAAAACGCTTGGCGAACATGCCGGACTCTGCGGGGAACTCCTTAGAAAGATGCTCGACCTTCAGCAGCGGAGTGCGCTCGTTATTGTCTGTCATTTACGCCTCGCCTCCCTTCTTGGAATCCTTGCGCGTGCGGGACGTCTCAGGGGCGTTCTTGAGGAACTCGGGGTCACCGGAATAATGGCACGCAGAATAGTGGCCGGACTCGGTGACAACGCGCTCGGGGCGCTGCTTGCGGCACTTGTCCGTCGCATAGGGGCAGCGAGGAGAGAAGACGCAGCCCTCGGGCAGGTTCATGAGCGAAGGCGGGTTGCCGTGAATCGGCGTCAGCGGCTTCTTCTCATCGATGGCCTGCTCCGGGATGGAGCGAATAAGACCCCAGGTGTAGGGATGGCGGCTCTCGTAGAAGATTTCCTCAGCAGTACCGAACTCGACGGGACGGCCGGCGTACATAACCATAATCTTATCGGCCATATCGGCGACGACGCCCAGGTCATGGGTAATCATGATAATGGCGTTGCCGTTCTTCTCCTGCATCTCCTGCATGAGCTCGATAATCTGAGCCTGAATGGTAACATCCAGAGCCGTCGTGGGCTCGTCGGCAATCAGGATATCGGGGTCGCAGGCAAGAGCCATAGCGATCATGACGCGCTGACGCATACCGCCGGAGAACTGGTGCGGATACTCATTGACGCGCTTCTCGGGCTCGGGGATACCCACGAGGTCCAAAAGCTCGGTGGCGCGCTTGAGCGCCTCCTGCTTGGAGTAGCCACGGTGCAGACGAAGGCCCTCGCCCACCTGCTTGCCGATCTTATAGACCGGGTTCAAGGAGGTCATAGGATCCTGGAAGATCATCGCGATATCGTTACCGCGAATGTGCTGCATCTCTTCCTCGGTCATCTCGAGGATAGAACGACCGCGATAGCGAACGTCGCCGCCCTCAATCTTTCCCGGAGGCATCGAGATAAGACCCATGATGGTCATGGCGGTCACGGACTTACCGGAGCCGGACTCACCGACGACACCGAGGGTCTCGCCGCGATCGAGCGTGTAGGAGACACCGTCGACAGCGCGAACAACGCCATCTTCGGTGTGGAAATACATCTTAAGGTCATCGACCTCGAGCAGATGCTGGCCCTCGGGAACCGGCTGGTCCTTCAGGTCCACATAGTTCTTGTTCTTCTTCATCCTTATGCGTCCTTCATCTTGACGTCGAGGGCGTCGCGCAAACCGTCACCCAGCAGGGTGAAGGCGAGCACCGTCGAGAGAATTGCCAGACCGGGCATGATCATCATCCAGGGAGCAGTCAGAAGATACTGCTGACCGTCCTGAATCATGGAGCCCCACGAAGGCGTAGGCGGAATAACGCCCATGCCGAGGAAGGACAGAGCGGACTCGGTCAGAATAGCGCCGCCGATGTTCATGGTCGCGTAGACCACGATGGAAGCAACGGAGTTCGGGAAGATATGGCGCATAACGATACGGGCATCGGATGCACCCACGGGCGGCGTCAACATAGTCGTTCTCTTTGACCGTGAGGATCGCGGATCTAAAGACGCGCGCAATCGAAGGCCAGCCGAGAATACCGATGGCGATAAAGACATTCTGAAGACCACGACCGATAACGGCGATCATGGCAACAACGAACAGCACGTACGGGAACGCCAGGAAGATGTCCGCACAGCGCATGATGATCGTATCCCAGATGCCGCCATAGAAACCGGCCAGGGCGCCCATGACCAATCCGATCACCGTGGAGATGGCGGTGGCCATAATACCGACGGAAAGCGAAACGCGTGCACCGTAGATAACACGGACGAGAATGTCACGACCAAGAGAGTCGGTGCCAAACGGGTGCTCGGCACACGGAGCCAGCAGCGAAGTCTCGGCCATGGTCGTCGAGTCGGAAGCCGTAGGAGAGCCGAGCCAGGGCTTAGCCCACAGATCGGCGGTCAGGGCGACCACAACAACGATGATGATCCAGCAGACACCGATAACGGCGAGCTTGTTCTTACGAAGACGCTTAAAAGCGTCGCCCCACAGCGTGCGGGACTTGGCGGGAGCAGATGCGGCCTTGGTGGCGGTAGCCTGCCCCTGAGACTGAGAATCAGTTTCCTGCATGAGACGTACCTCCCTTAGGCCTTATCCGACGGACCGCCAAGGCGGATGCGCGGGTCGAGGAATGCATAGCTAATGTCGACGAGCAGGTTGATCACCATGACGACGACGACGATGAGCGTAACGCCGCCCATAACGATGGGCCAGTCGCGCATGCTAATGGCGCGATAGACCTCATAGCCGATGCCGGGCCAGTTAAAGACCGTCTCGGTCAGGATGGCGCCCGAAAGCATGCCGCCGAAGTCGACACCAATATAGGTAACGACGGGGATGAGTGCATTCTTAAGCGCATGCTTGATAATGATCGCGCGATTGGAGAGACCCTTGGCCTTTGCCGTACGGATGTAATCCTGGTTCATGACGTCAAGCAGCTGCGAGCGCATAATGCGGGCGGCATAAGCGGTCGAAACCGAAGCCAGCGTAATGGTCGGAAGCACATAGTGCATCCTGATACTGAGAGCTGGAACCGCCGGCACCCGAAATCGGCATGGAGAATGCGCCGCCGGTGAGGTCCTTAAGGATGACGCCGAAGAACAGCTGCAGCAGCATGCCGAGCCAGAAGGCGGGAACGGCAACGAGGATCGACGTGGTCAGCGTTACCAAAATATCCCAGAAGGAATAACGCTTAACCGCCGAAATGATACCCGCACCGATACCCATGATTGCCTCGAGCACGATGGCGCACGCGGCGAGTTTGACCGTATACGGATACTTCTGGGCAAAGATTTCCGTAACCGGCAGCTTGCGCTGGTACGAATTGCCCAGATCGCCATGAAGCAGGCCGTTCATGTAATACAAGTAACGGTCCACGAGCGACGTTTGAACGGGGTCGCCGTTCTCGTCAAGGATCGCGTTGCCGTCCTCGTCCGTCTGGACCAGGTGATAGCGTACGCGAAGCTGAAGCTCTACCTCGGGGGATAGAGCCTTGTCTCCACCGATCAGCTTGATCGGATCTCCCGGCACGATATTCTGGAGGGCGAACAGAATCAGCGTGACGCCCAAAAACACCGGGATGAACTGAAGCACACGTTTAACGATGTACTTACCCATACCACTCCCCTATCTAGGGATTAACCTAAATGGGATGCCGATCGCCAGACCGGCATCCCAAAATTACCATCAGCCAGTTTACCCCAGGTTAGGGGGAACTGTATGTTTCCCATGAGGTCTACGTAAATACTTGACCCTCACGGAAGCTGCAAACTCTTAGGCGAGCTCAGCGGTACCCAGATCGGCGTGCTTCTGCGGATCAACGTAGAGGTACTTGACGCGGTCGGAGCCAGCGATGGTGTGCGTGTAGAACATCACCGGGATGACCGGGCAGTCGGCGGCGACCATGGCGTCGGCCTCCTGCATCTTGGCGATACGCTCGTCGTCGTCAACCGTGGCACGGGCCTCGTCAACCTTGGCGTCAAAGTCGGGGTTGCTGTAACCGGAGCGGTTGTCGCCACCCAGGGAGTCGGAGTGGAACAGCGGATACAGGAAGTTGTCCATGATCGGGTAATCGGCGATCCAGCCCAGACGGCCGAACTGATAGTTGAAGTTCTGATACTGCTCGAGCAGGGCAGACCACTCAGGGGTATCGGAGACGGCGGTGACGCCCACCTTGGCGAGGTCGCCGATGATGGACTCCATGATCTCCTTGTGGCCGCCGTCCTGGTTGTAGGACAGGGTCACATTGATGCCACGATCGCCGTTAGCGCCAGCGGGAGCGACCTTGTCGAGGTACTCGTTAGCCTTGTCGACGTCGTAGGCGCAGAACTCCCATGCGCCCTCCTTGTAGCCAGCGATTCCCGGAGGAACGATGCCGTCAGCGGGGGTACGGGTGCCCTTGAAGATGGTCTTGCAGATGGCCTCACGGTTGATAGCCAGGGAGATGCCCTTGCGCAGGTCGGCGTTATTGAACGGCTCGGCCGTGGTGTTGCAGGTCAGATAGTACGTGGAAGGCTCGGCACCGAGCAGCATATGCTCGCCGTCACCCATGGTGTAGCCGTCCTTGGACTCGCCGCGGTCCTTCTTGGCGGCGTCGATCTGAGCAACGGGAACGTCGCAGACATCAAGGTTACCGGCCTGGAACTCCTTGTAAGCGGTCTCCACGTCCTTGATGACCTGGAAGTGGATGGCGTCGATCTTGGCCTTGTCGCCATAATAATCGTCGAACTTCTTGAGGTTGATCTCCTGACCATCCTCCCACTTACCGTCCATCATGAACGGGCCGTTGCCGACCGGGGCAAGATAGAAGCTCTTGACATCGGTCTCGGCGCACTCGGGAACCGGGGACAGAGCCGGGTGAGAGGCGACGAAGGGGAAGTCGGCGTAGGCAGAAGTCAGCTTGACGACGAGGGTCTCGTCATCTGGGCAGGTGACACCGGTCAGCTCGGTAGCCTTACCGGCAACCAGATCGTCATAGCCCTCGACCATGGAAAGGTGATAGGAGACCTCGGAAGGACCATACTCGGTAGCGATGGCCGACTTGGTGTTGACCAGGCGCTCCCAACCGAGCTTGAAGGACTTGGAGGTAACGTCGTCACCGTTATGGAACTTGGCCTTCTTGATCTTGAAGGTGAACTCGGTGGCGTCGTCGTTAGCCTCAAAGGACTCGCAAGCCAGCGGAACGATCTCGCCCTTCTCGTTATCGTACTCCGTCAGAGCGTCGAAGAGCTGGTACTCGACCTGAGTGCCCTGATCCTCCTGGACGTTGTAGGGGTCGATGCAGACCGGGTTGTTGATGTAGAAGTTCAGCGTCGAACCGGACTCAGAACCGGAAGCGTCGCCGCCCTTCTTGCCGCATGCGGCAAGAAAAGCCATGGAGCTCGCAGCGAGGGTGCCGCCAACAAAGGCGCGACGACCCATAACGGGCTGGTGGAACATAGAATCAGCCATGCCATCCTCCTTATGAGATAGGACAAAGTGAATTCGGCCGGGCAACGTCGAGACAGCCCAATCGAACCATTCAAACGCGGTCCGCTGTTATGGCTGGTTATGCAATGCGGGCCAACGTTTTGCAATACAGTAGCGCATTTTATGCACAATTTGGCGCTGATTCCGGTTAACGGTCGAGAATTTCTTTAGTTGGGCGAAGTATGTGGGGATATTTTGGCTCTGTTACAAGTCTGTAAACAAAAAGGGCCCCGCACATGCGGGACCCTTTACAAACGTATATACGCCGATGCTTAGTAGCCGACGATGCCCTGCGGGAAGAAGAACATGCACAGAACGACACACACGGCAAAAACGACGGCCATAATTACCGTCAGGCGATCGAGGTTCTGCTCCATGACGCCCGTGGCAGAGCTGGAGTTATACAGCGAGCTAGCGATCATATCCGAAACGCCGGTGCCCTTACCGGAATGCATCAGAACGAGAATCGTCAGCGCCACGGCAGAAACAGCCCAAACGACAAACAGAAGAATCTGAAACGGACCCATAGATAAGCTCCTTAATAGAACAATTCAAACTCCAGTACTGTACCACAACCTCCAACACTCCCCCACCTGCCATTTAGGGACGGGGTAGAAATGGCAGAAATACCAAAAAGGGGGTTGCCCGAATTTGGGCAACCCCCTCGCATGAAAACGCTTGGAGTTTTCACTTAGGCCTCGGTGGCGAGCACGCGGCCCGTCATCTCGACGGAAGGCTCAATACCAGCCATGGTGAGCATGGTCGGAGCGATATCGGAGAGACGGCCGTCCTCGATACCGGTGAGCTGTGCCTTCTCATTAACGATGATGAACGGCACGCGGTTGGTGGTATGGGCCGTAAACGGATGCTTGGAACCGTCGGAAGCAACGTCAAACATGTGATCGGCGTTGCCATGGTCGGCGGTAATCAGCGCAAAGCCGCCCTTAGCGAGAATCGCCGGGACAACCTTGGACAGGGCATCGTCAACAGCCTCGACGGCCTTAACGGCGGCGTCGAACACGCCGGTGTGACCAACCATGTCGCAGTTCGCGAAGTTCACGATGTAGAAATCAGCGCGATCCTCGTTAATAGCGGCGACGAGCTTCTCGGTAACCTCGGGAGCACTCATCTCGGGCTGCAGATCGTAGGTAGCAACCTTGGGGGAAGCGACGAGCACGCGCTCCTCGCCCTCCTTGGGCTCCTCGATGCCGCCGTTGAGGAAGAACGTCACATGGGCGTACTTCTCGGTCTCGGCGGTGTGCAGCTGCTTCAGGCCATTGGCGGCGATAACGTCGGCCAGAACGTTCTCGGGGAACGTCTTGGGGAAGGCGACCTCGACGTCAAACGTCGGATCGTACTCGGTCATCGTCACAAAGTGCGAAAGCTTAATCTGCTCGCGCTCAAAGCCGTCGAACTCCTTGTCCGTGAACACGCGAGTCATCTGACGAGCGCGGTCGGGACGGAAGTTGAAGAAGATGGCCGCGTCGCCCTCGTGAATGCCCTCGTTGTGGGCAGCGAAGGGCTCGATGAACTCGTCGCCGCGCGGATCCTTCTCGTAGTAGGCCTTGATACCGGCAACGGGGTCGGTATCGGCATCGGACGCGTTGACCATGACGTCGTAGGCACGCTGGATGCGCTCCCAGCGGTTGTCGCGGTCCATGGCCCAATAGCGGCCCGAAACGGTGGCAACGCGAGCGTCGCAACCGGTCTCCTCGGAGATCTTAGCCAGGAAAGCGCAGAACTCGCTCATGTAGCCGGCACCGGACTGCGGGTCGACGTCGCGGCCATCCATGAAGGCGTGGACGCGAACGGTCTTGACGCCATGCTGGGCAGCCATCTTGACCAGAGCCTCGACGTGGTTCATGTGAGAATGAACACCGCCAGGGCTCATAAGGCCCATGAGGTGGAGGGTCTTGCCTTCGGCCTTGACGTCGTCCATAGCCTTGACGAAGACCTCGTTCTTGGCGATGGAGCCGTCCTTGATGGCGTTGTTGATGCGCGAAAGCTCCTGGAACACGATGCGGCCGGCACCGATGTTGAGGTGACCCACCTCGGAGTTGCCCATCTGGCCGTCGGGAAGGCCCACGTCCTCGCCCGAAGCACCGAGCGTGGTGTGAGGATACTTCTCGTACAGGCTATCAAGGAAGGGCGTCTTGGCAGCGGCGACGGCGTTCTCGCCATCAGCCGGAGCAAGGCCGCAGCCATCCATGATGATCAGGAGTGCAGGAAGATGACGCTGTGCCATATGTCCTACTCGCCTGCCTTGACGACCATAGAGGCGAAGTCGGCAGCCTTGAGCGAAGCGCCGCCCACGAGGGCGCCGTCAACGTCGGGCTTGGCGACGAGCTCGGCAATGTTGCCGGGCTTAGCGGAACCACCGTACAGGACGCGGATACCGTCGGCGAGCTCCTCGCCAAACATCTCCTTGAGGGTCTCACGGATAGCGCCGCAGACCTCCTGGGCGTCCTCAGCGGTAGCGGTCTTGCCGGTGCCGATGGCCCAGATGGGCTCGTAGGCGACGACGACCTGCTTGGGGCAGGTGATCTCAAGACCGGCAAGGCCAGCCTTGACCTGGTTCACGACGTGCTCGACATAGGTGCCAGCCTCGCGGACCTCGAGAGACTCGCCGCAGCAGAAGACGGGAACAAGACCGGCGGCAACGAGGGCCTTGGCCTTCTTGTTCTGGTCCTCGTCGGTCTCGTGGAAATAGTCGCGACGCTCGGAGTGGCCGATGATGCAGTAGGTGCAGCCAGCGGACTTGAGCATGTCGCAAGAGGACTCACCGGTGAAGGCACCCTTGGCCTCCCAGTACACGTTCTGTGCACCGAGGGCGATGGGGGCAGCCTGAATGCGGTCATGAACCGTGGTGATGTCAATGGTCGGAGGGCAGACGAGCACCTCGACGCCAGCCGGAACCTCGGGCAGAGCCTGAGCCAGCTCGTCGGCGAGCTTGGCGGCCTCGGCGACGTCGTTGTTCATCTTCCAGTTACCAGCGATGAGAAGGGTGCGATTAGGCATCGAGAAGCGCCTCCACTCCGGGCAGGGCCTTACCCTCGACGAGCTCCATGGAAGCGCCACCACCGGTGGAGATCCAGCTCATCTTGTCGGCCAGGTTGAACTTGTTGACAGCTGCGACAGAGTCGCCACCGCCGATGATCGAGGTGCAGTCGGCCTCGGCAACAGCCTCGGCGATAGCCTGGGTGCCGTGAGCGAAGTTATCGAACTCGAAGACGCCCATGGGGCCGTTCCAGAACACGGTCTTGGCACCCTTGACGGCCTCGGCGTAGAGCTCCTCGGTCTTGGGGCCGATGTCCATGCCCTCACGATCGTCGGGGATAGCGTCGGAAGCGACAACCTCGGGGACAGCGTCCTCGCCAAAGTGATCGGCAACGCGGTTGTCGATGGGGAGCAGGATCTTGACGCCTTTCTCCTCGGCCTTCTTGAGCATCTCGCCGGCGCGCTCGACCCAGTCCTCTTCCTTGAGGGACTGACCGACGGTCAGGCCCTGAGCCAGGAAGAAGGTGTAGGCCATGCCGCCACCGATGATCAGGGTATCAGCGGAGTCGATGAGGTGATCGAGAACGCCGATCTTGGAGGAAACCTTGGAACCGCCGACGATAGCGACGAAGGGGCGCTCGGGCTCGGCGAAGATGCCGGTCAGCGTGTCGACCTCCTTCTCGAGCAGGAAGCCGGCGACGGCAGGCAGGTAAGCGGCGGGACCCACGACGGAACCCTGGGCGCGGTGAGCGGTACCGAAGGCATCGAGAACGAAGACGTCACCATAGGAAGCGAGCTTCTTGGCGATCTCGGGATCGTTCTTCTTCTCACGCTTGTCAAAACGGACGTTCTCGAGAACGAGGACCTTGCCCGGCTCGACGGCGGCAACAGCCTCAGCAGCCTTCTCGCCGTAGGTGTCGGCGACAAAGGCAACATCGAGACCAGAGAGCTCAGCGAGCTTCTTGGCGACAGGCTCAAGGGAGAGCTCGGGCTGGAAGCCGGTGCCATCGGGACGGCCGAGGTGGCTCATGAGGATGACGCGAGCGTTGTGCTCAACGAGGTAGTTGATGGTGGGCAGGGCAGCCTTGATGCGGGTGGTGTCGCCAACGACGCCATCCTTGATAGGCACGTTGAAGTCAACGCGGACGAGAACGCGCTTGCCGTCGACATCGATGTCGCGGACGGTCTTCTTGGTAAAGGCCATGTTTGCTTCTACCTTTCGTACGTGTCTGC
>OGZJ01000839.1_pt1 | contig 10195 bp, 15 predicted proteins | sample 1576831 | NCBI WGS metagenome assembly OGZJ01 (sample SAMEA3541518, study PRJEB24748) | human gut metagenome | biome: human gut; feature: human-associated habitat; material: faeces | place: China | collected 2012
GAAATCGGCATCTGTCAAACAGGATTGGACAACAAAACAGACGACATTCAACTTCGGTTGGGTGTCGTCTGTTTTTGTGCGTTTAAGGGTCGAAAAACGCTTGTTTTCTGCTCTGTAAGGCAAGGATAGTGAAACGGGTGAAGTAGTTATCATTCTCGTGGTAAATCCACACAAAACGGTAAAACCAATAGGTGGGGATTTCAATGCGGAGTATGTCCGGCAGCATAAAAACCATCAAATCGGCTTGCGAACGCAGGAGAGTTACATTTTGAAGTGCTGACTTTTGAAAAGCCTATTGAGAACCGAGCTATCGCCGTGCTACAATGTGTGTACACATACAAGCGAGAGGTTTGCCGGATGGAAAATTTGTTGTCTTTTGCGTCCAATATGGACAGCAATCCAGAGGAGGACCTTGAAGCGGTCAACGAGTATTGATCTTCGGAGCAACCTCAGATCGGAGGAGCGTTATGATAATTAACTGCGTATGGGAGCATAATGGCAACGACACCTTGCTTTATGCGGTGGATTTTGTAGGTGCATATACCCGTGGCGAAAGCCTTGAAATCGCAAAGACAAAGATGCCACAGGAAATCGCTTCTTATTGCAGCTGGCTGGGCATGGAGGCCGAGGGCAAAGCGGAAATCGTGATCGTCGGAGAAAAATGCTCCGAGCTTACAATTCGGGATGCGGATTCCGATGTGCTTTTTGAAAGCGAACAAGCACAACTGACAATAGAAGAATATAAGGCGCTTAAAACCCTTGCGTTGAAGTCAGCAAAGGATTTCCTTGCATTGTACGAATCTATCCCGGATAAGAACGCAGCCGCCGCACCGGAACGCAAGACCTTTTACGGACGAGTCCCCCGCACGGCAAATGAAATGTACGAGCATACAAAGAATGTGAATACATATTATTTTGCGGAGATTGCTGTGGATGCCGATCATGACGGCAACATATACGAATGCCGCAAGCGGGGATTTGAATCGCTTGAATCTAACCCTGATTTTCTGCAAAATACCGTCAGAGAAGGCAGCTATGGTGAGGATTGGTCACTGCGTAAAGTCCTGCGACGTTTTATCTGGCATGACCGTATCCACGCAAGAGCCATGTATCGAATGGCGATAAAAGTGTTCGGGGCGGAGAATGTGGTAAATCCGTTTTACTTTTTTGATGAAGGAGTTTTAACATAATGGCAAGAACCGAAACGGTTGAATTTACAAATATGTGCATCGAGTACGATCTTGTGGGCTATATTCCCGTGGATGAGCTGCTAAAAGCGGAACAGGCATGACCGAAATCATGCCTGCTCCAAGAAATTTGATTTTGCTGTCTTACCAGCAGGGAGCTTGCGTCCGTTCCCTACACCAAAAAGCAGCCCCGGTATGCGTTGTGCATACCGGGGCTGCTCTGGTTTATAAGTATCAGTAGCTCATAATGTCCTTCACAGTGCCGGACATGGAGAAGAGCTTGGCGGACAGATGATCCAGATAGACGATGCCCAGCTTGTTGCCGGTTTCCTCGTTGTACAGGTCAGCCAGCTGGGGCATGACCTGAAACGCGGCGGCCTGCGCCTCGGGCGTGTTGTCAAAGTTGGCTGTGCCCTGTACGCGCAGCCACTCGCCGCGGTCGTTGGTGGCACAAATCTCGAGGTTCGTGTTGTCAAGCAGCTGCTTGTAGGCCGCCTTGTGCTTGCCCAGAGCAATGCAGAGGTGGCCGTTGTACCACATTGCAAAGCCGATGGGACGCACGCGGGGCAGATAGCCATCGACAGTGGCAAGGTAAAATGTGGGATTCTCTTTCAGGAATTCCATGATCTCTTCATTCGGTTTCATGGCAGACATCCTCCCTTGATCACAGTTTTGCCAGCGCGGCTTTGATGCGCGCGGCAGCCTCCTTGGTGCGCGCGGCATCGCCGAACGCAGTCAGGCGGAAATATCCCTTGCCGCAGGGGCCGAAGCCCTCGCCGGGGGTACCGACAACATGGGCGTTTTCCAGCAGCCAGTCAAAGAATTCCCAGCTGCCCATCCCGTTGGGGCAGCGCAGCCAGAGGTAGGGGCTGTTCTTGCCGCCGCAGTACCAGATGCCGGCCTCGTCCAGCGCGGACGCAATGACGGCGGCATTGGTGCGGTAGTAGTCGAGATTCTGCTGAATCTCCCGCATACCCTCCTCGGTAAAGACGGCCTCGGCACCGCGCTGCACAACATAGGCAACGCCGTTGAATTTGGTGGTCTGGCGGCGCAGCCACATCTTGTTCAGCTTGCCGTCTGCCAGCGCCTGCGGCACGATGGTGTAGCCGCAGCGCGTGCCGGTAAAGCCCGCAATCTTGGAAAAACTGCAGACCTCGATGGCAACGTCCTTGGCACCCTCGACCTCGAAGATGCTGCGGGCCAGACCCTTTTCGGTCACAAAGCACTCATACGCGGCGTCAAACAGGATGACGGCATCGTTGGCCTTGGCCCATGCGACCCAAGCCTTGAGCTGCTCGACCGAATAGGTCGCGCCGGTCGGGTTGTTGGGGCTGCAGATGTAGACAATGTCCGCATGGGGCGCTTCGTCCGGCATCGGCAGAAAGTGGTTCTCCGCTGTGGCGGGCAGGTAGAGAATTTTGCGGCCGGCCATCACATTGTCGTCCACATAGACCGGGTAGACCGGGTCGGGCACAAGGATCGTGTTGTCCTGACTGAACAAATCGAGCAGATTGCCCAGATCGCTCTTGGCGCCGTCAGATACAAAAATCTCCGACATATCCAGCGCAACGCCGTGGTCAGCATAGTAGCTGCGGATGGCATCGCGCAGGAACTCATAGCCCTGCTCGCTGGGAATGTAGCCATGGAAGGTGTCCTTATGGCCCTGCTCCTCGACCGCGCGGTGCATTGCCTCCGTCACCGATGCGGCCAGCGGCAGCGTGACATCGCCGATGCCCAGACGGATGATGTCGGCATCGGGGTGGGCCTTCTGGTAGTCGGCCACCTTGTGGGCGATGGTGCTGAAGAGATAGCTCTCATTCAATTCTGCGTAATGCGGATTCAGCTGCATGATAGTTCCCCCTCTTATCTATACCTTCATATAGTCTAACTTTACCACAATTATGGCGCGTATGCAATAGAATTTGATGGAGGAATTTTAATGGATGGTTTGCAAGTGAGGGATAAATCTCTCCCCTACTGTAGGGGGCGGCGTCCTCGACGCCCCGCGGAGGGGTCAAGACCCCTCCCTACAATCCTCCCCGTACAGGCTCTCGCACTTCTCGTCGATCTCCCTTGCAGGCAGCGCTACTGCCATGGCGATGGCGGCGCTGCGGCATTCCTCGGGGGTAAAGCCCATGTCTGCCAACGGAAAATGCTGCAATATTTTTTCGACCAGTTCATCATAATACCGCGCGTAAAGCACGCCGCGGTCGGTGATATAGATCTTGCCGTACCGCCGCTGAACAACGACCCCCTGCTTCATCAGGCTGGTCAAAATGCTCGTCACGCTGGGCTTGGTCACGCCCATGACCTGCGCGAGGGCCAGCGGGGAAACCTCCGTGTTTTGCTGTGCCAGATGGTGGATGGCCAGCAGATACCGCAGGTTGGAATCGGTCAGGGTCATGGCATCTCTCTCCTTTACGCCAAAAAGGGGCGCAGGCCACGAACGGACCCGCGCCCCTTTTCAGGCACTATTGTGTTTAGTTGCTGTGGCAGGCACCGCCGCAGGATTTACAGTTCCCTGTGCAGCCGCCGTGACCACCGCAGCCGCCGCCCCCGCAGGAGCCATCGCAGCAGCCAAGGCCGCCTGTCTTATGTTCATGATACATCAGCCAGCCCGTACCGCCGAACACGATGATCGAAACGATGATCGTGGGGAGATTGAAGTTGGCCGCTAAAAATTCCATCATAAAGATCCGCTCCTTTCCGGAAGCATGACATACCTGAATTTAGTGGGAGGCAACCGTCTTTTTAGCGTCGAACTGAACCTCGTTGACGCCCTCGTACTTGTTGGGGCGGAACAGCAGGTAAATCGTCAGTGCAATGATGGCGACTGCCACGATGGTGAAGAAGTTGAAGCCAACCTCACCGGTGATCAGACCGCCGATCTGGTAGACAACCAGAGAAGCGCAGTAGGCAAACAGGCACATATAGCCGATGGCGATGGCCGTCCACTTGCCGTTGTTCATCTCGCGCTTGATGGCGCCCATAGCGGCAAAGCAGGGGGCGCACAGCAGGTTGAAGATCATGAAGCTGTAAGCGGAGATCGCGGTGAAGCTGGCAGCAACCTCAGGCCAGATCTCATCGCCGTTGTCAGACAGCTCGTTAGCATAGTGATACAGAACACCGAAGGTACCGACAACATTCTCCTTGGCAATCAGGCCGGAGATGGACGCAACGGTTGCACGCCAGTTGCCGAAGCCCTGCGGGATAAAGATCCAAGAGATCGTGCTGGCCACGATAGCCAAAATGGAGTTGTCCTGATCCTCGACCATCGTGAAGGCACCATTCTCGAAGCCGAAGCCCTGCAGGAACCACAGGATGATGGTGGCAGCCAGAATGACGGTGCCGGCACGCTTGATGAAGGACCAGCCGCGCTCCCAAGTAGCGCGCAGGACGTTGCCCCATGCGGGCACATGGTAAGCGGGCAGCTCCATAACGAAGGGAGCCGGGTCACCGGCGAACAACTTCGTCTTTTTCAGGATGATGCCGGAGATGATGATGGCTGCAAAGCCGATGAAGTAAGCAGAGGTGGCGACCCAGCTGCTGCCGCCGAACAGAGCACCTGCAATCAGGCCGATGATGGGCATCTTAGCGCCGCAGGGAATGAAGCAGGTGGTCATGATCGTCATACGGCGGTCACGCTCGTTCTCGATGGTACGGGAAGCCATAACACCGGGAACGCCGCAGCCGGTACCAACCAGCATGGGGATGAAGCTCTTGCCGGAAAGGCCGAACTTGCGGAAGATACGGTCCATAATGAAGGCAACGCGGGCCATATAGCCGACATCCTCCAGAATGGAGAGCAGGAAGAACAGAACGAGCATCTGGGGAACGAAGCCCAGAACCGCGCCGACACCGGCAACGATGCCGTCCATGATAAGGCCGTATAGCCAGCCAGCAACACCGATGCTCTCCAGCAGGCCGCCGAGGGCGTTGGGGACGATCTCGCCGAACAGGACGTCGTTCGTCCAGTCGGTGGCAAAGGTGCCGATGCCGATGCCGCCGTCCGCAACGGAGGTACCCATCGAGATGGCGTACATCAGCCACATGATGGCTGCGAAGATCGGCAGGGCCAGAATACGGTTCGTGACAATCTGGTCGATCTTATCGGAGGCGGTCAGGTTCTCGGTGCGGGGCTTCTTCTTGACGGCCTTGTCAACAACACCGTTGATGTAAGCATAGCGCTGGTTGGTGATGATGCTCTCGGCGTCATCATCCATTTCCTTCTCGCAGTCAGCGATGTGGGCATCAATGTGGTCAAGCAGTTCCTTGCTGAGGTTCAGCTCGGCCTGCACCTTGTCATCACGCTCAAAGAGCTTGACGGCGTACCAACGCAGGAAACGGTCATCGACCTTGCCCTGAATGGACTCCTCAATGTGGGCGATGGCATGTTCAACGCTGCCGGTAAAGACATGGGGCAGCTCGCCCGCCTTGCCCTTCTTGGCGGCGGCAACGGCCAGCTCGGCGGCCTTGTCGATGCCCTCGTTCTTCAGGGCGGAGATTTCCACGGCCTCGCAGCCCAGCTCGGCGGAGAGCTTCTTCAGGTCGATCTTGTCGCCGTTCTTGCGGACGAGGTCGATCATGTTGACGGCCATGACCACAGGGATGCCCAGCTCAATCAGCTGAGTGGTCAGGTAGAGGTTACGCTCGATGTTGGTGCCGTCAATGATGTTGAGGATGGCATCAGGCTTCTCATTAACGAGGTAGCCGCGGGCAACGACCTCCTCCAGCGTGTAGGGAGACAGCGAGTAGATACCGGGCAGGTCCTGGATCACGACATCGTTGTGACCCTTGAGCTTGCCCTCCTTCTTCTCAACGGTAACGCCGGGCCAGTTGCCGACATATTGGTTAGAACCGGTCAGGCTGTTGAACAGGGTGGTTTTACCGCAGTTCGGGTTGCCTGCCAGAGCAATTTTAATTGCCATGTTGGTTATACCCCTTTCTTAAAAATGCAATCACTCAACCTCGATCATCTCGGCGTCTGCCTTGCGGACGCTGAGCTCATAGTTGCGGACCGTCAGCTCCATCGGGTCGCCCAGAGGGGCCACCTTGCGGACATAGACGCTGGTGCCCTTGGTCAGGCCCATGTCCATGATACGGCGCTTGACAGGACCCTCGCCGTGCAGCTTGGCAACGGTGACAGTCTGGCCGACCTGTGCATCTTTCAGAGTCTTCATACTTCGTTCCTCCTCTTATGGTACAATAAATCAAACAGCCTGCGGCTGAGATTCCTGAATGGGGCGGCACCGCACAATTCTAAGCGCTGACACGGCTGGGATTGTGCGGTGTGTCTTTGTTACGCAACGATGACACGCATGGCCAGCGTCTTGTCCAGCGCGATGCGGGCCTCTTTGACCTGAATGATCAGGTTGCCGCTGATTTCGCTGACGATGGTAACGGTCTCGCCCACGACAAAGCCGAGCTCGGCCAGATGCTGGCGGACCTCATCCTTGCCGGTGATCTTCTGGATGGTGACGGTATCGCCTGCTTTGGACATTGTTAAAGGCATTCCACACACTCCTCTTTTGGCAATCTGCAACATATTAGCGCACGCTAACACATAGGGAAAAAACTTGCGGTTAGAGCGCTCTAACCGCTTACGAGGATAGTTTAGCACCGCTAACTGCGGATGTCAAGCCGCAAAGTTAGTGTAGGGTAACATTTTGTAAGAATAGATAGTTATTGCTAACCAAAATCGTGCAATTTTGCATAGTTTTTAATGCGCGGCGCACTTTACTGCTTGACAGTCGTGCGCAGGGGCAGGTAGCCAGCATCGCGGATCGCCTGACGAATGGCGGCCTCATCGGGGGCTTCCTTGGTCAGGATGCTCACCTGCTGTGCGGCCAGATCGGCGGCAGCCCATGTGCCGGGCATCGCGTTGAGGGCGTTTTCAACACGGCGCTGGCAGTTCTGGCATGTCATGCCGTCCACACCCAGCACCAGCCGGTGGGGGTAGTGGCTGCGGTCACGGTCGGCCACCCGCACTTTTTTGGCGGCAGCCTCATGCTCCCCGCAGCAGCCCCCGCCGCAGCGCAGGTGATGTACAAAGTTGTAGATGCCGTAGCCGACTGCCGCCGCTAAGAGCAGAACGATAATAACATTTGCCATAGTGTAAAACCTCCAAGTTAGTTTTTTCTAATTTGGCTTAGAGTATACTGACTTATCTCCGCTTTGTCAAGCAGGCACTTTTTGGGTACCGCGCAAAAAGAGGAGGGGCAGCACTGCCCCTCCCGTTTATGGATGGATAGGTAATGTCGTAAAAAATCAGGCGTTGGCCAGTGCCGTACCCAAGGCTGCGCAGGCGGCCTCGGCATCGCCATCGGGGGAGCCGTTGGCCATGACCGGCTCAACGACCATGCGGGCACCAGCAGCCTCGGCATCCTCGGCCCAGGTGCGGAGCCACTCGCCATCGCCCCAGCCGTAGGAGCCGAACAGCCCAACGGGCTTGCCGCTCAGCGAGCCGCGCAGCTCCTGATACATCGGCTCAAACTCGCTCTCCTCCAGCTGCTCGGCACCCATGGCGGGGCAGCCCAGTGCAAAGCCGGTGTAATCACCGGCGGAGGCAGTGTTGAACTCGGACGCGGTGAACTTATCAACGGAAGCGCCGGCGGCAGCCGCTGCGCTGGCAACCAGATCTGCCATGGCCTCGGTGTTGCCGGTGCCGCTCCAATAAATAACTGCAATTTTGCTCATGATAAAGGACTCCTTTTCAGATAATATGTGGCGCATCGTCAGGCGGCTACGGTCAGCCGACTGATCGGGATGCCGTTGTAATAGCAGCGGGCGTAGATACGCTCGCACTTTTTGTAGCGGTCAAACTCCGCCTGTGCAGCGGTCGGGTCGGTGTAGACCTTCCAGTAGCCGCACGCGGTAAAGTTTTTGCCGCGGTTCTGGATAAACCCGATGACATCCGCCAGCGGATAGCCCAGAAAAACGCCGATCTCATGTGGAAAATCCTGCTCACAGCAGAGCCGCTCGGCCAGCTGTGCCAGCAGCTCGCCCGCTGTGCCGGGGGTGTAGCCCTCCCCTGCCAGAAATGCCAGCGTGCGGTCATCGGCCAACAGCTTTGCCACCTGCGCAGGGCGGTAGACATAGACAAGGACGGCCCCTGTGCGCGGACACTGCTTGAGCACCTGCACAGTGACCCCGCGGGGGGACAGCTCCGTATGCCATGCAGCCGCCATAGCGGCGGCATCCTGCCCGGGGGCGGGCTGGTAACGAAAGAGACTGGCGGGCTTGAGCCCTGCCAGTGTGGGGGCGCACAGCGTGGCAAGATCACAGGCGAAGCTGCGCGGACTTGGGGTAGCGTAGGTGCGTTCCTGCATGAGATGGCTCCTTACCGTTATGATAGTTAGCATTTACTAACCATGCGCCCCATAAAACCGCCCGGCACGGGGAGAGAACCGCGCAGGGCGGGCTATGAGGCAAATTGAAAATTTGCAAGGTTAGCAATAACTAACATAGACAATATAGCATGAAGAACGCGACCTGTCAAGGGTAATTTTCATGGGACTGTCATGTTTATAAAAATATAACCTGTCATCGCCGAGAACAGAAGTGCGGGGAGCGAGCGCTGTGCGCCCCTGCAGAGCATTTTTCGGCAGGCTCACGCAGGCTTAATAATTGCTGCTTTTCAGCTCAAAATAGCTCTGCGGATGTGAGCACACCGGGCACTTGACCGGCGCGTGCTGGCCGATATATACGAACCCGCAGTTGCGGCACTGCCAGACCTGCTCGGTCTCGCGCGCAAAGACCTTACCGGCCTCAATGTTGGCGGCGAGAGCCTTGTAGCGTTCCTCGTGCTCCTTCTCAATCGCGGCAACCATGGTGAACAGCGCTGCAATCTGGTTGAAGCCCTCTTCCTTTGCTTCGGCGGCCATGCGGGGATACATCGAGGTATGCTCCTCGTTTTCACCGGCCGCAGCCATCTTCAGGCAGGTCAGCGTGTCGGGGATTTCACCGTTCTCCATCAACAGCTTAAACCAGATCTTGGCGTGCTCCTTCTCGTTGTTGGCGGTCTCGGTGAAGATGGCGCTGATCTGCTCATAGCCCTCCTTCTTGGCCTTGGACGCGAAATAGGTGTATTTGTTCCGGGCCTGGCTCTCACCTGCGAAAGCCTCCCAAAGGTTTTTCTCGGTCTTGCTGCCTCTGAGTTCCATAATGAATACCTCCGTTAAAATAGGAATAAGTCTTAATATGACTTTATTATAGCATACAAACAGCCCCTGTCAAGTAAAATTTCAGAATGGAATCTTGGTGATTTTGCGCAGACGGTTGACAAAGCATACATTTTAGTGTACTATCTGAATAGGATATATTCTTAAATCAAAAAAGGAGGTCTGCCCATGACCCGCCAACGCGCCCTGATTTTGGGTATCATGCGTGAAAAATGCCCGGAGCATCTGACCGCTGACGAAATCTTCTGCCATGCGCGGCAGGCCATGCCGCACATTGCGCGCGGCACTGTGTACCGCAACCTGAAATTGATGGAGCTGGACGGCGAGATCGGCCATCTGGAAATGCCCGACGGCCCCGACCGTTACGACGCCAACCCCAGCCCCCACGGCCACCTGTTGTGTGAGAGCTGCGGCGAGCTGGCAGACCTGCCGGTCGTGGGGCTGATCCGCGATATTGAGGCCGCCATCGGCACCGAGGTCCGCGGCTACACGCTGACGATCCGGTATATCTGCCCCAAATGCCGCGCCAAAAACGCGCAGTGACCCTTGCCGCCCGACCGTGGGCGGTATTTTTGTAAAAGCGAGGTTGTAACTTATGGCAAAGCAGCGCGACCCTGTACTAGATAGTATGCGCGGCATCGGCATTGTGCTTATGGTGCTGGGACATTCCGGGTTTCCGGGAACGGATTATATTTATTTATTCCACATGGCGCTGTTTTTTATGCTCAGCGGGTGGTTTTTCAGCCTGCGGGGCGGGCTGGTACATTTTGCTAAGCGCAAGCTGCTGACCCTCTGGCTGCCCTTTGTGGCGGCCAACACGGTATTTAC